>ERZ773027.1518-NODE-1518-length-12202-cov-9.284432_pt1 | contig 12202 bp, 23 predicted proteins | sample MGYA00511032_ERZ773027 | MGnify/ENA primary metagenome ERZ773027 (study PRJEB29015, sample SAMEA2738138) | human oral metagenome | biome: human oral; feature: human-associated habitat; material: saliva | place: China | collected 2190 ... | reverse complement strand
GACGTCCAGCATTCGTATCATTCGATGCTGAAAAATTGGAAGGTTCATTGACTCGTTTGCCAGAACGTGATGAAATTAACCCAGAAATCAACGAAGCTCTTGTCGTTGAGTTCTACAACAAGATGTTGTAATATTTTATTGAATAAGATAGGCTGTAAAGCCTTGAAACTAAGCACTTTAGGCCTCTATCCTAGAGTGCTTTTTTTGATTTTACTACCCTTTTAGTTACCCATAACTAATTTTAGGTATAGTAAGAGGGTAGCCCAAAAATGGGACATCCTTTTTTATTTATAAATTGCTGATAGCTGTTTCAAAGATTGAGACGGCTTTTTTAGCTCCCTCTTTGGTAGTATGGACATAAGTATTCAAAGTCATTGAGATATTAGAGTGACCTAGCCTATACTGTAAATCTTTCGCCTCTATGCCAGCGTATAGCATGATCGTAGCGTGAGTATGCCTAAAACCATGAAAACTAACATCAGGAACACCAGCATTTTTAAAGTGGCCTTGTAGTCTCTTTCTTAGCAAGCAAGCGTAGGCGTATTTTGTGGTAAAAGGAGTAAAGACAATACTTACAGACCGTCCTAGTTGCCATGCCTGGATTTGTTGACGCTTTTTATATTCCTTAAGGAGTGCTACTGTAGCTGTATCAATGTCAACCTCTCTTAGACCTGCTTTAGACTTAGGCGTGTTTGTTTCCTGGTATCTGTTCAGTGTCTTAGAAATGCTGATAATGCCTTTTTTAAGGTCAATATCAGACCACTCAAGAGCCAAAGCCTCTCCGATACGGCAACCACTAGCAAGCAATGTCTTATAAAGCACGTAGTCAAAGAAATTTTCATAACTAGACTGATCCAAGTTGTCCAGATAGTTTAAAAACTGTTTTAGTTCCTGGTTGCTGAAAAATTTGACTTTGTGCTCTTTATTTTGTTGCTTACGTGGGATGATGACATCTCTAGCTGGATTGTGCTTAATAGCTTGCATAGTAACGCCATACTGGAGAATACGGCGATTTATATTGTTTAGAAAGCTATAGTTTGCATACGCTCCTTTTTCGCCTTTATTGGCCTTGTCAGCCCACTTATTGACTTGTTGCTGAATAATGGGAGTAGTGAGCTTTTCTAGCTTGTAATCGCCAAAAACAGGCAAAATATGAATTCTTACGATACCCTCCATAGTTTGCTGAGAGTTAGGCTTAATTGTATTCTTGTAACTCTCCCACCATAAAGAGACTAGCTCTCTATAGGTTGTAATGGTTGGTTTTTCCTTTACACTACATCCATTAGCTACAAAAGCATTGATAGCCTCTCTAGCTTTGATCTTAACGCCCTTTTTAGTGCTGGCTGTAACGGTTGTTCTAGCCTTTTTCCCTGTAAGTTTATCAACGCCTAAATAAACACTTGCACGGTACACTATAGCACCGTTTTTCTTTTTGTATTCTGTAATATTCATAGTCATACCTTTCTAACATCAGCAAGCAAGTATGGGATTTAGTCAAGTATTTATGAATATTGTTTTTATATGGTGCTGAGAGCTACGAGAATAGCCCTATTTTCGTTTGTTTTAGGTGTGGTGATAATTTATATAGCTGAGCCATAAAATCGCTTAGAGGGGATTTTAGGGGTTCATTTTGTTAAAGAGTTTTCAACGCGCTCTAGATCGTCCAAAAAGTCAAGGAGAGCAAGAGAGATATGGTTCATTTCAGAGGCATATGAGCCAGGTTTAACCCGACCATATTGGGACAGTCGGCTAAAAATATTTTCTACAAATTCAATAGCTATTAGTGTATCGGTTTTTATTTTTTTAACTTCTTCAATATCTTTCAAAAAATTAAGGTTTTTTTGTAAATATGGGGAGCTCCTCGAGTCAAATACTTTTTTTTCTTCATCTGTTCCAGTCAGAATGAGTTCAATATCATCTTTATAACCTAAAAGGTAACCAACAGGAACATCAAAAAAAGAGGCAATATATTTCCAAACACTCTGATCTCTAGGCGAACGTTTACCGTTTTCGTAGTAGGATAGCTGGCTGTCGCTTATTGTGACCCCATATAGTTCATTAAGTTTTTGGCTTAATTTTTTTAGTGATATTCCGCTTTGTTTTCGCAGTTGTTTTAATCTGTTTTTCATACTCTAACTACCTTTCAAAAACGATTATAACACAAAATGATAGCAATAAGCAAAAAAATTATCAAATTGACAACAAAAATGCTTGACATTGTCAAAAGGATAGTATAAACTAAAATCACTATCAGATTGATAGTGAAAAATTAAGGAGGTAACCTGTGCTAATTAGTGTAGAAATAGCTGAAAAAGTACGAGCAAAAAGAGGAAAACGGAATTTAACCAAAAGCCAGACAGCTTTAGCGCTTGGAATTGCTAGAACAACATTAAGCAAAGTTGAGAGCGGGAACTACAATGCTCCCAAGCGTATCTATGAGGCAGTTATGAACTGGCTAGTAGAAGATTTATAAGATTTCTTACTACCTTTCACTTATAGAAATCTAAGCAACAAAAAAGCCTAGACAGTCGGCAAACTAGCAAGGCTTTTCACATAAACAACTAAAACCAAAATAGCAAGTATGGGATTTAGTTAGGTATTTATTTAATTATATCACAAAATAGTGATTTGTGCCCAAACGAGAGAGCACTAACTCTTTAAACTGGTTCTTATTCATGCATTCAATTTGGCGACTCTGAGCATGAGATAAGAGTGGCAGGAAAGACATTAAAAAGCCCCACGCTCTCAAACTTTGGCGAGTCTGAGCGTAGGGCTGGCTTACAAGAAAAGATTTTCAAAAAACTCTAATTACATAAAAAATCGAGGTAAATACCATGAAAAAACAAGACCAAAATCAAACAGTTGCTCTTACAGTTAAGCAAATCAAAGAACAAGGCCGACGTGCTACAAACGTTATGACGAGAATAGATACTCTAAAAGGATATGCTAACAGTCTTATGCTAGCCATGGACAGCGAGCCAGATAGAGCTATTCTATTGAGCTGCCTAAATGACTTTCTAAGCCAGGTATATGACCAGATGGATGTAATGCATCAGGAGCTAGACGCTGTGGCATACCAGCTACTGGAATGTGACAATCCAGAAGAACTAAAAGCCTATCTAAGCGCGAAAGGATAAAAAAACAGAGGGAGTTATCAAAATGAACGAACTAGATTTAACCAACACACAGGCACTTATCTTTTCCGTGGTACTGATTGGCATACTGCTTTATCTAAACCACCGAGACCGCAAAAAAAGCGCCCAATTTGAGCGAGAAAACCAACAGACGATAGAAACACCTAGCGAGGATTTAAGCCCTGATTATGGGCGTTATATCCAGCTTGCAGGTAAGATTCATAATTAGAAAGTGGTGTAATATGCAACTATTATCGAGAGAAGCAGAACTTGAACTACTGGAGAAAGTGGGAGATCACTTAGAGAAAAGGATGGAACTGGAAAAGCAACGTGATGACAACTGGGACTTGATTTCTAGGCCGGAGGTGTTAGAGAAGTTAGGTATTAGTGGAACCACGTTAAATAACTGGCAGGACCATGGTCTAAAATCGTTCCAGTCGCCATTTGAAAACAGTAAGAAAATCTATTACCGTAAGAGTGATATTTACAATTTTCTTGCAGTAGATTAGGAGGTGTAATGAGAATAATAGAGTTGACTATATCCGCTGACAAATTGCCTTTGTTTGGCTTTCTCAAGTCTACCCCAACCCAAGTATGGAAGAATGGGAATTACTACAAATTTATATACTTTGAGCCAATAGGCGAGGGCTTGACGGCTTTTCACTACAAAGGCTTGTATGTGGTAGTTAAAGACGAAAACGAGGAAGTAGAGGGCTGGGAACTGACCAGAGATTTAGAAATAGGTTTGGCCAGTCCTGGCTTGCTGACAATCCTGAAAGATTTAGAGGTAAACAAATTGACCGAGCAACGGCAAGGGCTTGGAGTAGAGTTAAAAGGCTGGGTTTTTGACCTGATTTGTAATGGCATCTATACCAGATATGAGACTTCACTTTTTGTCCGACTGCTATTTGTGAATGGCTACAGTTTTAGTCAGCTGGTGGACTTGTTTTCAGCAATCGTCAAGCGCAAAGACCTAGCAAGCTATTTCCTAGAAGTAGCGACAAAATTCTATAAGGAGGTGGCTTTTGAGTAGTAATGACATTGTAAATAAAATCATTGAAGAAGATAAGCAACAACCCCAAATTAAGCCGATAGGAGAGCCAGAAAGCTATCTGACAACCTTTAAAGGGGTACAAGGCTTTTTATTCAACGTATGTAAGAATCTTGGGGAAGCTAAACCGTCTAAGTCTTTGGGGGTTGCTGACTTTCTGAGAAAGTATATCCGATTTGTGAGAATCAGACCAGAAGCGCGAGGACAGAAAGCTCCCTTATATTTCTATCATCCTGATAAGGGAATCTGGATAGAAGATAACGAGTTACTTCAAGATTTAATTTCAACCATTCAACCAGATACGACAGAAAAACAAGCTTTTGATACGATTTACAAAATCGCTAGACGTAGCCCGTTGAAGTCTATCCAAAATGATTATACGGTTATCGGAAACCAGCTATATAACGCTAGTAAAGAAACATTTGAACCTTTAACCCCTAGCATTATTGTAACTAGAAAAATCCGTACAAGGTACGACCCAGAAGCCTATGAGCCTACTATACACGGTTGGAAGCCCAGCAAGTGGCTTGCTGAATTATTTGACAATGATCAAGAATTATATAACCTAGCTATCCAGATTATAAAAGCAAGTATCACAGGTAGAACCCTAAAAAATATCTTTTGGCTTTATGGCGAGGGTGGAACTGGTAAAGGAACCTTTCAGCAGCTGCTTATTAACTTGGTAGGCATGGAGAACGTCGCAAGTCTCAAGATGACTGAGTTTGACAAAAGCCGTTTTTCTACATCCATTCTGTTAGGTAAGAGTTTGGTTATTGGGGACGATGTACAAAAGGACGCAGTTATCAAAGATACGTCAAACATGTTTAGTCTTGCGACTGGTGACATTATGACTATAGAGGATAAAGGAAAACGCCCTTACAGTCTACGCTTGAATATGACTATTATCCAGTCATCCAACGGCTTACCAAGAATGAACGGGGACAGGTCAGCGATTGACAGGCGGTTTAAGATTTTACCATTTACCAAAGTCTTTAAAGGGAAGCCAAACAAGGCAATCAAAGACGACTACATCAACAGGAAAGAGGTATTGGAGTATTTCACACGCCTAGCCCTTGAAACACCGACAAAGGACATCACACCAGAGAAATCAAAGGAGATTTTGCAAGAATACCACGAGGATAACAATCCAGTTATCGCTTTTGTATCTTCATTCTTTACTGATGGTCTATCAAGCGAGTTTTTGCCTAATGACTTTGTTTTCCATAATTGGAAAGGATTCATAGAATATTATGGAGTGAAGCTACACAAGACAGAAATGGGGTTGCATAGAGAAATTAAAAGCAATCTACCAAGCTGGATAACGGTAGGACAGAAAACAATACCAGCAGGGAGACAACTTCATGTTGGTTTCTATCCTCACGAAGATTCAGCACCTTACGCACATCCATATTTTAATGGCAGAGAAAAACCTGAACAACGAAAGAAAGCTAAAAATGAAAGGGGGTATTTTAATGGTAAAGCAAAAAGAAGGAAATAAGTTATACACTTTATACACTTGATAAAAAAGTGTGGGAGCTGTAACCCTTAGAGTACCAAGGGCTTTAGACACTTATACACTTTATACGGTAGGTTTTTTCTTTTACAGTATTAAGCGCTAATTTCTCGTAAATTATATAAACTAGTGTATAAAGTGTATAAAGCGTATAAAACAGGGCTTAAACCCTTGATATGACAGGCTTTTAATTTTATAAACTTCAAAAATAAAGTGTCTAAAATTTTCGATAAGTGTATAAAAAACATAGATAAAAATGGCAAAAACAAGGTATTTTACATAATTTACCTTAAAATTAAGAAAGGACCAAAACATGAAAGTAAAACTATTTGAATATACTAGACGATGGGTAATAGAAGACTTTGAGAAAGAGGTCAACGACTTCATGGCAACTGTTGAAGTGCTGGACGTTAAATTTTATGGTACACCATCTAGTGAACCTTTTAATTCAGTGGCTATCGTATTGGTATTATACAGATAACAAAATGGGGTAGATAGTACCGACCCCCTTACAATGGTGTAACTACTAGTGACACCCTTAAAAAAGAAAGAGGAAAAACAACATGGATGATTTTCTTGAATTGCTACAAAAAGGGTTTATTTTATACCAAAAAAGTGGTAGAATAGAAGTAGAATCCCCCCCAACCTTTGGGAGTGTGACCTTGCATTTTCAAGATGGTAGATTTTCCCACTTGGTGCGAACTGAAACAAAGAAATAGAGTCTATCGGAACAACCGAGGGCACTGAATAAGCTAAATGGCTTTTCGGTGTCCTTTTTTGTTTTGGCGGAAGGAGAATGGATATGAGTTTAGGAAGTAAAGTAAAACGTCTTGAAGGAATTCAAAAGAATAAAAATCGTGAAAAGGTTGTGTTTATCAATAGTGGGGATTTTAAGGATTCAACAGAATGCGATGAATACATTGCTAGACTTACAGAAGAGTATAAAGCACAATATATCAACCCTATTTTCTTTATCGATGATGTGAGCATTTAAACTGACAGGAGGTAGAAAGCTATTGCAAAATTAAAACCAAAACAAGAATACTTTTTGATGGCTTTGATTAGTGAACCAAGCATTACAAAAGATATTGAAAAATCTGGAATCGCCAAAAAAACGGCGTATAAGTATCTTAAAGATAAGAATTTTTTCAGCGAATATCAAAAGCTAAGACAAGACATGATAGGACGAACAACAAGCCTATTATTACAGGCCAGTGGGCGTGCAGTTGAAGTCTTGTACGAGGTGGCAGATGATCCAGAAAAAAGCCCCTACGCAAGAGTACAGGCAGCTAAAACAATATTAGAAATGGCATACCGTGGCATGGAATTAGAAGACTTGCAAACACGGATAGAAAGATTAGAACGAGGTATGGAACTATGAAAATTAAATTATTTTATTATTACCGCTGGAACGCTACTACACTAGAAGAGTTTGAAAAAGAAATCAACGATTTCATGGCAACTGTCCAAGTGGTAGACGTGAAATATTCAGAGGCTACTAACAACACAGAAGCAATCACTGGTGTAATGGTGCTATATAAGTAAGTAGAAGGAGCTGAATAGATGAAGAAAAGCACAGTATTATCAAAAATGGAATCATTAAGAGGGGCTATTTATAATCTTTCTGGGAAAATGGACGAAATTCGCAATAACAATTATTTGAGCGTAGACGGTAAGGTGTACGAGTTAGAAGAATTGAAATATAAGTGGGAAAACTGGTATGGGGCTTATTACAATGAGATGAAAACAATCGCAGACAACCTATTGTCTAGTGTCGAAGGAAATCGTGCTGAAGACGAAGTTAAAAAATTGACTGATCCAGGCTATCAAGCGGTTCTACAAAATAATTTAAAACTGTTTGAGAGTGGGGCGCTAGATGTTGCAACTGGTAAAGCTTTGATAGACCACTACAAGGGTGATTGGACAGCTTTGTCACTTATTAGAAATGCCTTGGGGGATATTTGGGGAGGCGACAATCCTGATAATGCAAAACTAGCTCAATATATGCCAATAGATAACCGTGAGCGTACAAAAGACTTGTTGAACAAGTTCGCGTTTGGAATTGAAGAGATGAATTACGAGCGCTTGATGGCAGACGACCAATTTGTAAAAGCAAGAGTATCGGCAAGTATTGACTTTTTAAAATCTGACTTTTTAGATGAAAATATGGAAGCACAATATTAAAATCTTACGAGGGGGGAGCAATCCCCTTTTTTAGATAAGTCAGACAGAATGACACACGAGGTAGGGGAATGGTTAGAAGTTTAAAGATAAGACTGCAAAGATTGGAAGAACACACTATTAAAGATATAATACCGATTGTATGGCTGACCTTTCTTGAGAACGGGGAATATGAAGTAAGAGTACCAGAATATAGGAAAGGCGATAAAGAAGTAGTAATGACCTTTAAGAGTGAGAAAGAAGCTTGTAATTACATAGAGACCACAGTAGGGGCTTGTATTGTTTGGGATATACCACCACAATAAAGGAGTGCCAGCATGACTACAAAAGAAATTGAAGAGAAAACAAAGTGGTTGAAAAAAGTTGATTTGAATTGGTCGGAAGCAAATCGCATGATGAAGGTTGCTGAAGAATTACCAAATTACCCAACGTTGAGTAATTTAGGTAGTATAGCCCTCAATCTCTACCCTTCCAGCAAAACAACTACCAAATCTGACAACGTTGTCAGACTTATAAAAATTGCTAAAGAACTTCCAAATTCTGTGATGTCACAGAATTTAGGGGTAAATGCCCTTTATCTCATCGCTAGCCTTACGGCAAAATAACTACCAAATCGTTCAACGTTGAACGATTTATAAAAATAGCTGAAGAGTCTCCAAATTTCGAAACGTTACGAAATTTGGGCACGTACACAAATTTAGGCACATCAGCACTTTATCTCATTGCAACCCTACCAGAAGAAGAACTTCCAAATGTCGAAACGTTACGACATTTGGAAACTAGCGAACTCTGAGCGAACTCCGAGAAAATGCAAAAAAGCCAAGGCGCTCCGCCTCAGCTATAATCTCAATAATATTATTATATCACAAAGGAGCAAACTAATGGAGCTGGATAAGTTTAAAACGATGATGAACGTCAGAGAGAGGATGACATACTTTCTACGTTTTCAGAGGATGGCAGGAAGTGAAAACCAAGTTAGTATCGATGAAGAGGCTTGGAAACTTGTCTTACCTGATCAGTGGAATTTGAGCGGTGAGCATGAAAAAGCAATCCGTGAGGGGTTGGAAATATTCGCCCACGACATTAACAGCATAGAGAACAAGCGAGCCAGAAAATACTTTATTATCCATTATTGCTACATGAGGAAGAAAACAGTAAGCGAATGTTTAGAAATTGCTGGGACAAAATCCACTAGCTACCACCGATATAAACAGATAGCTGTTTTAAACTTTGCGAGAATCCACCAGAACGGAGAGCTAGAAGCATATAAGTAGGCAAATGTAGGCTGAGGCTTCATATTCACCCCCTATTTTGCTTTGTTTCGCACTGGATAACTAAATCACCACGGATAAACTAAAAGCCCTTAGAAACTAATCTAGGGGCTTTTGTGGTTGAAAAGTGTTAGAAAAGGTATATAATATGGATAAGAATAGAAGTAGAGAAATATCGGGAACTACGCACCCTTTGGGTATCTGAAAAGCGGGGAATTCCCGTCCCGCCTATTCCAGCACCTAGAAAAATCTAAGTGCTTTTTCTTTTACTAATAATAAAGTAGGAGGAAGAAAATGAACATTTTAAACATTGAATTTACGAGCACTGAAGAAACTAAACTAGGTTTTGAGCATTGGGTAGAAGTGACTTATAGTGTACCGATACTAAAGAACGTATACAAGGTTAAGTTATTACTCCTATTAGATTTCAATGCAGAGGATAAAGACTTACTAGATTACCTAGTATCAACCTGGAAGTATCGGGATTTAGTGCTTCATTCGGTACAAATGCATGAAAAGGAGAAAAATAGTATGAAGTTTATTTAATGATTAAACCCTTTAAGAATTTTAGTGAATCAAAAGCTAAATTTTTAAAATAGAAATATATTTACAATCCAGTAAATAAAACGGATTATTTTGTGCTATAAATAATAATCGTCACAACATATAGTACTTGACATATATGATATAATGGTTATAGAAGTATTATATTTTCGTTGGGAGATGAAGTGAATGTGCTAGCTTTTCATGGTACAGGTTTGAGCAATTATGAAAATATTGTAAAAACGAAAAGTTTTTCTTTTAAAAGAAGAGATGATCATTGGCTAGGGAATGGAGTGTATTTCTTTGTTGATGATTTTGAACGGGCAAAAAGATGGGCGGAGGGGAATCGTCCTGACAAAAATACTGCACCAGTAGTTATTGAAACTAAATTTGAATTTAAACAAGGCGAGCTTTTAGATTTAGATAAAAGCGATGGTTTAAAAAAATTAAACGATTTCGCTCGAAATTTCAAAACAGAATTGCAAAGGAAACGTGTTTTAATTAATAATACTGATGAGCATAAGTTCCATTGTAAGCTATTGGATGCATTTGTTTATAGAAATAAAAAATACAAAGCAGTTTGTAGAACGATGAATTCATCAGGCAATCCCGTAATAGGAGCTTCTGGGTTTGTTCCTCTTGCGAAACAGTTAAATATTGTCGAAGCAAATATAATAAATATTTGTGGGTTAAAGTTGATAGTGTGTAACTAAAAAGTGAGGTGATACTATGTTTGAGAATGAAGAAGATTTATTTGAATTATTGGATTTTTTGCAACTTGATTATGAAATAGACTCGCCAACTCCTGGAATAAGAAGTAGAACAGGTGAATTTATATCCTATGATAATTTAAAATTACCTTCAGAATATTTTGAGGAACTATCTTATCAGGCGTACAGTATAAACTTAATTGCAAAAGTTGGAAATGAAAACAAAACAGTTACAAAATATCATCCGACTTTGAGAGCAGAAAAAATTAACAAAGAGATTTGCTCGTCAAATTTTAGAATGGAGTTTGCAGCATGAGTACTTATGGTAGTGACTTACAATTAAGGGGAGTGAGAGTTGAAAGACTTATCTATCGTATAAATAACGATTTTGAAGATTTGGACAATATTGAAAATGTTGATATTTCTATAATTCCAACTCCTAAAATTAGTAGAGAGAATAAAGATTGTGGATTGTTAGAACTTGAAGTTACTTTGTTTGATGAAGATTATCGAGAGAAAAAAAATCCACTGTATTTAAAAATTAAACTTGTTGGTATTTTTGAAGATACCAATTATAATCCTGAAGGAGAGGACGTCTTTGTTAAGTATCTTCCTAATGCGATAAGCATGTTGTATTCTTATGCAAGAGCTCATATTGCTTCATTGACAGGGATGTTCGGTATTGATGTTATTCAAATTCCAACAGTAAATATATTAAAATTATTAGATGATGTTAATCACGAAAAGGACTAGCACTGAAAATCAATGCTAGTCCTTTTTTCTATAAATTCAAATACTCTATAATAGTTTTCTATATTAAACAGAAATAAAAAAGCACTTTTTAATAGTGCTAGTTCCTTGCCTGCTGAACTCATCATTTTAAGTCCTTTTTTGTTACCCTTTATGTTTTCTCAGCTTATTTGAATTTAATAGTTTTTGAGAAAATCAAGTTAGATTTAGAGCAGGCTTAGGCCTGTTTTTCTGTACCTAATCACTGCAAGATAACAAAATGCTTTAATTTTAAGATATATCTTACAGAAAGCCTACAACAGTGGGCTTTTTGCTTTGTCTTAAAAAACTATAGAACACTTCTTAACTGTGAAGGGGGATAAAAAAATTCCCTGCAAAATGAAATTGCAAGGAACTTTTGTTAATGGTTATGGGCAAGCCAGGTGGAATATTTTTTCCCAAGCCAGAGAGCAAAAAGGAGATTGATGACGACGATGCCTGAACCGACCAGTGAAAATAGGAAAAATTCGCTAGTTGAAACCTGCCACAAATGCACGATGTCTGTAATCAAATAAGCACTGATAGGAAAACAAAGGATAGAAGTGATGAGAGCAGGGATATACTTACGGAGAAGAATTGATTGTCCAATATGGAGCAAGAGATGGAGTGCAAAGGCCACAAATCCTCCTAACCAAACTAATTCGAGTGCTCTAGATTGACTAGAATACGCTAATAAAGTGATGGATAAGACAATGATAAACTCCTCAAAAACAGCAAGGGCCAATCCCTCTGTTGTAATTCCTTTGTGAATCTTGAGAATAGCTGGAGCCTTTTGAGTCAGCAAGGTTTCGTTGAGATGAATCCAAGGGACAAGACCGATAATTTCTTCCATATCGTGAAAGATAAAAAGTAGAGGAAACATCCAAAGATAAAATGCCATAAATCTCTCCTGAAAAGCTATAGATTGCTAACTAATAAAGCAAAAAACGCCCAGTAAGGCGTTTTGAGTTAGGTGTGCTTACTTCACTTCTGTAAACACAACGTGTTTGCGAAGTTTTGGTGAGTATTTC
>ERZ773027.1508-NODE-1508-length-12258-cov-3.954519_pt1 | contig 12258 bp, 10 predicted proteins | sample MGYA00511032_ERZ773027 | MGnify/ENA primary metagenome ERZ773027 (study PRJEB29015, sample SAMEA2738138) | human oral metagenome | biome: human oral; feature: human-associated habitat; material: saliva | place: China | collected 2190 ... | reverse complement strand
ATATAAGCAAATAATTTATAGTATAATATGCTATGAATCAGAGAAATATTAGGTTGATAAGGGAGGACTATTTATTTAAACTGGACGCTACTAGCACCCGTTTTGGGGCTATTTGCAGCAATATGAAGTGTGTTTTGGTGCTAAATGTAGTGCAATATGCCGCTAAACGCAGTGCGTTTTGGTGCTAAATGCAGTGCGTTTTGATGCTAAACGCAAGGTAAAATGGTGCTAAATGCAGTACTAGATGCTGCTAAATGTGAGGTGAAAAGCATAAATATGCACCGCGATGGTATAAATTTAACCTTTATGATTCATTAAAAACATGGCTGAAAAGGGCGAAATAGTCGTTAAAAAGTGGGATTTTAGGGGTTAAAAGCAGCTAATTGGGCTTGAAAAAATACGAGCAGTTAACCAAACTAGAAAGGTAAAATGGTACTAAAAGTGGTTTTATTCTTAAAAATAGACAAAATAAAAGACACGAAAGACTAGAAATAGTGGCTATTTAGCTGCTTTTTAACCCAGATTTTCGCTAGAACGGAGCGAAAAATCAAGAGAGTTTGTAAAATAAAAGCAATAATTTTAAGTTTTGTGTTGATGGGTTGGTAAGTTGCTGGGTTGGTAAGTTGATGAGCTTGTGAGTTGATGTTTTGAAATTTGTTGGGCTTCCGTTAGATTATAAGCCAGCGGGGTTACTTGTTCTGCACTTCGTATATGAGTGGAATGTTTATCTTGTTGTTGGCATTACGAAGATAACAAACTCCGCTCAATTTATAAAACATTAAAAGCCCAAACGGCCTCTATGTAGGATTTAAGGGATTATGGGTGGGGTTGGGTAGGCGGAAAGGGGATGATGTTCGGCCGTGAGCAAGAGGGAACTTCGCCCATTGGGTTACCGCAAGACATTGCGGCGTGTGAAGTCGGGTATCATTACGGGCATCGACCCATGCTCGATAGATAGTTTTGAGAGTTCGGCAATGCAACACCACTCGGCCAAATCGTACACATCCATGTCTAGGGGCAAGCCTTGTTGTAGGCATTGAGCTAGGCGTAAGTCCATAAAGTAAGACATCCCACCGCGCGAGTCGAGTTGTTTAGCCGTACTAAGGGCTTCGGACGAGAAGGGCGGGGCATATTGATTGAGTAAGGTTTCGATTTGCAAATCGGTAAGAGGCGTGTTGTTATTGTCGATCTCAAGACCCCGTTTGGCGGCTGCTTCGGGGCTAATTAGCATTTCGGGAATGGGGTATTTAGCAGCATATCCCTGCGTACCAACAGCCTGAAACATGCGATTATAGGGGCGCGGGGTCATCACGTTGTGCTGAATAAGGATGGTTTTGCCCTTCACGGTGCGTATCATGGTAGAGGTTTGGTCGCCGTTGGCAAAGCTATTGCAAGGCTCTCCCATTACTTCTTGATACACCTGCTTGCCCAAAAAGGCATTGGTGTGCATGGCTGTGAGATAGTGTAGGCGATCGGTTCGATGTATATCGAGCAGTTGGCAGGCGGGTCCGATGCTATGAGTGGGATATACATCGCCACAATTTAGGCGGTTGTACTCCATTCTCCACGCTGTCCAGCGGTTGCCAATGGGATGCGCATAGCCACCCTCCACATGCACCAGTTCGCCAAAAAGTCCTTCGTGGGCCATTTGTCGCACAGCCATTTCAAAGTGATCGTATACCGCATTCTCCAACATCATACAATGTTGTTGCGTTTGTTCGGCCGTATCCACAAGCTGCCAAATGTCTTTTAGCGTGAGTGCTGCCGGTACTTCCACAGCCACACATTTGCCGCATTGCATGGCATAAGTGGCAATTGGCACATGCGAAAGCCAGTCGGTGCACACGTACACGAGGTTAAGACCTTGCTGTTGGCATAGTTGGCGGTAGGCCATTTCGCCCCAATATACAACCGGACGAGGCTTACCCAGTTGTTCAACGTGGTGTGCAGCCTTTTCGGCCGCTTGTTTCGATACATCGCATACGGCAGCAATGTGCACCCCTGGGATGTGGCACCAACGGGTTACGGCCACCTGTCCGCGTGCGCCAACCCCCACAAATGCTACTTGTAAATGGGGCATTGGGGCGAGAGCTAACGACAAAACATCGCGCTGACCGGCAGCACGAGTAGGGGTGAAAGTTTCTAATGGGCGCACCGCAGAGGTTATTTCCATTGTGTTCGTGTTTTAAATCTAATGCAAATATACCCAAAAAAGTGGAAGATGAAAGGGGGGAAAGCCTGAAAAGTAGGGTGGAGGAAAATAAAATGTAAAAGGAGGAGAAGAACACCAACGAAAACAGTAGGCGAAGGAGGCGTAAAAAGGATAATGGTTGTGAGATAAACTCATGGTTGTGATTTGCTTTCTTGGTTGAAGGTGGTTGTGTTCGTGGAGGCTTTTGCGTGTTTTCTTTGCAGAAAAAACTTTGTTTGCACTTTGGTTTGCGTAAGATAGAATTTTGATTGTGGTTAAAAGGTGAACTTGTTAGCCAGTCAGTGAATTAACTCTCGATACACAATGCGGGCCACATAAGTTCTTCGTAAAGGCAATGAGCCATTTTCGAGCAGCCTATATGGCCCGCAAAAAGCGTGTATGTAGAGAAAAATCTCAGACGTTGTTTGTTTGTTGCACCACGATTAAGACTAGAGGTGTTTGTGTGCTGAGGCGCTCAACCTGTGAACGCAACAGCGCAGCAGGGGGAGAATAGTGGTGTGCAAAAGGCATTTGCGGCCCAACAAGCCTACAACAACACCTTCTTTTTAGCCTTACGGCTCTCGTTGCTCATTCTGTCTAGGGCCGTAACCACGTAAGTGTATTTCACTTCGCCTTTGTTGTAGGGCAATTTAATCCATTTGTCGTGAGTGATAGCCACTATCTTAGCAGGATTCTCAATGTCGATATCCTCTCCAGGAGCAAAGCGATACACCACATACTTTTGTGCGAAGTCGCCCCAGCGTTTGCCTTTGGGTTCTTCCCAGAACAGAACAAGCCCATCTTCTGTCCATACAGCCTCAAGGTGTTTAGGTTTTTTGGGGCGTTTGTGGTCGATAAAAGGCATAAGCGGTTGCAGAGCTGGCGTCTTCCAATAGTAAGTTCGGAGTGCAGTTCCGTAGCTTCCCATGTTGTCGGCCACAGCTTTAGCATACCAAAGCACAGCACCTTGCACGTTGGGTAGCATTCTGCGCAACTTAAATTTAGCCTCCATTTGGTTGGTGGCAGGGTTCTTGAGGTCGGGTTCTTTAACCGTTTTCTCCACACTTTCTCCAATGTAGAGTGGTCGGTTGCCAGCATATTTATTCCACCAGATGGCCAGTGTTTGGTAGTCGGCAGCTGGATGGCCAATCTTCCAATACAGTTGTGGCACGCAATAGTCAACCCATCCTTTGTTTACCCATAAGAGAACGTCGGCGTAAAGGTCGTCGTAGTTTTGTAACCCACTTGTTGCGCTGCCGTTAACAGGGTCGGACTTTTTGTTACGGTAGATGCCAAACGGCGACACACCGAACTTAACCCAAGGTTTTCTATCTTTGATTGTTTGTCCTAGTTGCTGTACAAAGGCGCTCACATTGTTTCTTCGCCAGTCGTTTTTGTTGGCAAATCCGCCGCCATAGCGTCTAAATTCCTGGTCGTCGGCAATTGTTTGTCCAGCGGCAGGGTAAGGATAAAAATAGTCGTCTATATGAATACCGTCAACATCATAACGCGTTACGATATCGTCTACCACGCGACAGATGTGTTCGCGGTTCTCAGGCAAACCGGGATTGAGAATTAATTGTCCGTTGTATGCAAAGGTTCTGTTGGGATAGAGCGCAGCCACGTGGTTGCGAGCCAATGCCTTTGTACCAGCAGTTTTGGCCCGATAGGGATTTATCCATGCATGAAGTTCCATGCCTCGGCGATGACATTGGGCAATCATCCATTTGAGTGGGTCCCAATAGGGTAGGGGTGCTTGGCCCTGAACGCCAGTCAAGAATCGGCTCCAAGGCTCAATCTTGCTTTCGTAAAAGGCATCACACTCTGGTCGTACCTGAAAGATAATGGCGTTAACACCATCGCGTTGTAGCTCGTCGAGTTGTTGTTTGAGAGTTTGTTGCATGGCTGCAGTGCTCATTCCTGTGAACTGTCCGTTCACTGTTTGTATCCATGCTCCCCTGAATTCTCGTTTGCTATGAAGCGAGGCAGCACGGAGTTGGGTTGCGCCCGCTAGCAACATGGTAGCCAAAAGAGTGGCTATCATCATTGTTTTTTTCATTTCCTATTAATGTTTTCGTGCAAAATTAGTCAAAATATACGTAAAAACAGCCTTTGCGGATGTAATATTGTTTAAGAATGTAGCCTCTTTTGCGTGTGGGCTTAGGCGATATTGTATTATTGTATGATTGAAGATGTTTGTTTGAAATGGTGAAAATCGCTGTCTCTTAGTTTGCTGCGACGTTGAAAAGGCTATTGAAAAGACAATTTTTTAAGTCGGTTGCGAAGCTCTTCAGCCTTTGAACGCACAATGCTCAACTTTATTTCGCAGGTGTTTTCGAAGTCGGTAGACACAATTTGAGCGTCCGACTCCTTTACAACACGCATCACACTGTTCATCATCACATAGGGAAAGGAGAAAGTAACGATTTCTTCTATCAGCTTACTTACCGCAGGTGTGTTGTCGATGGCTAGTGCAGCAGCTGTGCGATAAGCAACGATAAGCCCGCCCGTACCAAGGTTTACGCCACCATAATAGCGCACCACCACCACGAGTATGTTGGTTAGTTCGCGACTGTTAATTTGTCCGAGTATGGGCTTGCCAGCCGTGCTGCTAGGTTCGCCATCGTCGTTGGCTCTGAAATCCAGTCGCTCAGGGCCAAGCATGTAGGCATAGCACACGTGCCGAGCATCGTAATGTTGTTTACGATAGTTGGCCAGCAGGTCTTTTATTTGCTCAATCGAGTTCACGGGATGTGCATAGGCCAAAAACTTACTTCGCTTCTCGGTGTAAACCCCTTGTCCTATATTGTCGATGGTTTTGTATTCGTCGTTCATCCTTTTTATGTGTTGCAGCATGCCCATGCAGAAATATAAAGGGCACCTTGCAAAGTTAATACAAAAAGAATGATAAGGCGAAGAAAGTTGATAGTTTGTTTGGAGTGTTGATGAGTTATAGGGGAAAACTTGTGTTTCTAGGTGTATTCGGCGTTTCTAGTATTTCTTGGTGTTTCAGTAATCTTAAAAAGTTCAATTAATACTATTTTTTCAGGTTATTGGATATAAAAGCAATGTGTTTATGTGTGAATTTGTCTTTAGGTATAGAGCAAAACAAGCCGTGGACAGCTTTCTGCGCTTAATAGCGCACGCAAAAGCTTGTCCACGGCCATAAAGTGTAGGTGTGTTAGTCGCTAAGTTTATGTATAACAAGGCCCGAGCGCAGTTTAGGTTCGAACCAAGTAGCCTTTGGTGGCATAATCTTACCGCTGTCGGCGATGTCCATAATCTGTTGCATCGATACAGGATATAGTGCCAAAGCCATCTTCATTTCGCCACTATCAACGCGTTCTTTCAGTTCGTTTAGACCACGAATGCCACCCACGAAGTCGATGCGCTTGTCGGTACGAAGGTCTTTGATGCCCAAAATCTCATCGAGTATAAGCCGGCTAGAAATATCAACGTCGAGCACGCCAATGGGGTCGGCATCGTTATACGTGCCTTTCTTTGCCGTGAGGCTGTACCATTCTCCGTCAAGATAGAGTGAGAAATTGTGCAATCCCGTGGGATGATACATTTCTTTACCCATCTTTTTAACATCAAAGTTTTGTTCCAGCTTCTCCAAGAATTGAGCAGAAGTAAGTCCGTTAAGGTCTTTCACCACGCGGTTATAGTCTAAGATGGTGAGTTGTGATGCTTGGAAACACACAGCCATGAAGTAATTATACTCCTCGTCACCCTTATGATTAGAGTTGTTCTTAGCCTTTTCTGCGCCAACAAGAGCGGCAGCTGCCGAACGATGGTGTCCGTCGGCGATGTAAAGAGCGGGCATCTTGGCGAATTCTTTTGTGATAACGTCGATGTCGTTAGCATCGCTGATAACCCAGAATTGGTGTCCGAAGCCGTCGATAGGTGCAATAAAATCGTATTCGGGAGCGTGGTTCTTAACGTATTTGTTGATGAGTTCGTCGAGAACCTTATTATCAGGATAGGCAAAGAATACAGGTTCAATGTTGGCGTCGTTCACGCGAACATGCTTCATGCGGTCTTCTTCCTTGTCCTTACGAGTCAGTTCGTGCTTCTTAATCGTTCCGTTGAGATAGTCGTCAACGAATGCACCCACCACCAAACCATACTGCGTTTTGCCGTTCATGGTTTGTGCGTAAATGTAATACGAGGGTTTTTCGTCTTGCACCAGCCATCCCTTATCTTGGAATTTTTTGAAGTTGTTGGCTGCTTGCTCGTAAACTTTGGGGTCGTATTCCGAGGTTTCGGGTGAGAAATCAATTTCTGGTTTAATGATATGATACAAGCTCATTTCGTTATCGCCAGCTTCTACGCGAGCCTCTTCAGAGCTAAGTACGTCGTAGGGACGCGATTCCACCTTCTCAACCAAGTCTTTTGGGGGGCGGATACCTTTAAATGGTCTTATCGTTGCCATAGTTCGTGTATTATTTGTTTACTTGGAACTTGGTGCATCCATCAGCGAAGTATGCATTAATCTGCTTGGCTGCAGCCAGTCCAGCATTGAAGTTAGCCTCTGCTGTTTGTGCACCCATCTTCTTAGGTGTGCTGAAATATCTTCCTTCCAGCTTAGCAAAGTCGGCATCAGCGTCGGGTTTGATGTCGGTAACAAACTTCAAATCTTCGCGTTCAGTCATCAATTTGAGCAGCTCGGGCTCATTAATAACCTCCTTACGAGCGGTGTTTACTAGGATACCACCTTTAGGTAAGCGATTTACGAGTGCGTAGTTGATGCTTTGTTTTGTTTCGGGAGTTGCGGGGATGTGCAAGCTCACGATGTTGCATTGCTCGAACAGAGCTTCTTGGCTAGCCACAGCGTGCACGCCAGCCTCTTCGATAACGTTGGCAGGGCAGAAAGCATCGTAAGCGTAAACGTCCATTCCGAAGCCTTTGGCGATGCGAGCCACGTTGCGTCCAACATTTCCAAAAGCCAGCAACCCCAGTTTCTTACCGATGAGTTCTGAACCCGACTTGCCATTATAAAAAGCTCTAACGGCATAAACAAGCAAACCAAGAACAAGCTCAGCAACAGCGTTAGCGTTTTGTCCAGGAGTGTTTTCTACGATAATACCTTTCTCTTTGGCATAAGCAGTGTCGATTGAGTCGTAGCCAGCACCAGCTCTAACGATAACTTTCAATTTAGGAGCAGCGTCCATAATCTCGGGAGTAATTTTGTCGGAGCGCACAATCATGGCTTCAACATCTTTCACTGCGTCGAGCAATTGAGCAAGTTCTGTATATTTTTCTAGCAAAACAAGTTCGTGTCCTGCTTTTTCAATTTCTTCTTTAATGGCTTTAACCGCGTTGGCGGCAAAAGGTTTCTCGGTAGCAACAAGTACCCTCATAAGGAAAACAGTTATTTAGTTAGGTAAAAAAGTGTGGGTCTAGGTCTGACTGCGACCCCAGACCCACCTAATTGAATACGAAAATCTATATGTAGCTTAGAGTTTTGCTTCGAACTCTTTCATGCAAGCAGCAAATGCTTCAGCGCCTTCGATGCTCATAGCGTTATAGCAGCTAGCACGGAAGCCACCAACATCGCGGTGACCCTTGATGCCCACCATACCCTTTTGGGTTGCAAACTCCATGAAAGGCTTCTCCAGTTCGGCGAAGTCTTCGTTCATAACGAAGCAGATGTTCATCAATGAGCGGTCTTCTTCCTTAACGGTGCCACGGAATAAGCGGTTGCGGTCGATTTCATCATAGATAATCTTCGCTCTTTCGATAGCCTTTTTGTCCATTGCTTCAACGCCACCCGACTTCTTAATCCAGCGAAGTGTTTCGAGTGCACAGTAGATAGGAACAACGGGCGGCGTGTTAAACATCGAACCCTTGTCAACATGTGTGCGATAGTCGAGCATGGTTGGGATTTGGCGAGGAGCGCGACCCAGCTTCTCATCTTTCACGATGATAACGGTAACACCAGCCATAGCCAAGTTCTTTTGCGCACCAGCGTAGATACAATCGTATTTAGATACGTCAACGGGGCGGCTGAAAATGTCTGACGACATGTCACCAATAAGTGGGATGGGTGAGTCTATTTCTTTGCGGATTTCAGTTCCGTAGATAGTGTTATTGGTTGTAACGTGTAGGTAGTCGGCATCTGTGGGGATGTCAAACACCTTAGGAATGTAAGTAAAGTTAGCATCAGCCGATGTTGCTACTTCCACAACTTCGCCATAAAGCTTAGCTTCTTTCATTGATTTTTTAGCCCAAACACCAGTATTGAGATAAGCAGCCTTCTTAATAAGGAAGTTGCAAGGCACTTGGGTGAACTGTAACGAAGCACCGCCACCGAGGAAAATAACAGAATATCCTTCGGGAACGTTGAGCAATTCTTTGATTAAGGCAACGGCCTCATCAAGAACAGGTTGAAAATCCTTTGCTCTGTGGCTAATCTCCATCAGAGAAAGTCCAGAACCATTAAAGTCTAAAACTTGCTTCGCCGTGTTCTCGATAACTTCTCTAGGTAGGATTGAGGGACCGGCATTGAAATTGTACTTCTTCATATCTGTTTATGTTTTTAGTTATATAGACTAATCTGTGGCGTGCGCTGAAATGCTTCTGCGGTGCAGAAATCATTGTTCTTTTCTAGCCCTTCATGGTGCTGGGCTTTTGCTTGGCTTCTTTTGCTTTTCCTTTCTGTTGTTTTGTTAGTCATTTTTCATCAGGAAGTTAGCAAGGTGTTGCTAGGTTCAAGCCTTTTATCCATTAGGGGAGGTTTTTAGAACGCGCTTTAATTGTCATCAGGTAGTTGATGGTGCGAAGATAGTTTTTTTTGCTTTCCCCGCCAAATTTTTTTGTAGTTATTTTTCGCTAACAAAGGGCGATGGGTTTAATGATTTTGTAATGAAATATATTGCAAATGTAAAATATGTTGCAAATAGTAACGAAAATGCCTTTAACAAGATAACACGAATTTATTGTTTGCGTATGTCAATTGTCTTTTTGATACTCTGTTTAAATTTGTAAAAAAGCGCGACTATTAAACATTTCAAGGCTTTTAATCGCGCTTTTTAGTGTTTTAGGGATGTTTTTGGATGGCTGTTCAAGGTTAGAAACGAGACGTTATTTGGCTCATTTCTTTGCGTGGTGATGGTTTGTTAGGTGTGTTTGCTGGGTAGCCAATTGGCAAGATGGCCACGGGATGCCATTGTTCACCGAGGGGGAATGCTGCTTGCAGAGCCTTCACATCAAAGTTACACACCCAGCAACTGCCTAGTTCTAAGGCCGATGCAGCCAGACAAATGTGCTCTGTGGCAATGGCCGCATCGATGTCGGCGTGGTTTTTTTCATCCTCTTCACGCCTCCAGGCTTGTTCGTTTGCCGCATATATAATAATGTATAGTGGGGCTTGTTTTATCCAATCGCGGTTATAACATTGCTGCACTTTGTTTCGGGCTTCTGCTGTTTCTGCCACAACGAAGTGCCATGGTTGTTTGTTGCAAGCCGAGGGAGCACGTCTTGCACATTCCAAAAGATAGTTTATCTTTTCTTCTTCCACCGCTTGCGCACTGAAGGCGCGTGTTGAATAGCGTTCTTTTGTCAATTCTAGAAAGTTCATTTGCATGGTTGTTTTTAGGGGTTCAACATATTATGCACCCACAAAGTTAGCATTCTTTTATCAGTTCACCCTCGTTTCTGCCTTGTCTTTTAGTTTTTTTCTTCGCTAAAAAATGCTTTTTGCCAATGCCTCAAATACAGTTAGCCCATCAAGCTGGCACCATATTATAAATAAAATTCCTAACTTTGTAGTCGTAATTCGATAAAACAAGATGATAGTTTGTATAGCCGAGAAACCTAGTGTGGCACGCGACATCGCCTCTGTGATTGGCGCAACTGCTCAACGCGATGGATATATGGAGGGAAATGGGTATCAGGTGACCTGGACTTTTGGACACCTCTGCACCCTAAAAGAACCCAACGACTACACCGATAATTGGAAAAGGTGGAGTCTGGGGGCACTCCCCATGATACCTCAACGCTTCGGCATTAAGCTAATTGAAGACCGTGGTATCGAAAAACAATTTCAAGTGATTGAACGTTTGATGCAAAATGCCGACGAGATTGTGAACTGCGGTGATGCCGGACAGGAGGGCGAACTCATTCAACGATGGGTGATGCAGAAGGCGCAAGCTAAATGTCCCGTGAAGCGGTTGTGGATTTCGTCGCTCACAGAGGAGGCCATCAAACAGGGTTTTGCCAATCTTAAAGACCAAAGCGAATACCAACCGCTTTATCTTGCAGGACTTAGTCGTGCCATTGGTGATTGGATTCTGGGCATGAATGCCACGCGACTCTACACCCTAAAGTACGGACAAAACCGACAAGTGCTAAGCATTGGGCGTGTGCAAACACCTACTTTGGCCCTCATTGTTAATCGGCAATACGAGATAGATAATTTTAAACCCGAGGCTTATTGGGTGCTTTCAACCATCTATCGCGACACCTTGTTCACCGCCACAACTGGAAAATTCACCAACAAGGAAGAGGGAGAACGCGCCTTTGCCACCATTGCCAATAAAGATTTTGAAATTACGGATGTGGTTAAGAAGAAAGGAACCGAGGCTCCGCCCCATCTTTTCGACCTTACCTCGCTGCAAGTGGAGTGTAATCGCAAGTTTGGCTATTCGGCCGAAACCACGCTCAACCTCATTCAAAGCCTCTACGAGAAGAAGCTTACCACCTATCCACGCGTTGACACCCAATATCTTAGTGATGATATCTACCCCAAATGTCCGCTTATATTAAAAGGTGTGAGGGGATACGAAGAGTTTACCCAGCCACTGATGGGTAAGCCTTTAAACAAAAGTAAGAAGGTGTTCGACTCCTCAAAGGTTACCGACCACCATGCCATCATACCCACAGGCGTTGCTGCAGGAGGGCTTTCGGATATGGAGAGCAATGTGTACGACTTGGTTACACGTCGTTTTATCTCGGTGTTTTATCCCGATTGCAAGTTTTCTACCACTGCCGTTACGGGTAAGGTAGACGATGTTGAACTCAAAGCCACGGGTAAGGAAATTCTTGAACAGGGATGGCGCATGCTCTATAGTAAGGATGCCAACAACACCAATAATGATGAAGACAACCCTAAACCAGCGGCCGAAGAAAGCACGTTGCCCACTTTTACCAAGGGAGAAAAGGGGCCACACACACCTACCTTGAGCGAAAAGTGGACTGTTCCGCCAAAGTTCTACACCGAGGCCACGCTCTTGCGTGCAATGGAAACGGCTGGAAAGTTTGTTGATGATGAGGAATTACGCAGTGCACTGAAAGAAAACGGCATTGGCCGACCTTCTTCGCGCGCTGGCATTATCGAGACTTTGTTTAAGCGACACTATATCCGCCGTGAGCGTAAAAACCTTTTGCCCACTAAAACTGGTATTGAATTGATTGGCATCATTCGCGAAGAACTGCTCAAAAGTTGCGAATTGACGGGTATTTGGGAAAAGAAATTGCGCGACATCGAACATGGTAAGTACGACGCTCAGCAGTTTGTTAACGAACTGAAGGTGCAGATTACCGAAATTGTTAACGAGGTGTTGGGCGATAACTCTCATCGTCAAATCACCATCACCACCGAAGACGACTTGAAAAAAACTATCGTTAAGAAGAAAACCACGACCCCTAAAACTAAATCTCCTGCTGCAACAAAGAAGCAAAGTGAGCCTCAAAGCCAATCTCTTCAAGCGCTGCCTGCCAACGATAGCATTGTGGGCACGTTATGTCCACAGTGTCAGCAAGGACAGATTGTCAAAGGTAAAGGCGCCTATGGGTGCAGCAATTGGAAGGCGGGCTGCAAGTTTCGTTTGCCTTTTGGCGATGCCTAGCCTTTTGGTTGTTCGCCTTTTTGCATCTCTTGCAATGTTTCGCTACAATACAATGGCATTAACCCAACCATAAATTATTGTTAAACCCAGTGCCGAATGTAAACTTTTTAGCCGTTTTTTGAATGTTTTCAATGGTTGATGTCCAGCTGGTGTTATCCTTTTTCTCGCGAGCATTCAGCCCTGCATTAAGATGGTGGGCTTCGTCAGCTAATAACA
>ERZ773027.1507-NODE-1507-length-12260-cov-7.775993_pt1 | contig 12260 bp, 10 predicted proteins | sample MGYA00511032_ERZ773027 | MGnify/ENA primary metagenome ERZ773027 (study PRJEB29015, sample SAMEA2738138) | human oral metagenome | biome: human oral; feature: human-associated habitat; material: saliva | place: China | collected 2190 ... | reverse complement strand
GACTTGATAGAGTGTATGAACTAGGCAAAGTTTTCCGTAACGAGGGTATGGATAAGAATCACAGCCCTGAATTCACTTCGATGGAATGCTACATGGCATATGGAAATCAGGAAGATATGATGGACCTCATGGAGCAGATTGTATATAAGTGCGCTATGGAAGTAAATGGTTCGCCTATTATCTCCTATGAAGGCAAAACTTTCGACGTTACACCTCCATGGAATAAGATTGACATGACAGAATCTGTAATTAAGGTTACAGGAATTCCGTTCGATAAGATCGATGATGATGCGGAAGCTCGTGAGCGCGCAATCGCTTACGGAATGGATGCTGAGGAAGTTAACAATTGGACTCGTGGAAAAATAATCGCAGAGATGTTTGATGAGTATTGCGAAGATATACCGGGACTGCTTGATGGACCAGTGTTCCTAACAGGACACCCAGTAGAGGTATCTCCACTCGCAAAGAAGGATCCAAAGGATCCTCGCATTACTCGCAGGTTCGAAGCTTACATCAACGGATGGGAGCTATCAAATGCTTTCTCAGAGCTCAACGATCCAATCGATCAGTACGAGAGGTTCGCTGAGCAGCAGCGTGAACTTGATCTAGGGCTTGACGATGAAGCTCATCCTATGGACATGGATTTCGTAAATGCGCTAGAGGTTGGAATGCCTCCAACTGGTGGACTTGGAATCGGTGTTGATAGACTTGTAATGCTGCTAACAGATTCATCGACTATCAGAGACGTACAGCTATTCCCTGTTATGAAGCCGCTTGGAAAAGGCAGTGGCTCTGAAGAAAAGGCTGAGAGAAAGCTAGACCTATCAAAGGTTAAAGTTGAACCATTGTTTGAAGAATTCGTTGACTTCGATACATTTAGCAAGTCTGATTTCAGAGTAGTTAAGGTTAAGGAATGTGTAGCAGTACCAAAGAGCAAAAAACTTTTACAGTTTACTCTTAATGATGGTACAGGTGTAGATAGAACAATCCTTTCTGGTATTCATGCATATTATGAACCAGAAGAATTAGTTGGAAAAACATTGATTGCTATTACAAACCTTCCACCTAGAGCAATGATGGGAATTGAATCTTGTGGTATGTTACTTTCAGCAGTAAATAATCTTAAGGATTCCGAGGAAGAAGAATTGCATCTTCTGATGGTGGATGACCACATTCCAGCAGGGGCGAAGTTGTACTAATGAGTACTATAGAAGTTCACAATGTATGGACAATGAAATTGTTGTCGTAAGGAATGACGTAATATTAGTAGTTACAGGTAGGCAAGGTCGAAATTTACGACTGATTTATAACCAAATAAAGAGAACACGTAAAAAGAACCCCTCAATGAAGGGGTTCTTTTAATATCAATATTTGGAATCAGGAGATATGTTATATTTGCCTTCTCTTTCTAGCCATTTAGCCATAGCCCATGATTCTTCAAAGCGTACACTCGCCATAGTAAGACCATACTCTCTACACAATGTCATGAATTCTTGATAGGTATCAGGGCGTCTTGTAAACAGAATCCACATTAAAGCGGCTTCAGCAGTAAGAAATGTCTCTCCACCATGTTTGTGAGAAGGTCGTTTAATTACATTGCATCTTCTACATCTGAGAGTCATATTATCAAGTGTATTAGCGGCATCGCCTAATTCTTCTTTTGGAATAATGTGGTCTGCTTGCAATTCTAAACGAGTGCCACAATCTGCACATTTTCCAGTTTGGTCGAAATGCCATTGCCTAACAGCTTCCCAACATTTTCTTGGTGGATAGTGAGATTGGAAGAATTTGTTGCTTGCTACGGAAGTACCAACCTGAGATGGATTAAGGTGTCCTAAGACAAGCGATGCTATCTCACTATATTTTACCATACCAATATCAACGAGATAGTCAAGCATATACTTCCATTGTTCTTCTGTCCATTCCCTGTCGGATTCTGGAAAAGATTTAATTTTGTCGTAGTTTGTCATTGTTTAATACCTCCTAAAGCTATACGTTCTTCATATTCTTTAATAAATTCAGGTAAACTAACACCTAATGCTAAACAGATATTTCGAACTTCAATGAAATCAAGACGCTTTTGGCATTGTTCATATTTGCAAACATAGGATTGACTACAATTTAAAGCGTAGGCTAATTCTTGTTGAGTCATTTTTGACTGAGTACGGAAATCTTTCAGGCATTGGATGAGAATACGATATCCAGGTTCATATATTACACTCATAAAAACACCTCCAACGTATATTTTATTCATACACTATAATTATTCCAAATTAGAATATTGACTATTCAACCTATGATAGGTATAATGGCAGAGGATATTGATAGAGGAGAAAATCATGAAAAAGGATACAATCGATAAATTTGTAGAATTATTAGGAATAAAATGGACGCCAGAAGAAAAACAGGTAGAAGTATTAAGTCAGTTGGTAGCCTATTCAAAAACCAAAGGGAAAAACAAAACTAAGGATTATAAAATGACATTCATAGAAGCGGTAAATAATAAGTTGGATTTGAATGCATCAGCATATCAGGGCGTTTTAGATTATGCATTTAAGATTCATGTGAAATTCAATTATAAGCAAAAATTGGTAATTAGAGAATTATTAGATAAGGGAGACAAAAAAGCATTTGGCAAATTCCTAAGAGAGAATAATATAGAGGATGAATTGTTTTTAAAGCATTTTAACCCGGTTGACGAAGAATTAACATTTAAGGAATTGGGATATCTGATTCAAATGGATAAAAAATGCAACGATGTAATTGCATCCATTTTCTCAAGATATTGTTTTAATTTGTTTGATTGGAATATTTCAAGAGAATTTTTTTCTGGGGAAGACGTTAGGGAAGAATTTTATGATTTTATTGGCGCAAAATATCCTGATATGTGTCAGAGAAATCACGCAATGGTATTCATAGACGCAACACATCCCTTGATGGAGGAAGATTATATAAGCGGATGTAATAAACTCTTGGGAACAATAAAAGAAGCATATAACAATCTGAATAATCATTGTGATATGATAGTTTATATACCAAATATAAAAAAGGACAATGGAAAACAATGGAAATTATACGCTGATATTATCTTATATTCTGAGAAGCATATTAAAGAAAAGATAGATAGAGCCTATTTTCGATGGAAAAAGATAGGTGATATAACAAAGGATTACATTGAATCTTTAGTGCCATATAATGCTGAGTTTGATGTCGCATTTCAAGGCTTTGTGTTTAAGGATTGTTTTGTAATTGGTGAAGATAAAGAGTATTCATTACTTTTAATATTTGAAAAAAATAAAAGAGATGAAAGAATAGTAAACTGTCCTGCATGCTATTCAAAGAATATTCAGGGGAATTCATACCCGATACTTAATGTTAGAAGCTGGGAATGTGAAAATCCGCTGTGCCCTGATAGAAGTAAGTACAATAGGGGAAAACGGTACGCATTTATGTCGCTGTATAGACAAAAGCAATTACAGAATGAAGAGAATTATATACCTGAGCAATCAATAGCAAAATGGCATCTGGATTGTATAAAAACTTGTCCGGAGACAGAGATATTTGAAATGGCAGTTCGACATTATAGCTGTGTCGGTGATGAAGTGGATGTTTACACAAATGAAAAAGAGCGAAGCAAAAGCTTTTTAAGTCGAAAGATAAACTATCATGAGATTAAGGACTGTCAGATTGATATTAGAAAAACATTTATGGATTCTTCATATTTCTACAGATATATTCAGGACGATAAAAGAATTATAGGAGAATATAAAAAGAGCAAAATAGGAAAAGCGGATGTATTTTTTGGTGATTCGTATGATGTACTACGTTCCCTTCCTGAATCAAGTATAGATGGGGCGGTAACATCACCACCTTACTATAATGCAAAAACTTATTCTCAATGGGGAAATATATATTGCTATCTATACGATATGTACAATATTTCAAGAGAAATATATAGAGTCATGAAAGAAGGGGCAGTTTACCTGTTTAATATTTTTGATTACTTTGACAACGAGAATAATATCTCTCTTTCAGCAATGGGAGATAAACGTATGATATTAGGGGCGTATATGATAGATATCTTTCAACGCATAGGTTTTGAAGTGATTGGAAATATAATATGGGATAAGGGTGAGATACAGGGGAACAGAAGCTTTAATCAAGGAAATTTAACACCATATTATCAAGCACCGTTGAATTGCTGGGAGCATGTGTTGATACTTTCAAAAGGGAAGCCCAATAAAAAATACTCAGAAATAGTATCTCAAATAAAAAACATTAGACCAGTGGTAAAAATGGTTAGAGGGAGAAATATATTAGGACATGATGCGCCATATCCTAGCGATATACCAGAAATCATTATACAACATATGGAAAAGGAGGATGTTGTGTTAGACCCTTTTCTTGGAAGTGGTACAACGTCAATTGTTGCTAACAAATATGGGGTTGGTTCGATTGGAATAGAAAAAAATGATAACTATTACGAGCTATGCAAAAAAAGAATAAAGGATGGCTTACAGGTTTAATTGAAAAAGCAAATTTAACAATTGAGGAAGCTTCCATGTATTTTGGAATCGGTCAGAATAAACTTAGAGAGCTAACAAATAGTGATAGTTGTCCATATGTTATCTGGTGCGGAAATAAGCGTCTTATTAAGCGTAAATCATTTTCAGAATACTTAGAAAAGATGTACTCAATTTAATTTGATAGAGATGTAACTTTTAATAGACAAAGAGAACATGCTAGGGCTACAATGAATATGAGCGTGTTCTCTTTGTTGTTATGAAAGGAGATTATACATGGCAGTAGAGAGACGCAAGGATAATAAAAATAGAGTTTTGAAAGAAGGCGAATATCAGAGAAGTAGTGGAACTTATGAGTTCAAATGGAGAGACAAGCGAGGCGGTCGGCATTCTATTAGTGCAGTCACTCTTGAGGAATTAAGAGAAAAAGAACTGGATGTGCTTCGAGATGTTTTAGATGGTGTAAGAGTTGATAAGAATAATCTTACTATTAATGATTTGTATAATAGTTGGGTACAGCTTAAGAGAGGTCTCAAGGACAATACCTTTTCTAATTACAAATACATGTACACCATGTTTGTCGAACCAGATTTTGGCAAGAGCAGGATTGTAGATTTGAAGCGTTCGGATGTTAGAGGATTTTATAATCATCTAGCAGATGAAAGAAATGTACAGGTCAATACAATTGACAGCATACATACTGTATTGCATTAAGTATTAGAGCTTGGTGTTGAGGATGATTATCTTAGATATAATCCTTCTGACAATGCCTTAAAAGAACTTAAAAAGGCTCGGAATTTCGAAGTTGAAAAAAGACGAGCATTAACAGTTCCGGAGCAGGAGTTATTCGAGAAGTTTCTTGGCAAGCAGGGACAGTATCATAGATGGTATCCTATTTTTACTATCATGTTATGGACTGGGATGCGTGTTGGAGAAATCATAGGACTTAGATGGTGTGATATTGATTTAGAGGAAGAAGTAATCAATGTAAATCATACATTGGTATATTATTGCACAAGGACAGAGGCAGGACAGATTTTTGCAATTAATACCACTAAGACAAAAGCAGGTGAGAAAACAATTCCAATGCTTCCTATCGTAAAAGAAGCTTTTCTCATGGAAAAGAAATATCAAGAAGAATGTGGAATTAAGAGTGAAGTTGTTGTTGATGGTTATCGAGATTTTATATTTGTAAATCGTTTTGGTAATGTTCATCATCAAGGCACACTTAATAAAGCTCTTAGAAGAATTATTAGAGACTGCAATTTCGAAGTACTTGATAAAGATCACCGAGATAATGCGGTTATTCTTGCCAAATTTAGCAACCATTCTTTGAGACATACTTTTACAACCAGAATGTGTGAAGCAGGTGTAAACATTAAAGCTATGCAGGATATTCTGGGACATGCGGATGCAGAAACAACGATGCAGATTTATGCAGAAGCTACTAAGGATTTGAAGAAATCGAAGCTTATCAATTTTGACGAGTATTTCGTAAAACAGAAGAAGGCTCAGTCTGGTAATTAGAAGGTTGCGACCTTGCGACCACTATGCGACTGATTTGCGACTACTTATAAAGATAAGCGTAGATTTATAAAATTAGAGACATAGATTCATTGTTTGAAAATACAGATATAATCAGTTATAAGGACATATACTGACTAAGGGATTGTGTTCCCTGTTATGAAGCCGCTTGGAAAAGGCAGTGGCTCTGAAGAAAAGGCTGAGAGAAAGCTAGACCTATCAAAGGTTAAAGTTGAACCATTGTTTGAAGAATTCGTAGACTTCGATACATTTAGCAAGTCTGATTTCAGAGTAGTTAAGGTTCTAGCTTGTGAGGAAGTGCCTAAGAGCAAGAAACTTCTTAAGTTCACTCTTAATGATGGTTCAGGCCAGACTAGAACAATACTATCCGGTATCAAGGAGACATACTCTGCAGAGGAGTTAGTTGGAAAGACTCTCGTTGCAATTACAAATCTTCCGCCACGCAAGATGATGGGACTTGAATCATGCGGAATGCTGCTGTCAGCAATCTGTGATTATGATGGAGAGGAAATTCTAAACTTGTTAATGCTGGATGATTCGATTCCAGCAGGAGCGAAGCTATACTAATATAACAAAATCATGATTATTACAGGGCTCAGGAAAAGGGCCCTGTATTTTTGTGCTTGCATGCAGGTAATCAATATATGAGATATAAAATTAACCTATATCTCGCTATGGGTAATAAGTATTTCCATAAAATTTTACTTGATGGTAATCTATGTTTAGCAAACAAGAGGGGGTATGTATAAATGAGCAATGAATTAAAGACACCATTTAGATATGACTATGTAGGAAGCTTTCTTAGACCACAGGCACTTAAGGATGCAAAGGCGCAGTTAAGAAAGAATGAGATCAGCAAGGAAGATTACGACAAGATCGTTGATGAAGAGGTTGCAAAGCTTGTAGCTAAGCAGAAGGAACTCGGTTACAACGTAATTACTGATGGAGAGTTCAGAAGAGCTTTCTGGCATCTCGACTTCATGTGGGGGTTTGAGGGCGTTGAACATGAGAATACAGGTGGCGGTATTCAGTTCCACGGCGAGCTCGCGTTGCTAGATGATACATACCTAGTAGGTAAGCTTAAAGCTAAGCCCCATCCATTTGTAGAGTATTTTAAATTCTTAAAGCAGTTTGAAGATGAGAACACTGTTGCCAAGTATACGATTCCTGCACCTGCGCAGACATTCCAGCAGTTCATCATTCCAGATAACCTCGAGAGCACTAGAAAGTTCTATGAGACAAACGAAGAACTGATTCATGATATCGCAAAGGCTTATCGTGAGGTAATTAAACAGTTCTACGATGCTGGTTGCCGTAACCTGCAGTTCGATGACTGCACATGGGGAGCAGTTGTAGGAGATGCTGCAAAGCTCAGATATAAGGCGTTAGGTATAGATCTAGAAACAGTTAAGGCGCAGCTACTTGAGGTGAACAACCTCGCACTTGAAGGAAAGCCTGAAGATCTAGTTATCACTTCACACATCTGCAGAGGAAATTACAATTCGACATACTTCTCAAGTGGAGCATACGATTCAGTTGCCGATTACGTATTCGCAAAGGAGAACGTGGATGCACTGCTACTCGAGTATGATGATGAGCGTTCGGGTAGCTTTGAGGCACTTGCAAAGGTTTCTCCTGACAAGAAGGTAGTTCTCGGCCTTATCACGACGAAGTCGCCTAAGTTAGAAGGTAAAGAAACAGTTATTGCAAGAATTAAGGAAGCAAGTAAATACGTACCTCTTGAGAGACTGTGTCTCAGTCCTCAGTGCGGATTTGCATCTTGTGAGATAGGGAACAAGCTAACTGAAGAAGAGCAGTGGGCTAAATTGAGATTAGTTAAAGAGATTGCAGAGGAAGTTTGGGGATAGGCTCTGCGAAGAAAGACTAGAGGTAAGAGATGAGCAATTTAAAAACACCATTTAGATATGATTTTGTCGGAAGCTTTTTAAGACCAGAGAGACTTAAGGAAGCGAGAAGAGCTTTTGATAACGGTAATATCGGCTATGATGAGCTGAAGAAGGTTGAGGACGAGACGATTACAGAGCTCGTATCCAAACTCAAGGAACTAGGATATCACGTGATTACAGACGGTGAGTTCAGAAGAGCGACTTGGTATCTGGACTTCATGTGGGCACTTGACGGTGTAGGGCATAAGCCAACCAAGACTGGGCTGCCATTTCATGGAGAGGATGCAATTGTAGATGATACATACCTGGTTGGCAAATTAAGGCTATCAGGAGAGCATCCATTCGTAGACCACTTTAGATTCGTAAAGCAGTTTGAGGATGAGAACACAGTTGCGAAGCAGACAATACCTTCACCAGCACAGTTCCTCGCACAGTTCCTATTCCCATTCAATCTGGAGTCAACCTTTGCCCAGTATGAGAGCGAAGAAGCATTTATCGATGATGTAGTAGAAGTATACAATGAGTTCATCAGACAGCTATATGATGCAGGCTGTAGAAACCTTCAGCTAGATGACTGCACATGGGGAATGTTCACAAACAAGTCCGGCTCCATTCTATTCGGAACAACTAAGGAAGGTACAGTTGAAGTTCAGAAGAAGTACAAGGACGTTAACAATAGAGTAATCGATGCAGCACCCGATGACCTAGTGGTTACTACACACGTGTGCCGTGGAAACTACCACTCAACATATATCAGCAGCGGCCCATACGATGCAGTTGCAGATGTTCTGCTCGGAGAAGAGAATGTCTCTGCGTTCTTCTTAGAATTTGATGACGAGAGATCTGGAGGATTTGAGCCACTTGCAAAGGTGCCTGAGGACAAGAAGGTAGTTCTCGGATTAGTTACTACCAAGAGACCGGAGCTTGAAGACAAGGCGGTTCTTCATGCGAGAATCAAAGAGGCAAGTAAGTATGTGCCTCTTGAGAGGCTTTATCTCAGCCCTCAGTGCGGATTTGCTTCATGCGAGATTGGTAACAAGCTTACTGAAGAAGAACAGTGGGCTAAGCTAAGACTTGTAAAGGAAGTAGCAGAAGAAGTTTGGGGAAAGAACTAAAACTCTCTTAGATAGACTAAAAGCATGTGATTGATAATAATTATTTAGTGGGCAGCCCGAGGGCTGCCTTTTTCTTTAAATAAAGCATTGAAAAAATTGCTGCAGTGTATATAATTAAATTGTACACAAGCTATATGGCGGATTCAGATATATGGAATAGATTATGCGATTTCGCCGATAAGGAGAAGAACAATGAGTAAGAATATATATTTTGCCGGTGGTTGCTTCTGGGGCACAGAGAGGGTGTTCAAGGAGATACCAGGGGTTATAGAGACGACTGTTGGGTATGCGAATGGAAGAGTTGAGAACCCTTCGTATGAGCAGGTTTGTAGAGGTGATACTGGCCATAGGGAGACTGTTAAAGTCACATATAATCCTGAGAGACTATCACTCGAGAAGTTAGCGCATGCTTTCTTTATGGTCATCGATCCAACTGTTCAGAATAGACAAGGACCTGATATAGGGACGCAGTATCAGACAGGTGTGTATTATGAGGATGAGCAGGATTTGCCGATATTAGAGAAGGTATTCGGACAACAGAGAGATATTAATGAGGAGTTCTACGTAGAACTAGAGCCACTTGGTTCGTTTTATGCTGCCGAGGATTACCATCAGGACTATCTCGATAAGAACCCAGGTGGATACTGCCACATTACAAATTATGAGATTGAAGAAGTTAGAGCGCTGTTCGCTGCAGAGGCTAGAGAGGCGGGTCAGGAGATAAAGGACGATCTCTATCCATCAGACGAGACTGAGGAGGAGCTATTTTACCGCATCGGACCACAGGCCTATAACGTCGTTAGAAAGTCGGGAACAGAGAGAGCTTTTTCTGGTGAATACGATGACTTCTTTGAAAAGGGCATCTATGTAGACGTCGTTAGCGGTGAACCGCTGTTCGTATCGACGGATAAATTCAACTCTGGCTGTGGATGGCCTGCATTTACAAGACCGATAAGTGAGGAACATGTGGTGTATCTGCGAGACAATACGTTCGGTATGGAGCGCGTAGAGGTTAGAAGCAAGGGCGCGAATTCTCATCTGGGACACGTATTTCAGGATGGACCGGCTGAAGATGGGGGCATGAGATACTGCATCAATTCGGTAGCTCTAAAATTTATACCAGTTGAAGACATGCTAGAGGCAGGTTATGGCGACCTGATTGAACTTGTAAAGTAAGAGGGAGGATGAATATGAAAGTTCTATTTAATGAGTATCCAAAATGCAGCACATGCAAAAAGGCTAAGAAGTGGCTCGATGACAACGGTGTCGCTTACGATGACAGACATATAGTTGAAAATAATCCGACTAAAGAAGAGCTAAGGGACTGGCTGTCGAGAAGTGACAAGCCGGTGAGAAAGTTCTTTAATACAAGCGGAATGCTTTACAGAGAAATGGAGCTAAAGGACAAGCTAGATGCGATGAGCGAAGATGAGCAGCTCGAGGTTCTAGCATCTAATGGAATGCTTATAAAGAGACCGCTAGTCGTTGGTGATGACTTCGTGCTCGGTGGCTTCAGGGAGAAGGAGTGGGAAGAGAAACTTCTGGGATAATAGGATAAGATTGCTACACTGCAGTACGTTAAGAGAAGGGCCCGAGAGGGCTCTTTTTTAAATATGCGTGAAATGTAAGGTTTGGTTGACTGTGTTTTTAGTAATTGAGTTAGATATGGTTTCATAAAAATATGTTACAATAGGGTAATTTATATTGGTGCATGTAAAGGGGTACTAAAATGTCCGAAAGCTACACAGGAAAAATCAATCGCAAATTGCAGAGCAAGCAGAAGGTTATAAGAGCTGCTGCGGGGAAGTGCAAAGCAGATTTGGTTCTTAAGAATGCAACATATGTGAGTGTATTCTCAGGTGAACTACGGAATGCTGACATTGCGGTTACGAATGGATTGATAGCTGGAATTGGTGAGTATGATGGTGAAAAAGAAGTGGATGTGACGGGAAAAATCGTGTGTCCGGGATTCCTAGATGCACATATCCATCTCGAAAGCGCTCTGGTTACACCTACTGAATTTGTGAGAGCAGTACTCCCTCACGGCACGACCACCGTTGTCACTGACCCTCATGAGATTGCAAATGTCATGGGGACAGATGGAATCGAATACATGCTCCAGGCTACCGAAGGGCTTCCGATAGATGTGCGCTTTATGTTACCTTCATGCGTTCCTGCAACTCCGCTTGACGAGTCAGGTGCAACGCTCGATTACAGAGCGATAGATAGTTTCTACGAACATCCTAGAGTGCAAGGCCTTGCAGAGATGATGAATTACGTCGGTACAGTCGCTGCAGATGAGCAGGTTGTAGAAAAGATAGTCGCTGCACAGGCACACCACAAGAAGATAGATGGCCATGCACCAGGGGTGAAGGGTAAAGCGCTTAATGCATACGTCGCTGCCGGCGTGTACTCCGACCATGAGTGCGCTACTGCTAGTGAGGCTATAGAGAAACTCGAGCTCGGGCAGGTGATTATGATTAGAGAGGGTACAGCAGCCCACAACCTGGAGGCTCTGATGCCTCTTCTAACGGATAAATACGCTGATAGGTGTATGTTCTGCACGGATGATAAGCATCCGTCAGACCTGCTGGAGAAAGGGCATATAGATTATATAATTAAGAAAGCTATCTCTATGGGAGCAGATCCGATACTGGCTATTAAGGTTGCGAGCACCAACGCAGCTAGATACTTCAGATTGAATAACCGCGGCGCAATTGCGCTCGGATATCTTGCTGATTTCGTAATCATTGATAGTTTTGAGGAGTTTACAGTTGAACAAGTTTATAAAAAGGGCAAGCTGATGTACAGTGGCGGGAAGCTCAAGGACTTCAGAGCTCCTACTGTAGATGAGTTCCTGACAGAGAGGGCACATAGTACATTTAAGGTCGATAGGTTAAAACCTGAAGCATTTAAGATAGATAGACCTAGAGGTGTGCTTGGCATGGTTCCTGTTGAGCTGATGACCACAGACGAGGGGTATGCAACTGGTGTGGATATTGACAAAGACATCCTCAAAATCGCTGTAGTGGAGAGACATAACTATACGGGACATATCGGAATAGGATACATAAAAGGTTACGGGCTCAGAAGAGGTGCAGTTGCAACTAGCATATCGCACGATTCACATAACATAATCGTAGTTGGAACCAATGATGAGGATATGGCTG
>ERZ773027.1506-NODE-1506-length-12268-cov-5.792762_pt1 | contig 12268 bp, 10 predicted proteins | sample MGYA00511032_ERZ773027 | MGnify/ENA primary metagenome ERZ773027 (study PRJEB29015, sample SAMEA2738138) | human oral metagenome | biome: human oral; feature: human-associated habitat; material: saliva | place: China | collected 2190 ... | reverse complement strand
GACACTTTTCCCTCCGCTGGATAAGAGGAATACTCGCGATAAGGCGAAGGGCTTGATCACTTCGGAGAGGTATATCGGGGGCTGGGCGCACGATGGCCTTAGCACAATTTCCTCCCACCGTAGCCAACGGCTTATCGCTACTCGCCCCTTAATGAGTACTTTTGCAAAAGACAGTTCGCTCCATGTCTCAAGAATGGATATACTCACTCAAAACAACTAAGCACTATGTCACTTTTCGGCAAGTTCACAAAGAAGGAGAACACGACTTCGCCCTCCTCCGTACTTCCTACAATCATCGAGACACTTAATAAAGCAGGGTACAAGTCACAGCGTCAAACCGAATCCTGTGTGGGCTATGACGACGACGGGCTCTACTGCAACTTCTGCTACCTCGAGAATGATCCCGAGTTCCTACTCGCACAAGCTACCTTCGAGCGCGGAGCCTTCTCTGCTGCCGACGAACTGCTACTTCATCAGATCTGCGCTAAGGTGAATGCAAGCCAAAAGGCGGGTAAGGTTTATATTGACGGAGAGGGAGAACTGACCTTCACCGTGGAGGCCTTCATCCCCTCGGGTACTCCCATTGATCTTCTCGCGCTACATATGGCTAAAGCTCTCGGCTCAACGATTGCGTTCTTCCACCGCACGTACTGGGATCTTACTGGGGATAAGGGGGAATAACGACTCCCCCGAGGTGCTTACTCCTCCGCCTTATATGACCGATGGTGGGGCGGACACAGAAGAAATAGTCGGTTACCCTCATACAAGTATTCGTCCCGCATACGAACGTGTAGTCGTTCGTATGCGGGACGAATAGTCGTTTGCCCCCCACATCAATAGTGGTCCGCGTACACACCAGTAGTCGTCTATGAATTGACCCGATAGAGCATCACTCACGAACCACTGTAATTACGGAGTCATGTAGCGTGAGAAGGGTACCACAAGAGGAGCTACAAGGGACTTCTGATACAGGGCAAGTTTGCCGAAGAATCCGCTTCACGCTGGTAGCTACTTCCTCGATACAGCCCACCAATTTTGATGCACAAGCCCTGCCTCCACATAGAGGCTAAAAGGCTATTAATCCCCAAAAGGTTATCTTTGTGTAGAAGCCCATATAGCGCAAGCTGCATGGGCCATTGTCGAATACAAACCAATTTTAGTTAGAGCAATGGCACTTTTTGATAAGTTTACTAAAAAGAATAGCGAGGCTGCGACTCTCGCACCTTCGTCTGTCCTCCCCACGATCTTAGAAGCACTCTCCAAGGAAGGTTATCGCCCCGAGCGCGACAACGAGATCCGCATCGTCTATAAGAACGAAGGCATCTTCTGCTGCTTCTACTACCGTGAGGATGACCCTGAGTTCCTCCTCGTACGTGCCACGTTTGAGCGTGCAGCCTTCGATGACGTGCACGAAGCCTTCCTCTACAAGGCCTGCGCTAAGACGGACTTCGACCAGAAGGTCAGTAAGGCCTATGTCGATGAAGAGGGCGATATCGTCTTCTCGGTCGAAGCCTTCATCATGCCTGGCACGCCCATTGACCGCCTCGCGCTCCGTATGAGCGACGCTCTGGCCTCGACGGTCGCCTTCTACCACCGCGCACTCAAGCAGCTCGTCGAAGAGTACAACAAGGAGAACGGTGACGATAGCGAGACCAACAACCCTATCGCTCCGACGACCACTCTCCCCAACTAATCACCTCCTCTCTGGGGAGCTTATAGCAGGCTACGAAGCGTAGCAGGAGAGCAGCACTCCGACATCATATCACGTCATCTTGACATAGGACAGCGGACATTTCTGGACAAATAGCCAAGAGTCAAGAATATTGGCACGCGCTTTGCTATTCGTAAATAAATGCTAACTTTACCGCTGTAAACTCCCGCTATGCGCCTCTCCATCGAGGAGAGTGAAAAGCCGCAGCGTGGGCCTAAGACAACGGATATATAGAATAATAAAGACGTACTGGACTTATGAAGACAATGAAGCTATTCCTCCTGATGGGAGTGGGGCTCCTGTCAGGTACGGCTGCCCTGGCGCAGACCGACAACAAGTACCTCGACGACGCCTACTATCGCCGCAGCGACCTCAAGAAGATCGATAAGGAAGAGCGCCGCAAGGCCGAGCTACGCCGCGCCGCCGAGAAGGCCGAGCGTGAAGCCTGGGAAAAGGAACAGGCTGCACTCATCGCCAACTACAAGAAGAAGCAGGCCGATCGTGAGATCGATGCATACAACGGGCACCTCTCCCTGCCCGAAGACACCATCACGCTGACCCGCAGCGAGCTGGGTCGTCTGCTCAAGGAGCAGCGCCAGAAAGATGGTGGTGCAGAGGTCTACGGTCCCTACTCCTCTCGTCTGAGCCGCTTCTACGGAGATGGCTCGATGACGATCCAGGGTGCTCGTCGCGTCTACATCGACGCAGACCCTTGGTACAATGATATCGACTACCGCTATGCGGGACCCGATGTCTATGTACGCGTAGGGAGCAGCGACCCCTTCTGGGGAAGTCGCTTCGGCTGGGGTGCCAGCTGGGGCTGGGGCTCATGGTATGATCCCTTCTACACCTCCTCTTACTACTACGGTTATCCCCGCTACTACGGTAGCTGGTATGGGGGCTACTACGATCCCTACTACTATGGCTACACCCGTGGCTACTATGGTGGGTACTACGGCTCTCGCTATGGAGGCTGGTATGACGGCTACTACGATGGCTATTATCCTGGCTACTACTACGGCTATGCCGCAGGGGCTGCTACGCGTGCCTACAACGAGCACTACTACAACAACCCCTACTCACACGGGGCTCGCTCGACGACTCGCCGCTCAAGTGGCTACTCAGCCTACTCCAGCGTACGCGATCAGGGCTACATCGGTCCACAGCGCTCCTACGATCAGGGTAGTATGTCACAGCAGAGTCGCACGATCTACAGCGACTATCCCCGCACGCAGCAGAGCCGTCCCGTAGAGCAGCAGCGTAGCTACGACAGCTATCCTCAGCGCAGCTATGACCAGGGCTCCTCAAACACGACGAACAACTCCAACTCTGGAGGTGGCGGTGGCTACACGGCTCCCCCACGCCGTCGCTAAGGCTTGCCCTAAGGGTATATCGTTTACTCCACCTTTATTAGATTGGATAACTCATGAACATCAAGCATAAGATCTTAGGCGTAGTGGCACTGAGCCTCCTACCCCTATCACTGAGTGCACAGAGTGAGATGGAAGCCTTCCGCCTTGGCTCTCCTCATGAGCCTGTAGGATCAGCACGCTATGCTGCCCTCTCGGGCGCTATGGGTGCCGTAGGCTCTGACGTTGCCTCTCTCGTACGCAACCCTGCGGGGATCTCCCTCTTCCGTGGGAACAACCGTCTCTCGCTGACCCTCGGTGGTGGCTTCGGTACCGACCGTGGTGTCTGGTACGGCACATCAACCTCGCAGGATATGAAGGGGAAGTTCCTCTTTGAGGAGTTCTCCTATCAGGCTGGTACGAATAGAGCCTCACGTGGCCCCGTGTCCTTCGCCTTCAGCATTCGCAATGCAGGGCGCTTCGACCGCGAGCTCCACGCTTCGGCAGTACTGCCTCAGAGCGCGAACTTCTCCTCGCTGGCAGACTTCTCTGCAGCACGTACGAATAACGCTCGCTACGATAATCTGCGATCCCCTAACGTCGATAGATACTTCGAGAAGAGCTACATCACCACGACTGCAGCCTTTAAGAACGACTATATACCCTGGATGTCTATCCTCGGTGCTGGCGCAGGATGGATCGATATCGACAACGGCAGCAGAAGCTACCGCTCGGCTTATATGTATAGTACCGCTCCCGATGGGACGCCCTATCCACAGCCCAGCATCGGTCTGCCCGACAATGCGGACCTCGTACTACGCGAGAAGGGGAATATCACCGACTACGATATCGCCCTCGGCTTTGAGGCAAATGACGCCCTGCACTTCGGGGCAGCCCTCACGCTCTCCTCGCTGGACTACGAGATGGCATCGTACTATCACGAGGCTTTCCGTGGCAATAACTACCTGACACTGCAAAACACTAAGAGTGTATCAGGCTTCGGAGGTAGCGTCGGCCTCGGACTTCTCTACGAGCCTGTCGAAGGGCTTCGCCTCGGTGCTTCGCTCTATACGCCCACCTTCTACTCGATGAAGATGGACTTCCAGGCTGGTAGCCTCGGCAGGTATAATAACAAGGCCAACGAGGTCGTCACACCTAAGAGTGCAGCTAACTCCTACGCCCTGCGTGGCAACTGGCGCTTCGGGCTCAGTGGTGCGTACTTCATCGGTCGTCATGGCTTCATCAGCGCTGACTATGACTATACGAGTGGTTCTCTGCGCCTCAGCAACAGCACCTATGACGAATATGATGGCAGTGAGATTGGCTTTGAAGAAGACAACGCTCGCCTGAAGACGAACTTCGGTGGTGTGCACACCGTCCGCCTCGGTGCCGAAGCTATGCTTAGCGACCGCATCGCCCTGCGTGCCGGTTATCGCTACTCCTCTTCGCCCGTCAAGAACGCTCGTCTCCAGGGTGATATGGCGTCGACCGAAGTACTCGTATCGGGTCCTGCGGTACACTACACCCTCCCCGACAGCCAGAATAGCTACTCGCTCGGTGCAGGCTTCCGCATCACCCCCAGCCTCTCGCTGGATCTGGCGTATGTCTACTCCGACACCAAGGCTCGTACCTTCGCCTTCCCCTATGTCAACGACTACGGCTCCTACCTCAATGCTTCGGATGCTGATATCCGTGCAGGTAAGGTCAAGCCCGATGAACTCGTAGGTATGCAGGCTATCAAGGAGACGAACCAGCGTCACAAGGCTGTAGCTACCCTCTCTATCCGCTTCTAAGGAACTAACGTGGGGCAGGTGTCTCGGCACCTGCCCCGCATATTGATATCAAAATCTCCATTACACACATCGCATGAACAATTCTCGATTCCCCTTCCAGGACGAACCACTCAGCTCATCACGCGTCGCTTATGACTTCCCCTCACTGGTGCGCCAGTCGGTACTACGCGCCTTTGTCTGGATGGCGCTCGGTCTAGCTATCACGGGGCTTACAGCTCTCTTCGTCGCCGACTCCAACCTTCTGGATTTCCTATTTGAGAACCAGGGGCTCTTCTGGGGGCTCTGTATCGGTGAGCTCGCTCTGGTATGGATCCTCTCACGCAATATCATGAAGCTCTCCATCCCTGTAGCGACAGGAGGCTTCGTATTGTACTCCTTGCTCAGTGGGGTCACACTAAGCCCCATCTTCATCGTCTACACGGGTGAGTCCATTGCCTCGACGTTCTTCATCACGGCGGCGACCTTCGGTGCGATGGCAGCCTTCGGTTACTTCACGAAGCGTGACCTCTCGAAGATGGGCAGTTACCTCTATATGGCGCTCATCGGGCTGATCATCGCTACCGTAGTGAACCTTTTCCTCAAGAGCGATACGCTCATGTGGATCATCAGCTACGTCGGTGTGCTCATCTTCGTCGGCATTACGGCCTACGATACGCAGATGATCAAGTCTCTGGTAGCAGAGTCTATCGGTGATGAAGAGCGTACGAAGAAGATCGCCCTCCTCGGTGCACTCCACCTGTACCTCGACTTCATCAACCTCTTCCTCTACCTGCTCCGCATCCTCGGCAGACGCAACTAAGTTCTCACCGAGATCACGATATAGAGGGTGGGCTCCCAGACGGGTAGCTCACCCTTTTTTTATACCTTTATCTAACGATAACAGTGCAGTAGCACTGATCCTCCTACATTGTCGATCCATCTATGAAGGGAATAGTCTTAGCCGGGGGTGCAGGCACGCGCCTCTATCCCATCACCAAGGGCGTGAGCAAGCAGCTCCTGCCTATCTATGATAAGCCCATGGTCTACTACCCTATCTCGGTGCTCATGCTCGCTGGGATACGGGACATCCTCATCATATCTACCCCCGAAGACCTACCCGCCTTCCGTCGCCTCCTCGGCGATGGTAGCGACTACGGCGTGCACTTCTCCTACGCAGAGCAGCCCCGCCCCGAGGGGCTGGCGCAAGCCTTCCTCATCGGCAAGGACTTCATCGGCGACGACTCTGTATGCCTCGTACTCGGCGACAATATCTTCTACGGCATGTCCTTCACGCAGACCCTGCGTCAGGCTGTCGAGGACGCCGAGGAGCGCAATGAAGCTACCGTCTTCGGCTACTGGGTCAGCGACCCTGAGCGCTACGGCGTGGCAGAGTTCGCTCCCGACGGCCGCTGCATCTCTATCGAGGAGAAGCCCAAGGAGCCCAAGAGCAACTACGCTGTCGTGGGGCTGTACTTCTACCCGAACTCCGTCGTCGAGGTCGCCGAGGGCGTACGTCCCTCGGCACGTGGCGAGCTGGAGATCACGAGTGTGAACCAGGAATTCCTCCGCCGTGAGCAGCTCCTTGTGCAGACCCTTGGCCGTGGCTTCGCATGGCTCGATACCGGCACACACGACTCACTCTCTGAGGCTTCGACCTTCGTCGAGGTCATCGAGAAGCGTCAGGGGCTGAAGATTGCTTGCCTCGAAGAGATCGCTTATCGTGCTGGTTGGCTCACTCGCGAGGCACTCATCGAGCTCGCAGCTCCTATGGCTAAGAACCAGTACGGGCAATACCTACTGCGTGTAGCCGACATGAAGTAATCCCCATCCGCCTCACCTCTCCATGCAGATCATCCCTACCTCGATCCCCGAGGTCGTCATCATCGAGCCACGCATCTTCCATGATGGGCGGGGCTACTTCTTCGAATCCTTCAGCGAGCAGCGCTTCGCCGAGCTCGTCACTCCTACCCACTTCGTCCAAGACAACGAGAGCCGCTCTACCTATGGCGTGGTACGTGGCCTGCACTTCCAGCTGCCCCCTCACGCACAGGCTAAGCTCGTGCGTGTCGTCCGTGGACGAGTGCTTGATGTAGCTGTGGACGTGCGCGTCGGCTCTCCGACCTTCGGGAAGCACGTCGCCGTCGAGCTCTCGGAGGACAATCATCGGATGCTCTTCCTGCCTCGTGGCTTCGCACATGGCTTCAGCGTCCTCAGCGATGAGGCTGTCTTCCAGTACAAGTGCGACAACTACTACGCGCCCGAAGCTGAGGGAGCCATCGCATGGGATGACCCTGCACTCGGCATCGACTGGCAGCTGCCCGCCGAAGCCATCTGCCTATCCGAGAAGGATAGCAAGCACCCTCGCCTCGCCGAAGCGCCACAGCTCTTCGACTACAGCCCGACCAGCCGCCTATGAAGATCCTCGTCCTCGGAGCCTCAGGCCAGCTCGGGCGCTGCATTGAGCACGTCGCTCAGGGCGCTACCGACCACTATCATTTCGCTACGCGAGAGATACTTGATCTCTCCGACACCGCTGCCATCGAGCAGTTCGCTATCCGTGAGGGCATCGAAGTCATCATCAACTGTGCAGCCTACACCGCTGTCGACCGTGCCGAAGACGAGCCCAAGCAGGCGGACGAAGTCAACCACCTTGCCGTAGCACGCCTCTCGGAGCTCACCGAGCGCCTCGGCATCTTCCTCATCCATATCTCCACCGACTACGTCTTCTCTGGGCGCAGCTCTATGCCCTACACGGAGGACATGCCCACGGAACCTATCGGCATCTACGGGCAGACGAAGCGCCGTGGCGAAGAGGCTATACAGCGTCTCGCACCCCGCCACATCATCCTGCGCACCTCATGGCTCTACGCTCCTTATGGGGCGAACTTTATGAAGACCATGCTTCGCCTCGGCAAGGAGCGCCCCGAGATGCGCGTCGTCTTCGACCAAGTCGGTACCCCGACCTCGGCACTCGATCTGGCACGCTGCATCGTGGGGATCATTGAGCGCAGACAGCTCGATAAGACTGGGCTCTACCACTTCTCCAATGAAGGCGTGTGCTCTTGGTACGACTTCGCCGAAGCCATCTTCCGCCTCTCGGGCTACGACACGCAGCTCCACCCCATCCGCAGCAGCGAGTACCCGACACGTGCGGAGCGCCCCCATTACTCTGTCCTCGACAAGGCACGTGTGCGTGAAGCCTTCGACATCACCATCCCCCACTGGCGCACCGCGCTGGAGGAATGCCTGCAGCTCACCGCCTCACTCCCCGAATAATCCTCTTCAACACCCACTCATGCACTATCACCGCTCCCTTCTCATCACTGGCGGCGCTGGCTTCATCGGCTCGCATGTCGTCCGACTTCTGGTCAATAAGTATCCACAGTACCACATCGTCTGCCTGGATAAGCTCACCTATGCGGGCAACCTGAAGACCCTCGAGGATGTCACAAGCCTCCCCAACTATACCTTCGTCGAAGCTGATATCTGCGACTACGAGCGCATGCGTGCTCTCATCACGGAGTATGCCATCGACGGTATCATCCATCTGGCGGCAGAGAGCCACGTAGACCGAAGCATCTCCGACCCGTTCACTTTCGCACGCACCAACGTCATGGGTACGCTGAGCCTACTCGAAGCTGCCCGCGTGACGTGGGGCGCTACGCCCGAGCGCTTTGAAGGGAAGCGCTTCTACCACATCTCCACCGACGAAGTCTATGGCGCACTGGAGATAGGCGGGGGCTTCTTCACCGAGGAGACCAAGTACTCTCCGCACAGCCCCTACTCTGCCAGCAAGGCCTCCAGCGACCACTTCGTCCGTGCCTACCACGATACCTATGGCCTGCCAACGATCGTGACGAACTGCTCGAATAACTACGGCCCGTACCAGTTCCCCGAGAAGCTCATCCCCCTCTTCATTGACAACATTCGCAAGCGCAAGCCCCTGCCCGTCTATGGCAAGGGAGAGAACATCCGCGACTGGCTCTTCGTCGAAGACCACGCACGCGCCATTGACCTAATCTTCCACGAGGGGAAGACCGCCGACACCTACAATATCGGGGGCTTCAATGAGTGGCGCAACATCGACCTCATCCACCTGCTGGTGAAGGTCACCGACCGCCTCCTCGGCAACCCCGAAGGCCACTCCGAGGAGCTCATCACCTTCGTCACCGACCGCGCGGGGCACGACCTGCGCTACGCTATCGACTCGTCGAAGCTACACCGAGAGCTTGGCTGGGAGCCCAGCCTTCAGTTCGAGGAAGGTCTGGAGAAGACTGTGAAGTGGTACCTCGAGCATCAAGACTGGATCGACCACGTCAGCCAGCGCGTGAGCTAAGTCCGCCCGCTCCTCCTCACATCAAACACAACGTGGGCTACCCTCTCCTTCTGAGGGTAGCCCACGCTGTATTTAGGGTAAAAGAAAGGCACTACCATAGGATCACTCACAGCCCTCAGATGGAGGCCTACCACAGCGAAATCGCGCGATAGGTGGTATGAACCTATATTGGTCCGCGAGTCAAGCTATATTGGTCCGCTCACGAACCTATATAGGTCACGCGACAGACCTATATAGGTCGCGCCATCGACCAATATAGGTTCACACCACCCTCCTCTATAGAAGTGCATAGCCTTTTGCCAAAGCTATAGTCGATCCAGCTCGCCAAGGCTGCTCTCCACCTTATTAAACTTCTGCTTACCGAGGCTATAGCTAAGGCGAAGGATCACCTTACGACTTTCGCTACCGAACCATGTAGTCAGGTCCAATGCCCCCTTGTGCCCATAGTTGTCCCAGCGATCGGTATGGAAGATATCCGTCATCAAGAGCGAGAGGCGCAGGCGATCATCAGCCCACATACGGCTAAGCCCGATATCCAGACTACCATTGGGCTTGATGACTTCGTAGCTCCCACCCTGGCGCTTGGAGTTATAGCGACCCGACAATTCAAGGTTAAGCCCAAGGGGAAGAAGGATGCTATTGCTCACCGACATAAGGTATGAGGGGCGCTTGTATTCCTCCTTGTAGGTCTCGTAGTCCAGCTTATTCACGAAGTAGTACAAGCCGAGATTTGCACTGAAGTCCCACCACGGGGTAAGGCGCTTGGAGAAGAGTCCCTCCAGCCCCACCTGCTGCTGTGCCCCGATATTCTTCGTGGTCATGACGGTCTTCGTCGTCCCGAGCGCATCTGTGATCGAGGTGAAGTAGTCGTCGAGCTTGGAGTAAGAGAGGTTAAGAGAGAGGCTGTTCCACACATAGCTCAGGATAAGTTTATTGCTAATCTGTGGCTTGAGGAAGGGGTTTCCCTTCCAATAGGACAACTCATCAAGCAGATATTCAAAGGGATTAAGATCTTCGTAGCGGGGCTTATCTTGGCGGCGACTATACAGCAGGGCTACCTTGCTCTGCTCATTGAGGGCATAGGAGATACTCAGGTTGGGGAAGAGTCGTAGGTGGCTATCGCTATGCTCCTCCCCGTCCTGACTGGAATAGGCATTGAGCTTGCTGGAGGTGTGCATATACTCCAGACGTAGCCCCGCACTAAGCTCCAGCTTCCCCAGAGTATGGGTGTACTGCGTATAGCCCTCGATATTCCCCTCGTCATAGTGGAAGGTATTTGAGCGCTGGTTATCGATAGCTCCATTCTTCTTAAAGAGGAAGGTATTGTGGCTTCTGATGAAGGAGGTCTTAGCACCAGCGAGCCATTCACTCTCATCATTGGGCTTGTACTTATAGTCCGCCAGGAGCGCATAGATATCGATATCCTTGTCGGGCTGTGAGTAGAAGAAGTCCGAGCGCACCAGCATGTTGGTCGCAGAGTAGTAGGTGTTGGGCTGCTCACAGCGCGCTGTGCCATCAAAGCGTGTCCAGTCCGCAGTGATGGAGAGCTGGTGCTTGTCAGATGGGCGATAGAGATAGTTCAAGCTATTGCTGTAGCGGAGGGTCTTCTGCTCCACATAGTCATTACGCGCCCGAAGGATGCCGTCCAGCGTGGTTGTCCCTTGATAGACTTGGGTCTCCGTCGCTGTGACCCCAGGACCTGCGAGTAGATTCACCGAGCTATTGACGAAGAGCTTACTCATCGAAGTGGCCTGCCAAGAGAAATCAATCCCCGCCGAATAGGTATTACGCATATCGGTATCTACCGTCTCGGAGAGATACTTATTCCCATCCTGAAGCCTCTCATAGCCGTAGTCCATCGCATGATGCCCGATAGCGTGATTGTAATTGAGACCCAGTTGCCACTTATCTGTATTGTAGGATAGAGCGAGGTCCGAGCTCTGTCGAAGGTTCTCCCAATAGGCAAAGCTGTGTGAGGTAGTGAGGTAAAAGCCAGAGCGAACGGATGCCTTCGTGATGATATTGATGACGCCACCAGCTCCATCAGCCCCAAAGCTGGCATTCGGACTCGGGGAAGTCTCTATGCTGGAGATCTTTGAGGAGGGGAGCGAGCGTAGATAAGCCGATAGCTCTTCCCCCTTTAGCATCAGCTTCTGCCCATTGACATATATCGCTGTTCCCCCGATGGTCGCTAAGGAGATATCCCCCTTGTTGCTCACCAAGATGCCCGGAGAATGCTTCAGCACATCCAGCGCAGTCCCTATATCTGTGAGGTAAGACTGAGCGACGTGAATCCGGATCTTCCCATTGGATGCGCTGGTCAGCGAGCGGGACTTGCGAGCGGTGACGACGACATCCTTTAGGGAAACATCCTCTACCTCCAGCTGGATATCGGGGAGTGTATCGGCCGAGGCGATAGCCATCTTTCTCTTCACCTCCTTATAGCCCAGTGCCCTTATACAAAGGAGGAATTCTCCCTTGCGCTGGAGGATCGAATACTGCCCAGCAGCATCAGTGAGTATGGACTCTACGAGGACATCTCCTGGAGAAGCTACCAGCATGACGACGGCTGCATCCACTCCCTGGCGGTTCTCGTCGAGGACTCTCCCCGTGACCTTTGTCTGCGCACTTCCCGAGATAGCATAGCCTATCGTCATACAAAACAGGAAGAGCCTTAGCGTAAATCTATTCATCGCTATTAGTGGTGGTGGTTACAAGCTCGCTGGGACAGACCGCCCCACACTTGTGATGGATATTGAGGAGCTGCGGAAGCAACTTGATATTCCCTTATATGCAGGTATATAGCAAAGGTACGGTTAATTATATCGTTTTAACTAAGCCACAAGTCCACACGGCGCCCACATCAAGGTGCAGGCTATTCGTGCTTGATACAGCTCTTCAGCCGAGCGTCCGTGAGGAAGTGGAGTGAAGCTGTAGGAGAGCGCGTCAAGCTATATTGGTTCGCTCACGAGCCTATATAGAGACTGTTGCCGAGAGTCCTGTCCTCTATTTAGAGTGCTAAGGCATTGCGCACCCAGCTACCCAATATACCTCTCCGAAGTGATACACAAGCCCTTCGCCTTATCGCGAGTATTCCTCT
>ERZ773027.1504-NODE-1504-length-12299-cov-18.380350_pt1 | contig 12299 bp, 10 predicted proteins | sample MGYA00511032_ERZ773027 | MGnify/ENA primary metagenome ERZ773027 (study PRJEB29015, sample SAMEA2738138) | human oral metagenome | biome: human oral; feature: human-associated habitat; material: saliva | place: China | collected 2190 ... | reverse complement strand
AGTTAGAACTACCAATGATACCATAAGAAAAAGAAGGACCTGAAAAAATATAACACTTAGAATGTAAGAATTCGTCTTCACCTTTGGCATTTTTCGAATAGATGCGTATCTGCATTTTGCCATTACCACAATACTGAAGTAACAGATTGATAACACTCTTGTACTCATCTTTTATTTTAAGGTCATGTATGTCAGTCCGTATAAAATCATAAGGATAGCTTGCGTCCTTATACTTTGGGTTTGCAAGTAACGAGGTATAAACTACAGGGTCTTTACCTATAAGAAGTTCAAGCGAGGTCCCATCACGTTCCAAAAAACTTGTAAGTTCATTGAGAACAAGCGTCATACCGGGTATGTCCCAATACCCAGTTGCAATCTGTATTTTATCAATACCCTCTGCCAAAATACACCTCTTGATGTAACTTTGCATAGAGAGTGCGTCAGAAGAATTATCTATCAGGTTATTATGCATCATTCTATTCCTTTCTGTGCTACATATTAGGCAAATTAATTACTTAGAAGATAACAGCAAAGTCGCATTACTTGCAGTTGCAAACAAAAGTATGCAGATGTAAGAAACATGTCAAGTTCCTTGGCTGAACATACTAATAAACACCTCGCATCTTCAAACGTTTCTTAGTAACGCTGCTATTTTCTTTCGCTTTTCCCATCGTATAAGTTAGTTCCGTAAGGTGGCACAAAGTTAAAAACTTTTAATGAATAACACGAAGATAAATGAATCTTTAATGTTATAAAAAAGATTTTACTTGCCTTTTATTTCTTTTGTATCATTACCTAAATGTTAGTTGATTGGACGATAAGCTGTTCAGGCATATATCCGATTATTGACAGAACAACCTTCTATCTTTCTCTACAAACAACTGGTTCTTATAACTACGTCAAAACATAGAGCTCAAACAACAATATTCAAAGGCAAGTCACCTCGATTTTAATATGTAGCATTGCAGATATAACCTTAAGCACTCTTGCTTTGTCTTTTGTTGTCGTTGGAATCGTCACCCACCTATTGCCACCTATCTGAACCTGATACTTAGTCTGTTGTGTAGAAGTAATGAGATCATAATTACCCCATGGGATATGCTTGCGCATAATGGTTTCTATGCCCAACTTCTTTATCGTTCCAAGATAAATTTCCGAGGCTCTTACACTATCAAAACATTCACCATCGGTAAATCTTACAATAAGACGCTCTCTTGTACGCTGCTTCCTCTCCTTCGTAGACGCTGCCTGCACTTCAAAGCCTACACCCATCTCTAAGACAAGACCTAAGGAGAGTTGCTGACTGATAGAACGAAGTTGCATATAGCGCGTCTCCGTATCAGCCTGTGTATTAAGATACCACCCGTCACAGATGGGCTTCATCCACTCCTTATACTGTGGATAAATGGTCTTAGATAGTAATGGGAGGTGACACATCGTCATTTCTATTGAGGGGAACCGCTCGGCTCCTACCTCTATCAAAGTCGCTATCATCGTGTTTACTGATTTGCTACAACAGATTACCTTTCCATCGGGAAAGGTGACACGAAGTAATTTCTTCTTTGCTCTTTGACGTAATCTTTCTACTTCCATCTTTAATTATAAGAATTAGAAATTAGTTAAACGAATATTTAATTAAGTATTTCCTTTACCTACCAAAACACAATGTTTAGAAGCAAGAAGGTACAGAAAGCTAAATGAACAGATATAAGTCAAAAAGGTATTTACGCTCTGATATTATCTGGAGGTTAGTGTATCTTTCAACCAGCTCTCTGACTGATTTATTTCTTGGAGGAAATCCTTCCAGTTATCAGCCTTTTGAGGTATCTTAAACGGAATGACAGACAGAATACCACCCATATCTCCTTTATATTCAAGTCCTTTACCTGCAAGTTTAAATATTGTTGCTTTTTGATTGGAGTCATCGGGATAGACATAACCACCATAAGGCTTGTCCATACAATACATATACGACACAACCTGATAAAGGTCCTCACGCCCAACACTCCCATTTAGATGCTTATACTTGGCATCCAGAATATAGTCTTCACGATAAAAGTCAGGATAGATACGCCTGCCATTGCTATCAAAACTATCCTCATCTGTTGGATTAGCAAACATCCTTATACCTCCCTTTCTTTCCTTGTTTGTCGGATGTCTGAACCCTATCTTGGAGAGTACGGTATTCAAATATTCCTCCCATAACCACGCTGCATCAAACAGTATTCCGTACACCTTGTCTTCACTTCTGCCATACTTAAGTGACTCATGCTTTAGAATTCTTATACACAACTGCTGAAGTACCTGATAATTTAGGAAATACGGATGAACCTTTGGTTTCCTGTTTTCATTTAAGACACGCTCTCTGTTATGCCTGTCATAGCTTGATGTTACCATAACGATTTGGGCAACATTGTCTATCGTTTCTTGATCGTTTCTTAAAATTTCAGCACCAATAGGATTTTGCTTTATATACTCTATTGTATGTCTGATTAACTGTGTAACAGAGTTGTCATAACTATGTTCACGTAACTTATAGCTAACACGCCCCTTAAAGGGGATATCATTTCTGATAAAGCGCGAAATATCAACGGTTCCTTTCACTTTGTCATCATCATAACATCTGTGTTGATATTCCTTATATAGCCCTTGTGACAAAGCCTTTTTCAGCAGAACAGGAAACAGAAAGAGCAGGAAGTCAAGTGCTTTATCTTCCTTATTTGTTGTATGTTTAAGGTCTAACAAATTGATTGATAACACCTTCTGAAGCATATAGTAAAGGAAGAAGTCTTTTCCTTCATCGTCAGCAACACCTTGTTTATTCTTATGGGTAAATCTGGAATGAATGCTGACAGAAGTCTCATTCATCCCGATAAACCCCATAAGGTTTCCTGTATGTACCTTTAGTGAAAGACATTTCCCATCTTTGTCATAGTTATGATGAGACGTGTTCAATATCGGTAAATCACCGATGCTATCGTTCGATTCTGCAAGCGAATAAGGAAAAACCAAAAGGTCAGGATTGTCCCGTAGGTTGCCGATATTGGCAATCTTCAGAATATCAAGCACCCCATCATCAATATAGGAACCCTCTGTGTTATTATCTGTAAGATGAATAATCCTATCCATCGTTATCCACCTTTATGATCTTACCACCCGTTTGGCTGTATGTGCTCTTCAGTTGAAAAGCCTCATAAAGCTGATTCAGACTTTCTTGTGCATCAGGAAAGCCACGAAGATACTCGAACAACAAACCATAAATATGGTTTTTCCACAGGCTCTCCCAAGATTCAGGAGCAATTGAATTATCGTCTTTCAGATAGTTTTTCAGTTTTAAGAAGTAAGCTGCACCAATCTGATAAGCACTTGAAAGCCCTTGGATAGAGAGGATACATAGATTCAGATTTTCCAATCGCTTTATGATTTCATCAGATGCCTTGCCAAGAGTTTTATCATTGCGAATCATAATAAGACGGTCAGAAGCTAATACCTCCTTGAAAGCAAAGCGACGGCGCATAGCGAAATCCATACATTCTACACTGCGGTCAATATCATTCATCGTACCAATGATATAGACATTCTCTGGAATATAGAAGAAATCCGTGTCGCCAAACCTCTTTTGTGTCTCATCTATTGAATTTTTCCACAGGTTATGGTATTGTGTCTTGACCTTTCCTTTTACTCCTCTGTAGCCAGGGTCGATACTAAAGAAAAGCTCTCCGAAAATCTTTGAAAGCTCACCTCGATTAATCTCGTCAATGACAAAGACATACTTTGGCGCATCTTGTTTATCCTCCACCTCGTTATATGCCTTTAAAGCCTTTCTGCAAAAAGCCATAAAAATTCCGTCCTCACGCCTAAAGGAGATGTTTCCATTTCCGTCATCTACAGGACGTAAGCCTTCCACGAAGTCCGTATAGTCATAAGAAGGATGGAACTGTACAAAATCATACTGCTCATCCATTATACTCTTCTGTGCTGGATCTCTTTCATCATAAATATCATTAAGTATAATCTGAGCAGCCAATTCTTTTGTCCAATAGGTCTTGCCAGTACCAGGAGCACCTGTAAAAATAACATTTCTATTCGCAAGGATTGTGTTTATAATGTCGTTATTCTCGAGAAGCTTTGTTTTGCTTTCTGTATCACGGTAATGCTTAGAAACTGCTTTATAGTATTCGCTTGTACCTCGGTGAAACTCCTTTATCTCATTCATAAAATAATCGTAGAATTTAATGAGTTCACTATTTGGCTGGTCACTATTGTCATACAGACCAAGCTTATCAAGCGATTTAGTCTTAACAACTTTAAAGTCTATCTTAGGTTTTTTCCACCAGTATGAAAAACCTATACTAACCCCACTAATCTGATCGTCACCCCATTGGGCAAAAATATTAATACCAGTATCTATCCAGTTCAAATAGCATTTTTTTGTCTTGTAAGAAGCATAACTAGGTTGAACATTAACGCATAGCTTCTCACCATCTATCATTTCCCAGTCTTTAATCTGGTTTTGTATTCTCCCGCCATTATAACCTTGTCCTGCCTGTGCAAAGTTTCCCTTATCCTCATAAGGTTTAATATATTGAGCATATCCAGGAATGTCCTGAGATTTACCAGACTGCATATAATTTAAATGTGCAACAAAGTACTCCAAAACCTTTTTAAACTTTAAGATTGATTCTGTATCCATAGGTCTTTATAAAATGTATTTCAAAAGTTAGTTTATATTTTAAGTTGATTGCAAAGATACAAAAACTTTCTTTTTTAAAACTATAATGGTTTCTTTGAAATCTTATAGAAGAATAAACTATTCTAACCTCCTTGAAAGCAAAAGAAAGTAGCATGAAGACAAAGTGGAAAGAAAAGGTAAGTGGAAAAGACATAAAACAGGAATATAGCCCAAGACAGTCAACAAGTCATTTTCCCTACCTTCAGGGAAAGAAAACTTTTTATTTAAATGACTCAAATATATCAACGAGGGTTTGAAAAATCATTACATAATTTCAAAGAAAACATCTATAAATTAAGGCAAAAACACGTGTAAAAAGCAAGTTTGCAATTAACAGAAAATCAGTTAGTTATAAAGTAGTACAAGAAAAGGTGCTTAAGTAGACTTCAAAAGGGCGTTAGTAAGAGCTCAAAAGGGCATCTTTTGCACGTCAATTGGGCGTTAATTGCAAGCCATTTCATGCTCTTTTAATTCACAAGCTTTGAATTTTATTTAAAACACGAAGAACTTTGAACATAGAACTTTGAGGTTTTAATTTTAAGCTTTAATATCCTTTTATACCTTCCGTTTTTTCTCTTTTATTGCAATAACGTTCTGTGCTATCTCTAACCTTTAGGTTTCTGTGAGCATAAGCAACCTGTATATCTGTGGCATCTGTGAGAAGATAAAATAATTAATTATTTCTTGTACTTTCTATCGTCTTTCTTTTTGCATTATGTTCATCATGTCTTCCACACTCCTACCATATCTCTGTCCATCTGTTACCCTGTCTCTATACCTGCTGTTCATCATGTCTTTCATGAACTCAAACCACATCTTAGTGTAAATTATTTTCAAAAACTTACTATTTTGTCGGTAAATATAAGATACCATAGTACACAAAATCTTCCCTTTTTGTCTCGCATTTTTCACCGTAAAGTAATAACAATCTATAATATAATGTATTATGATATTTAAGATCATTTATAAAACAACGATAAAATACCATACTTTAATTAATATTTTAATCAATCAATCATAGAAGAACTCGTTATTTTGTCATGTTTCATACTATTTTGTATGAATTATTCATAAACATAGCTTACTCCCTCCCTATTCGTCGCACCTAACCTCCTAAGTTGTCGACCACCCCACCCCAATAGCTACTAAAGTGTCGCACCATCCTTACTAATTTGTCGCATCCTACTTACTAATTTGTCGCCGCTAACTTACTAATTTGTCGCCGATTAAAGCTGTAAATATTTAGTGTTCAGTGGTTTGCAAGGCCTCTACTAATATCTAATAAAGATTATATAACGATATTCTAAGTTATGAAGAGGTGTTTTGTTTTAAGAAAATATATATTTTTTTGGTGGGGGAAGAAGACTTTAAACAAAGGTTTTGGGCGCAACCTCCCTTTTTGTCGCACATACGTTTTAGGGTGCTGGGGGCGGTTTTTGTTGCGCATTTCGGTTGTCGGCTGCGCATTTGGGAGTCGGGTTTTGTATTTGTTTTATAGTTTTGTTGGCGAAGACGAGGTGGTTGCGCGTCGCAGTTTTGTGTGAAAAACGATTCGGATGAGTAGCCTACTTTGTATCGATTTCTTATTTTTGTTGCCGTCAGTTTTGGGTTCGATAGCTTGATTTTTACGTGTTTTAGCGTACTGCAAGTTAGTTGTAAATATATTTTTATATATTTGTGTTTCAATATATTATAGGCGGCTATGGGATTGATAATCAGCTTTCCCCCCACTCTTGCACAATGTTTTCTCTCTCGATGTCAGCTTAGGTGGTTGTTCATTTTTCTTTCTTATGATCTTGTCTGATATCAATTTGCTTTTGCTCTTTATTCTTTTCTTTTTGATAGTAGGCTTTCTCGAAATTTTGTGTTTGATTTTATCGCCTTTAATGGGGTAGAGTTTTCATTTTTTCATGGCATTGTTGCGCTTATTTTTTTGCTTTTTGTAGACTGAGTTTTTCTTCCTATTTTGTCGCACCTTTCCGTTTTTCATGTTTTGCCTGCCTGTAATAACGCAGTTTTGTAAGCAAAGAAAAGTGAGACAAATAGGGAAGCTATTTTCGTTAGTTTTTTGCTTTACTCATGCTATAAACGTTTAATAATAAGATAGTTATGCTTATTTTCTTCGTTTTTTAGCTTCAAAAAGTACAAAAACTTGTCACTTTTTTGTCGCACTTTACTTTTATCAATATTTGTTTTCAACTGATATTCAGTCTTTTATGACGCTTTCTTAAGTCAATTAAAAATATTCCCTTTTTGTCGTTTTATGCTCTCAAAGCATGGTAATTTTGATTTATAACACAGCTATCGATAGTTTTTCTTCACCTATTAAATCTATAAGTAGTAAGAATGTTCCTATTTTGTCGACTCTCATAATTGCTCGTTATTCGGTTTTCTCTCCCTATTTGTCGCCCTTTTCATCATACTTTCGCCACGGTTTTTCCTATTCTTGTAATGTTATATGCCCTTCGCACGTGTTGTGCTAAGCCTTCGCACCAAATGTGCGGAGCCTTCGCACGATATATTTGATTAGTTTGTGGTTTATTATATAAAGATTTAGTGCAGTGGTAAACTCATGTTTTACAGTCTTACCTTTTTTGAAATGTTATAATAGCTTTTTTATTCGTGAGTTTATTGTTTATTCCTTAACTTTGTGGACATAATAATTAAAAACTAATTCTTTATGAAGCATTTAGCAATTTTGCTATTAGGTTTACTTGCCTTTACGGCTTGTTCAAAAGATAATGAGGAGGGTATGAGCCCTACCCTATCCGAGAAGAAGAAAGATTATATTGCTAAAATAGAATTTTTCTATAAACCATTGGGTAATAATGTAAAAGATTATGAAAAAGCAGGTGAGTATACTTTTACGTATGATAAACAGAAACGGCTTGTAGACTGTACGTTTTATTATAATGAGTTTGACGATGGTCATAAGCGTAATTGTAAGATGTCATACTCTGAGAATCAGATAGAGTTTCATAAATTGGAATCTACTTATAAGGGTAAGCGTCGTTATCCCGAAGACTTTTTTATTATTTTAGACAAGCAGGGAAAGGCTTTACAGGTAAATACCTATCTTTATGGATCGTATCTTCATTCATCTAATAGGGAATACTTTAAATATATTGACGCTTTCTTTAAATATGATAGCTTAGGGCATTGCACATCATTCGCTCAGGAAGGTTTTCCAAGTATTATCCCTTTGGTATGGAAGAATGGCAATATTGAGTCGATACTTTACCATACTAAGGGGGGTGTATCGAAAATTAATCCGAAGCCTTCTGGGATTGACGAAAACTATATTTATACGAACATTCCAAATAGGAGCTACCCTGATCTCAACTTATTCTTTGCAGATTATCACACGTCTGGTCGCTGGTGGTCTCTTTGGTCAGATGTTGTTGGATTCCGTTCTGCACACATGCTAAGTAGGATTCTTTTAAAAGAAAGAGTGTATAGAACCTTTTCACATAAGTTGGATTCTAAAGGTAGAGTTTCTGAGACAATAGTAGATACTGGTATATCTCGTTTGACAAAATATATTATCACCTACGCAAACATTTAATAGTTCTCCGATTATCGTATTAGGGCGCATCATACTTTTTGGTTATGATGCGCCCTAAGCTTTATGTCAAATTTTTAATTTTGTAGGTTATAAGTAAATTTAGAGTTTCAGGTTTAAACTATATGTATACTTTTTTCTTATGCTTTTCTTTTTGAAACAGAGTATAACTTTTTTTGGTAGTGTGATTTTTTTAATAACTTTGCAATACTATTTTTAATTATCTAAATATATGTGGTAACCCTTTTTATTTAAAAGTTCTGAAGAACTGTAAATTTTATTATGAAGAATTTTTCGAAAATGATATTTAGCTGTCGGCACATCAAGCAACTTGGGCTTTGTTTTTTCTTCTTGTTATCTCTTCTATCTTGTGATACGGGATTTACTCTTCCGTTAGATAACAATAAGTTTAGCCATGATATCCCTTTATCAGATAATCGTATGGTGAAGGTCAGTAGTATGTACTTCGGTGGCTGGTATTACCTTCTCTTTAATTATAACCCCAATCGGTCATTAGACCACAATATGTTTAATTCTTATTACTGTGGTATTGTTTCCTAACATCTTTTATTTTCTTATCGGCATCTTGTGTGTCTTTGTAACTTGACGTAGCCCGCTACGCCTGCGTTCCAAAGCCAAACAATCTACTCGATAATAAAACAAAATATGTTTAGCCTCTAATGACGGATTGGGGTTAAATAGATTTTACCTTTGTGAAGGATAAGGTTAGAGCAGCTTTAGAAGCTCTTCAACCATGCCTTCAAGTCCATCATCATCTCCTCATGATAGCGGAAGCCAATCTTGCTACCCCAACCGTGGCCGCCACCAGGATAAACGTGGAGCGAAGCACGAACGTCATTGCGGTATAACTCGGTGTAGAAGTTTACACCATTAGCTGGTGGAACAGTATCGTCGTCGTCGCTGAGTGCAATGAAAGTGCGTGGAGTCACACGGCTTACGTTCATGTCAGCACTGTATTTCTTCTCGTCACGCTTGCTTGGATTTTTACCAAGGAAGTTCTGACGACTTCTGTCGTGTCCGTAACCTTCCATCATTGAGATAACTGGATAGAAGAGAATTTGGAAGTTAGGCTTTGCCTCACCCTGACTTCTTGTTGCGATAGTTGCAGCGAGGTGGCCACCAGCAGAGAATCCCATGATACCAACATCATTACGATTAATCTTCCAGCTTGTTGCATTCAAGCGTACAAGTTTCATAGCCTGTTCAGCGTCAGAAACAGGAACTTCTGGTTGACCATGTGGCATACGATACTTCAAAACGATGGCTGCAATACCTTGGTTCTGGAAGAATTCTCCCCAATCGTAGCCCTCTTTCTCCATAGAAAGTGTCTCGTATGCACCACCCGGACAGATAACTACGGCACGACCAGTAGCTTGTTTCTCCATAGGAAGGAATACGCGAACCTTGGCAGAGTCGTTTGGATCACCATTATCGTAAGGTGGACGTCCATTATAAAGTTTAATGTCGAAGACACTTTGAGCCGACATTGTCATAGTGGCAGTGGCCAACCCCATTACGAGGAAAAGTTTTTTAAAATTCATTCTATTCTCAGTTTATTTGTTTTGTTCGTTTATCCCCTCTCTTTTTCTACGATATTTGGGTAGATAATTGATTTACAGAAAACAACACGTTACTGTAACAAGAAGAGGAATAAATCGTGTGATTTTGAACATGTAGTTGCAAAGTTAACAAAAAGATACGATTTCAATAGTAGATGTTTAGAGTTTTTAGTATATTTGCAAGCAGAAATAATAAAAGGTATAGAGTATAAACGAATTTTAATAATTTCGTATGACTGTTAACAACTACCTTTTAGTTAGCTTTTTAAATGGTTACATCAATGTTCAAGAACAATATACAATCTCAAGATGCACGTATTAGATAAATTTCGGTATTGCCCCGTATGTGGAAGTAAACACTTTGTTGAACAGAATGAAAAAAGCAAACGCTGCGAGAGCTGTGGCTTTGAGTATTTCTTAAATCCAAGTTCTGCAGTCGCTGCATTTATTCTGAATGAGCAAGGAGAACTGCTTGTTACACGTAGGAAGTTTGAGCCTGGACGTGGAACATTAGACCTTCCTGGTGGTTTTTGTGATATTGGGGAGACGATTGGCGAGGCACTGATACGTGAGGTAAGAGAGGAAACCAACCTGACAGTCAAGGAAAAACATTACTTCTGTTCGCTTCCGAATAAGTATCGTTACAGCGATTTTGATGTTCCAACACTTGATGCCTTTTTTGTTTGTAAGGTAGAGGACGAGACTGTATTAAAGGCTGCTGACGATGTAGAAGAAGCAATGTGGCTTCCTTTGTCAGAGGTTCACACAGAGCAGTTTGGACTCCGTTCTATTCGTCAGGCACTATATGATTTCCTGCAAATGGAGTCGAAAAACTTAAAAAAGTAGAAATTTTGCCTATTATATAAGGTGTAAGCAAAAAGTTTAAGTACTTTTGCGTCCTTGAAAAAATGTACAAGATTGATTATGCAAGAAAACTTGGTAATAGTAGAGAGCCCGGCAAAGGCTAAGACCATAGAGAAGTTTCTCGGTAAGGATTATAAGGTGATGTCATCTTATGGACATATCCGTGACTTGAAGAAAAAGGAACTTAGCATTGACCTCGACACGTTAAATCCTGACTACGAAATCCCTGATGAGAAGAAGAAAGTAGTCAGTGAACTGAAGAAGAGTGCAAAAGCTGCCGATAAGGTTTGGTTAGCTTCCGATGAGGACCGCGAGGGAGAGGCTATCAGCTGGCACCTTTGCGAGGTGTTGGGATTGGATGAGGATAAAACGAATCGTATTGTTTTCCATGAGATTACCAAGCCAGCTATATTGAAAGCTATCGAGTCACCACGTCGTTTGGATATGAATCTTGTGAACGCACAGCAGGCTCGTCGTGTACTCGACCGCTTGGTTGGCTTCCGTCTTTCACCAGTGTTGTGGCGCAAAGTAAAGCCTGCTTTGAGTGCAGGACGTGTGCAGAGTGTAGCCGTTAGATTGATTGTTGAGCGTGAACGCGAGATACAAAACTTCAATTCAGAGCCTTACTACCGCTTGAATGCAGTCTTCGCTGTGACCAGTGAGGACGGTTCAAAGAATGAAGTGAAGGCAGAGTTGAGCAAGCGTTTTAAGACACATGAGGAAGCATTAGCGTTCCTTGAACTGTGTAAGACTTCAAAATTCAAGGTTTCATCGATAGCTAAGAAGCCTTTGAAGCGTACTCCAGCTCCTCCATTTACCACCTCAACCCTCCAGCAGGAAGCTGCAAGAAAGCTCGGATTTACCGTAAGTCAGACGATGATGGTTGCCCAAAGATTGTACGAGGCGGGTCGTATAACTTACATGCGTACTGATAGTGTGAATCTTTCAGCATTGGCTATCGAGGGCTGTAAGACAGAGATTGAGCGACTCTATGGCGAAGATTATGGTAAAGTAAGAAAGTATCAGACGCATAGTAAGGGTGCTCAAGAAGCACACGAGGCTATCCGCCCAACTTATATCGATAATGTTTCTATCGAAGGAACAAGCCAGGAAAAGCGTCTGTACGACCTTATTTGGAAACGTACGATTGCATCACAGATGGCGGATGCAAAGATAGAAAAGACCACAGTGAATATATCACTTGAGTCAGAAGAAGGCAAGAATACCACCGATTTACAGTTTATTGCGAATGGTGAGGTAGTAGCTTTCGAAGGTTTCTTGAAGGTATATCACGAGTCAACTGACGATGACGAAAACAGTGAGGAGTTCTCACATGCACTCCCAGTAATGCATGAAGGCGAAGAGTTGGAACGTCGTGAAATCGTGTCAACAGAGCGTTATTCACAGGGACCAAACCGCTACACGGAAGCGAGTCTTGTGCGTAAACTTGAAGAACTCGGTATCGGTCGTCCTTCAACTTACGCCCCAACAATCTCAACGATTCAGCAGCGTGAATACGTGCAGAAGGGAGATCGCAAGGGTGAAGAACGTAAGTATGCTG
>ERZ773027.1502-NODE-1502-length-12301-cov-6.964152_pt1 | contig 12301 bp, 3 predicted proteins | sample MGYA00511032_ERZ773027 | MGnify/ENA primary metagenome ERZ773027 (study PRJEB29015, sample SAMEA2738138) | human oral metagenome | biome: human oral; feature: human-associated habitat; material: saliva | place: China | collected 2190 ... | reverse complement strand
GTCGGTCGGCGCGGGCGTGGGCGGCTCGGGTGGTCCCGAGCGTTCCAATTCCGCGATCCTCGAGCAGTTCGGCCGCAACCTGACGCAGGCCGCGCGCGAGAACAAGCTGGACCCCGTCATCGGCCGCCGCGTCGAGATGGAGCGCGTCATGCAGGTCCTCTCGCGCCGCACGAAGAACAACCCTGTCCTGATCGGTGAGCCCGGCGTCGGTAAGACCGCGGTCGTCGAGGGCCTCGCCCAGGCGATCGTGCACGGCGACGTGCCCGAAACCATCAAGGACAAGCAGATCTACAGCCTCGACATGGGGTCGCTGGTCGCTGGCTCGCGCTACCGCGGCGACTTCGAGGAGCGCCTGAAGAAGGTCCTCAAGGAGATCCGCACGCGCGGCGACATCATCCTGTTTATCGACGAGATCCACACCCTCGTGGGTGCGGGTGCCGCCGAGGGTTCGATCGACGCCGCCCAGATGCTCAAGCCCATGCTGGCGCGCGGCGAGCTCCAGACGATCGGCGCCACCACGAACGACGAGTACCGCAAGTACATCGAGAAGGATGCGGCCCTCGAGCGCCGCTTCCAGCCGGTGAAGGTCGAGGAGCCCAGCGTCGACGAGACGGTGGAGATCCTCAAGGGCCTGCGCGACCGCTACGAGGCGCACCACCGCGTCATCATCACGGACGCCGCGATCCAGGCTGCCGCCGAGCTGGCGGACCGCTACATCTCGGATCGTTTCCTCCCCGACAAGGCGATCGACCTGGTCGACGAGGCCGGCGCGCGCCTGCGCATCCGCCGCATGACCGCGCCGCCGGAGCTGCGCGAGCTGGACGAGAAGATCGCCGAGGTGCGCCGCAACAAGGAGGCGGCCATCGACGATCAGGACTTCGAGAAGGCCGCGTCGCTGCGCGACGAGGAGTCGAAGCTGTCCGAGGAGCGCAAGGCGAAGGAAGAGGCCTGGAAGGGCGGCGAGTCCGACGAGATCGCCGAGGTCGGGGATCAGGAGATCGCCGAGGTCCTGGCCATGTCGACCGGTATCCCGGTCGTGCGCCTCACCCAGACGGAGACCGCGAAGCTGCTCAAGATGGAAGACGAGCTGCACAAGCGCGTCATCGGCCAGGACGAGGCCGTCAAGGCTCTCGCCCAGTCGATCCGTCGTACGCGCTCGGGTCTGAAGGATCCGAACCGTCCCGGTGGCTCGTTCATCTTCGCCGGCCCGACCGGCGTGGGTAAGACCGAGCTGGCCAAGGCTCTCGCCGAGTTCCTCTTCGGCGACGAGGACGCCCTCATCCAGCTGGACATGTCCGAGTTCTCGGAGAAGCACACGGCCTCGCGCCTCTTCGGTGCTCCTCCCGGCTACGTCGGCTACGACGAGGGTGGCCAGCTCACGGAGAAGGTCCGTCGCAAGCCGTTCTCGGTCGTCCTCTTCGACGAGGTCGAGAAGGCTCACCCGGACATCTTCAACTCGCTGCTCCAGATCCTGGAGGAGGGTCGCCTGACGGACTCGCAGGGCCGCAAGGTGGACTTTAAGAACACCGTCATCATCATGACGACGAACCTGGGTACCCGCGATATTAATAAGGGTGTGCTGACGGGCTTCCAGACCGCGGATCACTCGACGCATGATTACGGTCGCATGAAGTCGAAGGTTGCGGAGGAGCTCAAGCAGCACTTCCGTCCGGAGTTCCTCAACCGTGTTGATGATACGATTGTGTTCCCGCCGTTGACGAAGCCGGAGATTGCGCGCATTGTCGACCTGATGATCGCGAAGCTCGCCAAGCGTATGGAGGCGCAGGATATGCGTCTGCAACTGACGGACGAGGCGCGCGAGCTGCTGGCTGACGTGGGCTTCGATCCGGTGCTTGGTGCGCGTCCGCTGCGTCGCGCGATCCAGCGCGAAATCGAGGATGCGCTGTCCGAGAGGATCCTTTTCGGAGAGCTGCAACCTGGTCAGGTTGTCACGGTTGGTGTCACTGGAGAGGGTAAGGAACGGACTTTTACCTTCAACGGAGAGTGATTTACTCACCAATTGTCTAAGGTTGACAAACCTTCGCCTCTGTGGGAGCGGCCCGTCGAATAACGGCGGGTCGCTCTCTGGTTGTCAAGTAATTGTGGCTCTGATAGATTCTCATTAACTATGAATGTCTTGCGAACTCATGCCACACTATTTGCGAGGCACTAATCATTGATCGAGAGAGGGTCTATGAACGCTCGAGCGCGCCGAAACCTGACCAGCGCAAGACGACGCCTGCCGGCGCTTGTTCTCATGCTGGTTGTTGTTGCGCTCTGCGTCGCTGGCGTCATCTATAAGGGTGCGGAAGTTACGCAGGTAAACGTCAATGATGGCGGAATTTGGGTAACAAATAAGTCCAAGCAGATGGTCGGTCACCTCGACTATGAGGCCCGCATCCTTGATGGCGCGCTGCGCACTGAGGCCAGTAATTTCGATGTCGGCCAGGCTGGCGAAACTGTTACGGTGTCCGACCTGTCCTCACTTACTGTTGCGCCGGTCAATGTTACCCAGGTCGCTTTGGGGTCCCCGACGGCCCTTCCCTCCGGCTCGGTTGCGATGCAGGGCGGGGACGTCCTGGGCGTCCTGAATGCGACAGATGGCACACTGTGGACGACGTCAGCCACCACGCCGAGCCCGGCGAACCTTTCTGACAATGCCGCCGTCGCCTCGAACATGGGTGCGAGCGCGTTTGTCACCGGCATGGACGGCACCGTCTACTCCCTGTCCTCCTCCGGATCCCTCACAACTGTTAAGCGGCAGGGTGCCGTAGACCAAGCGAAGACCTCCATGATCGAGGGCATCCCCGCAGACGCGTCGCTGTCGATGACGGCCGTCGGAGACCAGGTCGTCGCCCTCGACTCCACCTCGAACACCCTCTTCCTGCCCGGCGGCAAGACACTCAACCTCAGCGCTGCAGGCGTCGAGGCGGGCGGCGTCCTCCAGCAGGCCGGACCGACGTACGATTCCGTCCTCCTGGCCACGGCCTCGTCCCTGGTGAGGATCCCCCTGAAGGGCAGTGCCCCCACGATCATCCCCGCCGCCGAGGGATCCCCCAGCGGCATCCCCGCAGCACCCGTGCGCCACGAGGGCTGCTCCTACGGCGCGTGGATGGGCTCGGGCGCGTACGTGCGCTCGTGCGACGACCCCGCCAACAACAAGCAGATGGTCGTTGACACGCTGACGAGCGCCCGCGAGGTCGTCTTCCGCACGAACCGCAAGGCCATCGTCCTCAACGACGTCGCCCAGGGCAGCGTGTGGCTGCCCGACGCGAACATGGTCCTCATGGACAACTGGGAAGAGGTCGAGAACCAGCTCGAGCAGTCCGAGGATGAGAAGGACAACCCCGAGCTCACCAACGAAATCGCCGACCCCGAGCAGCGCGAGGAGAACACGCCGCCCGAGGCCGTGGATGACGAATTCGGTATCCGCCCGGGACGCTCGACGATCCTGCCCGTCCTGGACAACGACTCCGACATTGACGGCGACGTGCTGACGGCGAAGCCGACGACCCAGCCCGGGTGGGGGGTCGTGTCCGTCGCGCGTTCGGGCCGCGCCCTACAGATTTCGGATGTGAGCGCGGATCAGACGGGTTCGACGTCCTTCTCCTACGATGCCTCGGACGGGAGTGCGACCGCCTCCGCCCGGGTGCAGGTGACGATCCATCCCTACGGGCAGAACGAGGCCCCCGTGCAGCTGCGCGCGTCCTCGGTCAAGATCGGCGCCGGCGCGCAGATTCAGTACCAGGCGCTATCCGACTGGCGCGACCCCGACGGTGACCCGATCTACTTGAAGAACGCGGAGGCCCCCGAGGGCCTGAGCGTGTCCTTCATGGAGGATGGTTCGCTGACGATTAACGAGGAGGGTGGCGCGGCCGGCCCGAAGACCGTCGTTCTGACCGTCGCTGACGATCAGGGCGGCGAGACGCGCGGCGAGCTCATCGTCAACGTCCAGGAGGCGGGCAACCTGCCGCCCACGGCGAACGGCGACCTGTTCCAGGCTCACCCGGGCCAAAACGTCACGCTTGACCCGCTCAAGAACGACACGGACCCCAACGGCGACCCGCTGACGCTGGCCGCGGTGTCCGGCGCGCCCTCGGGCGCCTCGATCACGCCGGATCTGGAGCGCGGGACCATCGATTTCATGGCCTCGTCGCCGGGTTCGTACTCCTTTGCCTACACGGTGTCCGATGGCACCGCGACGACGCTGGGCATCGTGCGCGTCGAGGTCATCGAACCGAACGCCGCGCCTCCCGTCGCCGAGAACGACACGGCCGTCCTGCCGCAGGGAGGGTCCGTGCTGGTCGCGCCGCTGACCAACGACTTCGACCCGATGGGTGGCGTCCTGGCGATCACGTCGATTGACTCCACGGCCGTCCCCGGCCTCGAGGTTGCGCTTATCGACCGCCACCTCCTGCGCGTGACCGCGCCTTCCGGCCTGGATAAGACCGTCTCCTTCTCCTACACGATCTCCAACGGTCAGGGTAGCGCGAGCGCCGAGGTGACCGTTATTCCCGGCGCCTCGGATCGCACCGACCTGCCGCCGATCCTCAAGCCGGACCGCGCGAAGGTCCGCGTGGGCGACGTGGGCACGGTCTCCGTCCTGGCGAACGACCGTTCCCCGGCTGGCCTGAACCTTCAGGTGGAGTCGACCCTCGAATACGACCGAACCAACGCGCTGGGCACGCCTTTCGTGACGGGTAACCAGGTCCGTCTCGAGGCCGGAAACACTCCCGGCGTGATGGAGGTCACCTACTCGGTCATCGATTCGGCCGGCAACCGGGCCTCGAGCACGGTTACCTTCGAGATCCTGGCCGCCTCGGACTCCAACCAGGCGCCGCGCCCGCGCGACATCACCGCCTGGGCCACGGCCGGCCAGAGCGTGCGCATCCCCGTCCCGCTCGACGGCATCGACCCGGACGGCGATTCGGTGGTCCTGCGCAGCCTCGAAACCTCGCCGCAGAAGGGCAGCGCGACCGCGCATGCCACGTGGATCGAGTACACGCCTAACGCTGCGGCGTCCGGGACCGATACCTTCACCTACACGGTCGAGGACCGCCAGGGTGCCCGTGCCTCGGGCCACATCCGAGTGGCCGTGACCCCGGCTCCTTCGCTCAACCAGAATCCGGTGGCCGTGCCCGACACGGTCCTGACGCGCCCCGACCGCATGGTGACCGTCAACGTCCTGTCGAATGACCTTGACCCGGACGGTGATTCGCTGACCCTTGAGAAGGACAGCCTGGAGACGGCCACGCCCGCGCTGGATCCCCAGGTGCGTTCGGGCACGACCGTCCAGGTGCACACGCCCGCGCAGGCCGGTACCTACCTCGTGTCCTACACGGTGAGCGACGGGCGCGGCGGGGTCGCGCGCGGCACCCTGACGGTCTACGTCCAGGATGACGCGCCCCTCAAGGCCCCCATCGCCCGCGATGATTTCGTGGGCTACGACGAGTTGCCGTCCGACGGTTCCGCCGTGGTCGTCAACGTCTTGGATAACGACGAGGACCCCGACGGCAGCGTCGACGAGCTGACCGTCAGCACCTCCGATGCTGGCGTGACCGTCAGCGGTTCCACCCTGCTTATCCCCGTCAGCGACGCGACGCGCCTGGTCGTCTACACGATCAAGGATCGCGACGACCTGACGAACTCGGCTGTCGTGCGCGTGCCCGGTCGTGATTCGACCGCGCCCTTCCTGAGCTCGGCGAACCTGCCGATCGAGATGGATGCGGGTACCTCGCGCACGATCAACCTGTCGGATTACGTCATCACGCGCGCCGGGCGCACCCCGCGCCTCGTGGAGGGCTCGACCCCGGTTGGTCAGGATGGCCTCGACTCGGTCGTCGCCGACTCCGACACGCAGCTGACCCTGACCGCGAACGCCGCGTTCGGCGGAAACTCCGCGTTCCTCATCCAGGTCGCGGACGGCGATTCTTCCGACTCGGGCGCCCTGTCCGCCTCCCTGTCGCTGCCCGTGCGCATCAAGCCCACGGTGAACCAGCCGCCGACCTTCACCCCGACCGCTATTCGTGTCGAGGCCGGGGGCGAGGCCGTGGTGCAGAACCTGGCGCTGGCCGTGCGCGACCCCGAGGGTGTGGATACCTCCACGTTCACCTACACCATGGACTCTGCGCCGAACTCGATTCAGGCCTCGCTGTCGGGCACGACCCTGTCGGTCACGGCCGCCGAGGGAACCGCGCAGGGGCCGGCCGGCTCGATCGCCGTGAGCGTCACGGACGAGGACGGCCACACGGTGTCGGCCCAGATCCCCGTCGAGGTCGTCGCGTCGGTCAAGCCCCTGATCCAGCTGCCCGTCTACACGCTGACCACTAAGGTGAAACAGACCGTGAGCGTGGACGTGGCGTCGGCTGCGACGAACCCCTTCCCGGACGCGCCGATCACCCTCGAGGGGGCCCTCGTGTCCTCGGGTGAGGCGACTGTCTCCTCGTCGGGTACGACCGTGTCCATCACGCCCAGCTCCTCCGGCGTGATCACGGTCGGCTTCAAGGTCAACGACAAGCTGGCCGACCCCTCGCGTGCCGTCCAGGGCACGATCACCGTCACGGTGACGGGTAAGCCGAATCCTCCCACAAATCTGCGCGCCGAAAACACCGGTAAGGGCGGTGCGAGCGTGACCTTCCAGGCTCCCAAGTCTGGCGGGTCGACGATCACCGGCTACAGGCTCTTCGACGACACTGGCAAGCAGGTCGCCACCTGTGACAAGGAGGTGTGCGAGGTCGGCGACCTGATCACAGGTAGGACCTACTCCTTCACTGCGATTGCGGTCAGTGCGGAGGGCGAGTCCGAGCGTTCGGCACCCTCGAACCCCATCACCATCTCCAACGTCCCGAGTGCTCCCGGCGTGCCTCACCTTGAGGCCGGCGACGGAAGCATCACAGCGACGTGGGCTGCGGCCAAGGCGAACGGCTCCCCGGTCACCGGCTACACGGTGATCGCTTCCGTCGCCGGTGGATCGGATGTGCCGTGCCCGGCTGGTGGCAACACCACGTGTACGCTCACGGGCCTGACGAACGGCCTTACCTACACGGTGGTGGTCGTGGCGCACAGTGCCGTTGGAGACTCCGAGCCATCTGCGGGTGCTGTGGTTACCCTGGTTACTCCGCAGCCTGAAAAGACGATTCCCCTGGCCCCGGACGCGCCGCAGTTGGGTCCCACCTCCGACAATGCCGCGGGTACGATCCGCATCAATAATGCGCGTCTGAAGGAGGGGAACGGCTACACGGTCAACGACCTGGAGCTCTTCTACGCGGACAGCCTGCCAGGGTGCATGGCGCCCGGTAACCCCGTCCGCTTCAATAACGGCGACCGTGCCGACTTCGATCTCGGTCCGCTTCCTTCGGGTTCCATGATGACCTACTACTTCTGCCAGCGTGGTAAGCGAGGGCCGAATGATTACGTGTGGAGTCCGGCGACACTAGTCAGCGGCATAGTTGGCAACGGCGGCGGTGGTAACGGCGGCGGTGGTAACGGCGGCGGTGGTAACGGCGGCGACGAGGAAAAGCCTCAGCCGCCGGACAGCTCGCCGATCCCGCTCTTTACAGTCTCTGCCGAGCCACATACCAACAGCGTCACAATCGTGTGGACCCCTCCTGAGAAGGTCTCCCTCAAGGAGACCAACGTGTGGATCAAGGACGTAGCGAACACGAAGCAGACATTCAATGGCCCGATGACGAAGGTCACCGTGTCGGGGCTGCAGCCGGTCCACCAGTACACGGCTGTCGTCGAGCTGGTCAGTACCGGCGGGGCGTACCGAGAGGTGGAGGTCACGTTTACGACGGGTGAATCGGTTGACAAGATCGATGCATCCTTCACCGGGACGACCGCCTGCCCGAACGGCCAAGAGTGTGGCTCGATGACCCTGACGGCCTCGCGTGCCTCGCAGTTCCAGCGGGGCAAGACGCTCGTCTGCACGGTGGCGACTGGACGACCGAGCCAAAATACGGAGTTCCGCTTCTCACAGGGGACGCCGAGTATACCGGGTATCCTTACGGAGTCGATCACCGAGCGAGAACTGAATGCGCGGCAGGTCGTGAAGAACTGCCGAGGCGAATAAAACACAAGACTTTCACCCACTACAAGCAACGAGAGAGACAGTAGGACAACTCATGACCCTTTCCATCGAAGATGCAACCAGGTTCGCCCAGGTCTTCAAGGGCCTCGTCGATGGCGTGTCCGTCGCGGTCCTGGACAAGCATCAGGCGGTGCGCCTCGCGCTGACGACGATGTTCGCGGGTGGACACCTCCTGCTCGAGGACGCTCCCGGAACCGGTAAGACGGCCCTGGCGCGCGCGATCAGTGCGACCATTGACGGTACGCACTCGCGTATCCAGTTCACCCCCGACCTGCTGCCCTCGGACATCACCGGCGTGAACATGTTCAACCAGAAGACGGGCGAGTGGGTCTTCCACGCCGGCCCCGTCTTCGCGGAGATCGTCCTGGCCGACGAGATCAACCGTGCGTCGCCCAAGACCCAGTCCGCCCTCCTGGAGGTCATGGAAGAGGCCCAGGTGACGGTCGACGGCGTGCGCCGCCCCGCCCCCCAGCCCTTCATGGTCATCGCGACCCAGAACCCCGTCGAGCAGGCCGGCACCTACCCGCTGCCCGAGGCCCAGCTGGACCGCTTCCTCATGAAGACCTCGATCGGCTACCCCTCGCGCTCCGCGATGATCGACGTCCTCGACGGCTCGGCCTCGCCCGACCGCTCGAAGAACCTCAAGCCCCTGCTGTCGGGCAAGGACATCGTCGCCTGGGCGGCCCTGGCCTCGGCGAACCACACGGACCGCGCCGTCCTCGACTACGTGGCCGCGCTGGCGGAAGCCACCCGTGAGGACGAGTCCTCGCTGCTGGGTGTGTCCACCCGTGGCGCCATCGGTATGGTGCGCTGCGCCCGCGTGTGGGCGGCCGCGCAGGGACGTAACTTCGTCCTGCCCGACGACATCAAGGCCCTCGCGGTGCCCGTGTGGGCCCACCGCGTTATCGTCGACCCCGACGCCGCGTTCTCCGGCGCGACAGCCGAGGGCGTCATCCAGCGTGCCCTGACCTCCGTGCCCGCTCCCGCGGTCGGCGCGTAAGGATCCGTCCGGACACAACGATGACAGGGACGCGTACGGACACCCCCACGATGGTCTCGCCCCGCAGGGCGAAGGCCGGTCCTTCGCATCCCCTGAAAGCCCTCGCCTCGGCGGTCACGCCGATCGGCTGGGCGGTCATCATCTTCATCATTGCGGGCCTGGCAATCGCGGTCACGCTCGAATGGGTCGAGGCCCTGGCCTGTGCGCTCGCGGGTGCCGTCGCGCTGTTGATCGCTGCTCTGCGCGTCGCCTGGCGTCCCCCGCACCTCGTGTCGATCCGCGTGCCGAACGAGCGCATCGTCGCAGGCCAGACGGCCGTCGGCGAGATCTCGGTGCGCAATGAGCGCTCTCGGTCCGTACGCTCGGGCATCATTGAGCTGCCGATCGGCTCGGGTACCGGCGAATTCGTCGTGCCGCCGCTGGGCGCGCACGAGACCTGGGACGAGATGTTCCTGATCTCCTCGCGTCACCGAGGCCTCATCAACGTCGGCCCTGCGCGTGCTGTGCGCTCCGACGCGCTCGGCCTGCTGCGCCGTGTGCGCATGTGGGACGAGCCCGTCCTCCTGCATGTGCACCCGCGCACCGTGCGCGTTCCCTTCGACGCGACCGGCTTCCAGCTGGACGTCGAGGGCGTGTCCACCGGCAAGCTCTCCAGCTCCGACGTGTCTTTCCACGCGCTGCGCGACTACGAGCCGGGCGATGACCGCCGCGCCGTGCACTGGCAGTCGACCGCTCGCCTCGGCAAGCTCATCGTGCGCCAGTACGAGGAGACCCACCGTTCCCACCACGTCATCGTCTTGGATACCTCCCGCGACGCGTGGGATCACGATTCCTTCGAGACCGCCGTGTCGGTCGCGGGTTCCCTGGGCCTGGCGAACCTGCGCGAGTCGCGCCCGGTGTCGGTGACGACGACCGATGAGTGGCTGCCGTCCTCGGTCGCCATGCGCCTCCTGGACTCCCTGTCCGAAATCTCGCACCGTTCCTTCGGGGATCTGGCGCTGCGCGTGCGCGAGGCCGTGGCTCAGCGCCCCGGCGTCTCTGCCCTGACGCTGATCGTCGGTCCGCAGACGAGCGACGCGGACGCCGCCCACCTGGCTCGCCTGGCGCCCATCGACGTGCCCGTGTCCATCATCCGTATCGGCGCGGACAATGTGCGCGCCCGCCGAGACCTCGGCCGAGGAGTCCTCCTCGACTGTGCAACCCTGGATGACCTGCCGCGCATTATCGTCGCCGGGGGTCTGGCATGAGCAGCAACGTGAACACCAAGCCCCGCGCCCAGCGCGTCGATCCTCAGGGCGAGGCCGTCCCCGGCTCTCCCATTAAGACGGACCGCCGCTCGGTGGATGAACCCACACAGCCCTCGGCAGCACACGCCCTCGCGGGCACGCGCTCTGAGGCGCACATGCCCAAGCCGAGGACCACGCGCAGTCGCCTGTTGACAATTACGGAGCGCTTCGCGACATTCCGCACGCGCTTGCCGATGTGGTCTCTGCTCGTCCTCGCGGTCCTCTTCGCCGGGCCGGTCGCCGCTTTCGAACCCGTCTTCGGCGGGGGAGTGGGCACTATCGCGGCGGGCGCGGGCGTGGCCTGCGGCCTGCTCATCGCCTACGCGTCGACGAAGTGGCGCTGGGATATGCTCACGACGGTCCTGTCCGTCCTGGTCGCCTACTTCCTGCTTGGGAGCGCCGCAGCCCTGCGCGCCGAGGCCCTCTTCGGGTTCTTGCCCACCGGCAAGACCCTGCAGGTCATGGTCCTGGGTTCCTTCCGCGCGTGGAAGGACCTGCTGACGCTGACCGCACCCGTGTCCGCATACTCGGGCCCGGCCCTCGTGCCGTGGATGTGCGGCCTCCTGTTCGCGTCGGCGGCCGGATTGATCACGGCCCGCGCCGGTCGCGCCCTCCTGGGCTCCGTTCCGGTCATCGTGATGGGCGCGATCGCCCTGTTCTTTGGCCTGTCCGGCCAGCCGCTGCCCGTGTGGTCGATCCTGATCTGGTGGGGCGTTCTGGCTGCCTGGTGGGCCGTGGCCGCCCAGTATCAGCGCATCACGCTGGGTCAGGACGTGCTCGTGGGCCGTTCCGGGACACGCGGCACCGAGAACACACTCGGGCGCAGCTCCCGCTCCACCGTCTACGTGGGCACGCGCGTCGTCGGCGCTCTCCTCATGCTCGCGATCTCCGTGGGCATCGCCCTGCCCGCCGCCTCCTTCCTGGGTCGCTCGAGCACGCGCGTGGTCGGCCGCGACCTGGTCGAGCCGCCCCTGGACATTCAGGCCTACCCCTCGCCCCTGTCCTCCTTCCGCCACTACACGACGGACCTGCAGGACGAAACCCTCCTGACCGTGTCCGACCTGCCCGAGAACCAGCGCGTGCGCATCGCCGCGATGGACGTGTACGACGGTACGACATTCGGTATGTCCACGAAGCGTGGAGACGGACACACGGGCTACATCCCCGTGGAGTCCACGATCCCCGGCCGCGCCGAGGGCGACTCCCTCGTGACCGTGACGACGAACGGCCTGTCCGGCCCGTGGGTGCCGGTGCTCGGCACCGCCTCGGAGATCGCGTTCACGGGTGCGAATTCGGCTGCCCAGAAGGACGGCCTCTACGTGGACACGTGGGCGAACGCCGCGCTGACGACCGGCCCTGCGGGAACGATGACCTACAACGTGCGCACGTCCTTCGCCGAGCCCGTGCGCGACGAGGACCTGGCGTCCCTGTCGGTCGTGCCGCTGTCCACAACGGATAAGAACGTGCCCGAGGGCCTGGCGACGAAGGTTTCTGAGATCACCCAGAACGCGTCCACGGCGCTGTCCGCCGCGCGCGCGATCGAGCACTACCTGGCGAACAACGGCTACTACCTGAACGAGAACACGCAGTTCTCGCGCCCGGGTGTGCGTACGGACCGCCTGGAGCGAATGCTGAGCAGCGACGATCAGCTCATCGGCGACGATCAGCAGTACTCGGCGCTCATGGCCCTGATGCTGCATCACTTGGGGATGAACGCCCGCGTCGTCATGGGTGCATACCCTGAGGGCGGCTCCCAGGGCGGCCCCGCGACCCTGCACGGCTCGGATATCCGCGCGTGGGTCGAGGTCGAGTTCGAGGGTGGCATCTGGGCCGTCTTCGATCCCACGCCCCCGCGCGACCACACGCCGCAGACGCAGGTCCCCAAGCCTCGTAGCGTACCGCGTCCGCAGGTGCTGCAGCCGCCGG
>ERZ773027.1498-NODE-1498-length-12311-cov-3.453166_pt1 | contig 12311 bp, 8 predicted proteins | sample MGYA00511032_ERZ773027 | MGnify/ENA primary metagenome ERZ773027 (study PRJEB29015, sample SAMEA2738138) | human oral metagenome | biome: human oral; feature: human-associated habitat; material: saliva | place: China | collected 2190 ... | reverse complement strand
AAAAGCCATCGCCCCCACCTTCGGCGGCATCAAGCTCGAAGACATCAAAGCCCCCGAGTGCTTCGAAATCGAGACGCGTCTGAAAGCCGAGCTCGACATCCCCGTCATGCACGACGACCAGCACGGTACGGCCATCATCTCTTGCGCCGGTCTGCTCAACGCCCTCCAAGTGGTGGGCAAGCGCATCGAAGACGTGCGCATCGTCGTCAACGGTGCCGGTGCGGCCGCCATTTCCTGCGCCCGCCTCTACCTCTCCTTCGGCGCGCGCCGCGAAAACCTCATCATGCTCGACTCGCGCGGCGTCATCGCCCAGTCGCGCACCGACATCAACGCCCAGAAGCGTGAGTTTGCCACCGAGCGCACCGACATCCACACCCTCGAAGAGGCCATGCGCGGCGCCGATGTCTTCGTCGGTCTGTCGAAAGGCAACGTCGTGAGCGCCGACATGGTGCGCAGCATGGCCGAGCGCCCCATCATCTTCGCCCTCGCCAACCCCGTGCCCGAAATCACCTACGAGGAGGCCAAAGCCGCCCGCCCCGAAGTGCTCATGAGCACCGGCCGCACCGACTATCCCAACCAGATCAACAACGTGATCGGCTTCCCCTACATCTTCCGCGGTGCCCTCGACGTGGCCGCCACCGCCATCAACGAGGAGATGAAACAAGGTGCCGTGCGCGCCATCGCCGCCCTCGCCCAACAGCCCGTCCCCGCCTATGTGGCCGAGGCCTACGGACTGAAGGAACTGACCTTCGGCGCCGACTACTTCATCCCGAAGCCCGTCGACAAGCGTCTCATCGTCGAAGTCTCCGCCGCCGTGGCGCGTGCTGCGATGGAAAGCGGCGTGGCTCGTCGTCCCATCGAGGATTGGGATGCCTATCGCGCCCACCTCGCCACCCTGATCGAGGAATAAAGCGGCGAACCTGCCTTTATTCGTCAAACGCTCAACGCGAGCGTCACTCCGCAGGGGAGTGGCGCTCGCGTTTTTGTAACCCTATGCAAGGAGCAACTTGCAATGCGGCTTGTTTGAGGGGCTGTCGAAGTTGGGCTTGAGCAACGCAATAATTATTTCCTCTCAAGAAATGTGTACTCGAAAGAATATTGTATTTTTGCTTCTGTCGGTCGACGCTAAACATGACGGAACCTGCTGAAAGTCGCTCGCACGCTAAGAGAGAGACAGTGATTTATTCAGCTGATGTTAATAAATTGGCGGGTTTTCTGTCGATGTTTGTGCCTAATTAGGTTGTAATACGAGAAAACAACCTATTATGGTTGTGACATAAGTATTAAAAACGATGATGAAGGGTGTAATTACAGCCGATGTAGTCGGTTCTACTCAGATCAAACCAGCGGAACGCGGTGAATTGCCTAAACTCATTCGTGAGTTGGTGAGCGAGATAGATGATCATTATCCCGAACTTCAACTCCGGGTGGAAGTTTCTCGCGGTGACAGTTTCCAAGTGTGGGTGGAAGAGGCTGAAAAAGCACCGCTTGTGGCGCTGTTGCTTCGTGCGGGCTTCAGAAAGTCCGAACTTCGAGCTGGAGAGCAACAGCTGGATGTGCGCTTGTCGGTTGGGATAGGCGAAGTGTCTTATCGTGATGAGAAAGTTGCTCAATCAGATGGAGAAGCTTTCGTACTCTCCGGACGAGGCTTTGACAGATTAACCAAGCATCAAAGACTCACGGTGCAAACTTCTTCCGAAGCGATGAATGAAGAGTTGAGAGTCGAAACGGCTTTTGTGGACGATATCGTGTCGAACTGGAAGCCCAAACACAGTGAAATTATGTACCAAGCCTTGCTCACCGGAGCCACTCAAAGCGAATTGGCAGAAAAAAACAAGAGCTCGCAGCAAAACATTGGGAAGAGGTTGGCCGCTGCCAAAGAGAAATTGGTGAGAATGTACTTAGGGCGAGTTTCATCGCTCATCATCTGCGAGCAAAACCAACGAAATAACCCAGCGTAATCATCAAACTGCGAAAACGATGAATGCATTCTTGATCGTGCGTTTACTCCTTGCTCATCTTTTGGGCGATTTCTTGTTGCAGACGACAGGGCTGTGCGAAGGGAAAAAAGCAGTGCCCACTTGGAAGGGGTGGAAATATCAGCTTGCCCATGCCTTCATTTACACAGCGGCAGTCTATGTGCTCGTCGCTCAATGGCGATGCTGGGCACTTCCCCTCTTGATCGGAGGCACGCATTTCGCTGTCGATGTGGCAAAGGCATTCGTAGAGCAGCAAATGCGCGCCGCAGATCGTGAAAAGGGAAAAGCCGGCGAGGAGAACAAGCGCTTGGTTAACAGACCAAAGCTGCTCCTCTTTGTGTTTGACCAAATCTTCCATTTGAGTATTTTGGCCGTTGCCTACTTTTGGCTGTTGGACGGCAAAGGAATGCCCTTAAACTTCAACCTTTTGGAATTGGGCATCTATGCTTTGGCCTATCTTGCGGTGCTGACTCCCACGGCGGTCTTCATCCAAAACTTCTTCAGTGGCTTGGATGGCTCAAAAGACAAAAAAAGTCTACCGTTGGGCGGCATGTACATCGGCTATTTGGAGCGCATCCTGATTGTTTCCTTCATCCTGTGCGGATGGATGGAAGGCATCGGCTATCTGTTGGCTGCAAAATCTGTGTTTCGTTTCGGAGAACTGAGAAACAACAAAGAGCTGATGCACACCGAGTACATCTTGTTGGGCACTTTTCTGAGTTTCACGGTGGCGGTGGTTGTCGGCTTGCTCGCACACCGAGCACTTGTGGAGCTCGTCCCTTGAAGTCGAGGTATAAGTTGTGAGTACTTTTACTCCACCGCTTTGCCCATTCGTCAGGCGGTGTAAAGCCGTCAACGCGAGCGTCACTCCGCAGGGGAGTGGCGCTCGCGTTTTGTCTTTTTGCCCGTGCGCCCACTGCTTCGTCAGCGCGGCGATGGGAGGAATAATAAAACCCGAGCGGCACGCTAATCGTCAGCGTGCCGCTCGGGTTGATGGGTCGACGCGTTTATTGTGTCAACTCGTCGGTTGTGGTTTCCGCCGCGTGGGCGTTTTGCGTTCGCTGTTTGCGTTCGCGGAAATACTTTTCGATGACGCCGGTGCCGCCGATGACAAAGCCCATCATCAGCGCAGGCCACAGCAGCGCCCAGGCCTGCCGTAACGGAAGCTGGGTGAACATTTCGACCAAAAGCCACAGGCCCATTACGATGATGAAGGACCGAAAGAAATAGAGCGTAAGTTTCAGCATAAGATTTGAACTCTGGGGAATATACTTAGGCCACTTGTTTTACGCCGGGCGGGCACCGGTTGTCCCGGCCGGACGATCAACGCGAGAAATATTCCCATGGCGGCGCATTTCTCGTGTTTTATTTTAGTGGAGACTGCGCGTTCAGGGCGATGTGTCCCTCATTGCGCGCCTTGTGTATCGGGGGGCGACGACTATTCGTCCTCGTCCTCATCTTTGCGGCGGATCACGCTGAACAGCGTGAAACCGATCAACACTGCCAGAAAGCCCAAGCGGACCAGTGTGGTCGTGGGCGAAGGCGTCGAGGTGAAATAAAAGACGGCCATCACCATCGCCAGAGAGAGGAGGATTTTCAGAAATTTGGGCATTGGATGGGAGGTTTGTTGTTTCGACGGGCGTGCAAAACAGCACCGGTGCACCTGTTGCTTTGTTCACTCGTTGGGCGGGCTACTCGTTTCCCCGTCAACTTGTCTATCGGTTCACTCGTCCGCCGGTCTACTTGTTTACCTATCTACTCGTCTACCTGTTCACGCGGCTCACATTCTTCCGCGCACGGCGGGGAGAATCATGGCCAACTCTTCGACCACGCGCGAGCGTTCGAAGCCCTCGCGGATGACGGCCAGAATGGTGTCGTCGCCCGCGATCGTGCCGCAGAGGCTCTCGGGGTTGTGGGCGTCAATTTCGGTCGTGATGCTCGTTGCATAGCCCGGACGGGTGCGCATCACGACCAGATTGCCCGAGAATTCCATGCTCAGAAAACCCGAGGTGCGGAGAAATTCGGGCGTGTGGAGCGAAGGGGCGATTTGGCGAACATAGGCCGGGTGCTCGGGCAGCACATACCGATAACCCTCCTCGCTCGACACCTTGGCGGCTTTGAGCTTTTGGAGATCGCGCGACAGCGTGGCTTGTGTCACCGGGTAGCCCTCGGCGCGCAGTACTTGAAGAAGCTCTTCTTGACTCCCGACAGCGGCTCGCCCCAAGATCAGGCGGAGCATGTCCAGACGTTCGTTGCGACTACTCATATTTTTGCGTGGTTCGTTTTTTTATCCAAGGCAAATATACAACTTTTTGACGAGAATGGACGGTTTTCGCTTAAAAACGCTCACTTTTTTTGCGAAAGCCCCCTGTTTTTGTAGTTTAGTGTAGAACACAGAGATTCGATATATACGGGAAATTCTATGCTCTGTAACATCATCTCTGCCGACCGAATGGGGAGAAATGTGTAGATTGTGCGCCCGCTCTCGTCCTTTCGCCCACCGCGATCGAGGGCGGAGATTGTTTCATTCATTACCTCCATCTCCAGTATATTTGACCCTTAAGCCAAACTTTAAGCGGACAGCCGTAATTTCGAAAAACGAAAGCGAGCCGCACCTCCTTTTTGAGGAGGGCGGCTCGCGACTCATTACACAGAAGATGAGTGGAGTGCTGTGGTTCATGCGTGATGTGCCGATGGGCGGTTTACCAATGTTGGTCGACACGCTGTCGCACTTGCGGATTGACCATCGCGGGATAGCGACGCTTGAAGACCACGGTGATGGGTTCGCCCTTCGTTTCGCAGGTGCCGGAGCGGACGATGCGACGATAGTAGACCACGGAGGAGAGACGTTGTGTCTCGGTGTAGGTCACTGCTGTGGCTCCGGCGATGTTGCTCCACTGTTTGCCGTCGAGGCTGCGCTGCCATTGGTAGGTGCGCGCCGCGGGACCCGAGACGATACCTGCGGTGAGGAGGAAGGGGTTCTTGTGATCGATGACCACACGTCGCTCGCCGGCCGACATGGTGACGGTGATACCGGGATCGACCGTGAGGGTACATACACCTCCGATGGCACTACATTCACCGAGTTGGGTGGTGCGACGCAGATAGTAGGTGCCGGGATAGGCGGCTACGTATTCTACCGAGGCATCGGTGGCACCGAAAATGGGCTTCCATGAGGTCTCATCATTCGGGGTCTTGGTGTATTGCCATTGGAATTTTAATCTCTCTTCATCGACCTCTTCACCATCTAGCATTGCTTCTGGCTTTTCGGGGGAGAAAATAGTGCTTTGTCCGGCACAAGTCCGATCAGTGTGTGCTCCGGTGCTTTCGGAGAGTTGCGCAACTTGTACTCTATATTCTCCGTTTATTGTGGCGTTGCAGGAATTGAGTTGGATATTTACGGTATATTTTCCTGCATTGGCTGCCGTGGCCGGGAAGGTAATGACTTTATCGTGTGACTGTGAGCCATCCGGGCGTGTCCATATATAGGTGGCGCCGGGGAAGGTGATGGCTTCGAGTCGGCCTTGTGCGCCTTCGCAGTAAGATACGCGACTCTTCATATTTCCCGAAATGGCCGCGGGGTCTTGCAGCAAGACGTCTTGGTGTATATGCGTGAGTCCACAATCGTCGGTGGCTTCGATGCGGTAGCGAGAACCAAGTACTCCTTGCTCGAAGGTTACGGCTCCCGGTGCTGTTTTCTTTTCTAGCAGGAGGCCATCGAGGGTGCGCAACTCGTAGGTGTAGGGCGGATGGCCGCCTTTGAGACCTACGTTGATCTCACCCTTGTCGGCGCCGGAGCAGAAGAAGCTGACGGTGCTCGATTTGTCGAAGGCGAGGGGCTCAAGTCCCAGATTGTAGTAGAGCGAGCGTTTACAAGTGCTGCCATCGCCAAACTCAATCGTGTAGTAAATGTAGCCCGATGGTTTATAGGTCTCCATAGGATCCCCCCAATTGTATGTCGTGTATTTATCCTCGGCATCATAGTAGGACGTGATGGTTGCGGGATCTGCGCGATCGGGGAAAGCCGCGGTACCTGTGGGAGTAAAAGTGATTTTACCGTCACAAGCATGTTTGACATCCGAGATTTTCACGTCCGTGACAACGGGAGGCATATAAATCACGTTGAAAGTCGATTTAATCACATCGCCGCACGAGGTGTAGACCTCGAGACTGTGATTGCCCGGGGGCAGGGAGGGGCTGGCTCCGTGGGAGATGGTGTCGCCAGCTGCATTCAACTCCTTCCACGATCGGATGTATAGCGTTGGCTCAGATTGGCCTGTCGACGGGCGATCATGGACGTAGGTGTCTATATTGTGCGATTCGTAGATGCGATGATTGACATTGTCTCGAAGAATCACTTTGAGTTTGTGGTCAAATTTGTTTCTTTTTTGGTCGTTTGTGGCCCAATCGACAAAGATGTAGGAAAGCTGTCCTTGTGCCTCCTTGGGGGCGTTGGGCTCGCACTTTTCGGTGAGTTTGATATCTTCGTAAAGATAGTTCTTGGGAAGATCGTATTCGGGGGTAAATTCTTTTGAGTCGAGGTGAACCCCATTTTCATATCCCTTAATGATATAGGTGCGGTTTCGGTTCAGCAGATATTCTCGAATGTCACCGCGAGTATGGCTCTCTATGTAGTAGTGGTGTTGTTCCACCCCTGTGACTTTATCGAACACGCGAACCGAGTCGAAGTACTTACATTGATCTGTTCCCGAATACCAGCTGATACGATAGGAGGAACTAAGGCAAGAGGTGTTTTGCTCGGACCAACTGTCAATGAAGAATTTTCTTTCGGGCGGAAGGCCTTTTAAGATTTCGATCTTCGTTTGAGGTATTGGATCCTGAAGCGAGGTGATGGTCAGTTTATACTCTCCTCCGCTGGGGACGCGGAAGATGCTTTCTTTGATCTCTTTTTGCCGGTGATTGTGATCGATGTACGTTTTGTCGTAAGGGAAAGTTCTGACTTGGTCATAAATCACTTGTCCGGTGGTGAGGTTGGTGAAAACCACGCGGTAAGGATGTTCGGTATCGTAGGTGTTGAAGGTAAATTGGCTGAATTTACAATCTTCGCTGCTCTCCGAAGAGACGATGAACGGATCGCAAATCTTGAATGTGCCTTTGGCTTGGTGGAAGCGTTTCATCGAAGCGGGACAACCTTTGAATCGATAGAGAATGTCATATCCGTTGTTGACATCGAAGCGGGCTCTTTCGCTCGTGATGAGGTAGTTATAGGGGGCATTGTAGAGCGCCACCGAGTTTGCATAGGGCGACCATTGCCCGTCTTCAGGATTGGCGCCCGGGGCTACGATTTGCACTTCAAAGTTTTTGATCAGTTTGTCGCGTTCTCGTTCGGGGTAGGCTTGTAAATTGAGTGCGGTGGTAAAAATGAGTTTGTCGGAATTGAGAGATAGTACGTTGATCTTCACGCAGTCAAGGTTTTTGACCAGCGCCTTGTTGTCGACGTTGGAAACGGTGGCTGTCGGTACGACGATGTCCGTGCAACCATCGGTGACAAACAGCTTGTATGTGCCGGGAGCGAGGTCTTTTCCCCAACTGCCGTTGGCGTTTTGAGCGATTTCTTGGCGTGGGCTGAGGGCGCCTGTCGGGGTGTCGGTGATGAATACGCGTGCTTCGTTACTGCGGTTGCCCCCGATTACCAGACCGATGGCTCCCCCTGTGCCACATTCCGAGGCCGGAGTAGAATTCTCCGGCGCGTTGCGAACGGAGAGTGCCGTGTATTGGGTAGAAAGACTTGCCCAAGCGCTGGCTTCATAGCTATGGGGCTGACCGTCGAAGCCGCGGAGCACGATGGCGGTGGCTTTGATGGTGTAACTTCCGGCTTGCAAACCCGGGAATTCTTTGGGAATTTGTGGGGTGGTGGTTTGAGCGTAGAAGGGAGATCCCCCGCCGTTAGGTGTAATCTCGTAGTTGATTTGGTCGGCGGTCGCGAAACCCTTTTCCGGTTCCACTGTGATCACACCGTCGTTGGCACAGTTCATCCGATTCACTTTGGCCTTAATCTTGAACTCGCCGACAGAGACGTTGACCTCTTCTTCACGTTCTTGACCGGCGTAGCAACCGTCGAGTGCCTCGTAGTGAACAGTGTAGGCTCCCGGGGGAACTGCAAATTCCTTGGTGCCAGGTCCTACTAATGTCTCGTCAAAAAGTAAGCGTCCACTGCGCGAGTCGGTGATTTTCAGTCGGAGATGATCCGTAGGCCCGGCGAAGAGGTTATTGATTTTAATAATTCCTTTTTCGCCCGGTGGGGTGGGGAGAGGCTGAATCTGCACGGCCAAGAAGGGAGAACCAAAAACGGTTTCGTTCACCATGGCTTCTGCCACGCGTCGTCCGTCGTAATAATAGACGAATTGGCGCATACGGGGAGTGGGATCCTCGGCGGTCCAATCCGTGATGATGTTGGGAGACGTGATAGAGTCGACTGTTACAAAATCTGCGGCTCCCATTTCTCGAATCACCAGTGCTGTGGGGCGTTGGGGCAGTCCTTTTTCCAACAAGTCAGAATGTAGCTTGGTCTGTCCTTGTTGACAGCCCGGGATATGGCTACGCACGGTGACATGAAGCGAATTGTAGAATTCCGGACGATGTACCTTTCCGGTTGCCATTTCAACGAGGTTGTAGCTGCGTTGGTCGGCGACGCCGCAATCTTCCCCGGGAAAGTGTAACGTGACGCTGTCGGGTAAGTTTTCAAACTTCACCGGTACTGAGTTTCGCAAATTGCCATTGTCCGGAATGTTCACCGTTTTCACGATAGGAGTGCCGGGAACCGGAACCAACTTGAGGGTGTGTTGTCCCGGGGTACTGTAGAAATCGAAACTGAATGTGTTACTGTTCGTTTGTATCGCCCCGAGAGTGGCTTTTACATTTTGTATGTTAGGAGAATAGTTGGGGGGATACAACCAGGTGTTGTAATTGGTTGTTCCCAGAATTTCAATGTCTTTGGTGATACCTTCCACCGGACAGTCTCCGGTTTCAGGAGTGGGTACTACAGATAACTTGTATTTTCCGGGAGCGAGGTTGTTGAAGTGGGTATAACCGTTGTTGTTGGTGAGTTCCTCTACCAAACTTCCGTCAGCGCGACGAAGAGTATATTTGCAGGTCGTGGTATTCACATAATATGTCACGTTGATCGAGCCGGTATTTTTGCATCCGTCAGCTTTGGTAACGCTGATCGAAGGTTCGTTCTTCCCACCACCGAGTTTGAAGTTTGCGCTGCGATGGTGAACTGCATTCGGGCAGTCGGACCAAAATTCATAGAAATACTCTCCGGAAGGTATTTCTTCGAACTCTGCTGTTCGGTAGCTTCCCTCCGTACTCGACTGTTCTGCAACAGTGGCTTTGGTTTTAGCATTAACAATTCTAACATGCATTGCCGGGCGCTCCGATTCAGTGCGTTGTTGGAAGCTGATGGAGTATTGGTCGCAATTTCTCTGTTGTGCTTCGAATTTCAGCGGAAATTTTACCACAGAAGTGGTGTCGTTGGAGCGACTCCGAAACTCCTCTAGGGGGTATATCGAATGGATGGTGGGGGTTCCACACGGCATCCGCACTGAGAATCGCAGTGTCCCCTCGAGGAGGGGGAGTTGCAAGGAAAAGATAGGGCCATTGCCTGCATCGATTCCTTTCAACATTTGCTCTACGGGCATGGTCCCGGAAGAAATCAACTTATTTTTGAAATCGTGTATTTCGTAAGTGGCACCTGTAAATAGTGAAGTGATCATGCTTTTATATAGGTCAGGATCATCGATTTCACCGGTGGAGGTTTCTAGGCTTAAACCCAGGGGAAATTTTACCGTCAGTGGTGATTGACAGTAATCAATATTACCCTCTCCGTAAGGGATAAACGAAAAGTTCGGCGCATTCTTCGTGCCGATTGCGGTTTGCGTGCTGACCTTTGCTCCGCATTCCGTGCGGAGCGTGACGTTGTAGCCGCCCGGGAGCAGGCCTTCGATGGTCTTGGTGGTTTCGCCCGCATTGAGGTTGACCGAGCGCACCGGGTTACCGTCGAGCGAAAGCTCGAGCGTGGCACTCTCGTCGAGCGTGCCGTCTACCAATGTCACTTCCATGGCGCCCGTCGGGCTGCAGTAGGTTTCGGCCAAAGTGGGCTTGATTTTCAGCACACCGGGCGAGACGGTCTTGATCTCTACGGGCGTGTTGATCGTCTGCCCGCCGTAGGTGGTGGTCAGGGTGTAGGTGCCGGCCGCCAGACCGGAGAATTCGGCCGTTTCGGTCGCCACGTCGGTGAGCACCTTCGGGGTGCCGCCGGCGGTGGGCGTGAGGCGATAGGAGGCAGGGCAGGCCGCGGTGGTGCCGTCCAACTGCACTTGGAGGCGACCGGCCGCGCAACCGGCATAGGTGTGGCGGATGATGCTCACTTTCGGGTGCACCAATTCGCCCTGCGTGATCACAAACGAGCCCGTGGCCGTGGCATCGCAGTCCGTGGCGGTGGCGCGCACCTCATAGTCGCCGAGGGGCAGTCCGGTGAAGGTGTGGGCGAAGGCCGGATAGACCACATTGGCCGTTTGCAAGGGCGGTGTGCCGGCACGCATGCCGCCTTTTTTCCACAATTCGTATTTCAGGCGGGCAATACCCACCACTTTCGACGCGCCGATAACCACACCGCCCGGACAGTTGCCGCGGGTGGGGATCGTGGTGGCCGTGACGCCGAAGTGTTCTACGTCGACGGGTTGTTCCCACTCGTAGGCGCCGTCTTTCCAGCCCTCGCCCGGGGTGGCGGGGACACAATCGGGCACGGCGCGCACACGCAGGGTGTAGCGACCGGGCGCCAGGTTGAAGAAGAGCGTCTCTTCGTAGGGCTTTCGTGCCGTGAGGTTGCCCACCGGCACGGAGGGATGGCGCGGCGTGGCGCCGTCTTTTTCGAGTTTGAACTCTGCTTTGCTGAAGCCGCTCACGCCCGAGAGATGTACGCTCACGGCACCGCCTGTGGCCTCGCAACCGCCGGCCGGAGTGATGATGGCGGTGGCCTGCACGTCGGCCGCCTCCTTCACATGGTAGACGATTTTGGGCAGCACGACGGTGAGTTTTCGGGTGCCGCAGGTGGCCACGGCGCGAATGTAGATCGGTTCGCCTTCGTTCCAGCCGTCGAGGGGGAGCACGGCGGGCAGTCCCGGTCGGGGCGTCACCACGGGCGTGCTGTAGTTCGTACGGTTTTTCGACACGCTGTAGGCCATGGCCGAGAAGCCGGCCACGGCGTTGCGGTAGGTCACGGTGAGTCGTGCCGGCGTGTGGCAGTCACTGTTGGCCGCGATGAGGGTGGCGGTGAAATCGCCGGTGTCGAGTGAGGGACAGCCTTGCGCGCCCGCGCGAAGCGGGGCGTGGAGCAGCAGCACGAGGAGGGTGCCGAGGAGCACGACGGCCGATCGGCGAACCCACCGGAAGAGGGGAGCGAAGGAGAAGGTGTTTTCTGATTTCATCTTCGGGTTCGGTGAAAAAAGAGGCGCACGGCGGAGGACGTGACGCACATTACTTGAATTTTGTCTTACAAAGTTCTAAATAATATCGAACGCGGCAAGACTAATCGGTGGATTTAACTATAAAAACGCGCTGTTTTCCCTGATTTCTTCGTTTTGGAGGGTCGATTTGTGGGTGTTGTGCCGGAAATATCCGTCAGTTTTGGATTTGCACCGTCGAAAAAGTAGTGCGGAAAAGTGCTGATTTTGAGTTTTTCTGCGCGAGATGGTTGCATCGGTAGGAAGCCAAGAAGTGAGAAAAACGACGAAATGCACAATTCTCAACGCCTGTTTATTATTTTCAGCCCGTTTTTCACCCGTTTTGAGCGAGAAAGGCCGGTAGAAAATCCCCGTTGGGCTGTTTTTTCGCTCGTTTTTGCCCTCGAAATCGCGGGCGAAACCGCCGTTTTTGCAAAGGATTTGCAAAAGGTGCCGATCTTGCGAGGGCTGCGGGCGGTGAGGAAGGGAAAAGTGGGGAAGAGGGTGTTTTTCGCAGGTTTCCCGTTCGGATTGTCCCCGGCAGTGTGCACGCGAGTGCGACAAGCCCGATCGGCAGGGTGTGCAGCGCGGTGTACGATGAAGGGGAGTTGGGCAAAAAGTCGGCATGTTTCACGCAATAGTTGCGCACTTTTTCTTAGAAGTCGCGCAGTTTTGTCGCCCCAAACGCAACAACCCCACCCGCGCCGAGAAGGCGAGGGTGGGGTTGGGGAGATGTGGCCGCCGCGGTGCTGCTCGGGGACGGGGCGCGCAGGAAGGAGCGGGGCGGCTCGCCGCGAAGGGAGAGCGACACGGCGCAATGGGAATGGGACGTGCCATCGCTGTGGAGCGGGGGCGCCGAGGAAGCGGG
>ERZ773027.1497-NODE-1497-length-12314-cov-10.962395_pt1 | contig 12314 bp, 9 predicted proteins | sample MGYA00511032_ERZ773027 | MGnify/ENA primary metagenome ERZ773027 (study PRJEB29015, sample SAMEA2738138) | human oral metagenome | biome: human oral; feature: human-associated habitat; material: saliva | place: China | collected 2190 ... | reverse complement strand
ACAAGAGTTCCTTAAAGGCAACCAAATCCTGACTCGCATGATTACTTTCATACTGAGTGATGGAGGTATCCAAGTTCTTGAGCTGGTTCATGAGGAAGTTATAGTTCATGACTGTACTGGTATGACTGCTTCCTTCGTAGCTCACCAAGTCTGAAATCTTGTCCTTGGTCGTGTTCAAGACCTCAATCTCACTCTTCAAATCGTCCCGTGAGCTCTTTAAAGCACTATGAAGGTTTGTAAATACCTTACTTGGAAGCTTTGTATGAAGATCACCATCAATCTGGTAGTAACCATCCTTGTACAGTAGGAGGTTAGTTGAGTAGTCATTCATCAGGTTGACCAGAGTCTGAAGAAGAGTCCCATGCACCTCTACTAGGTAACGGCGCATACTCGAGATGGCCTGACCTTGGAGATTTTGATTGTTGATGAAGTCTGTCATGGCCTTGTTTAGGCTCGCAACGGACTCTCCCCAAGCATTTATCGTTTTTTGACTTTCCACCTGAACAGAGGTGATATCATCAAATTTTATCTTGTAACTCATAGAACCTCCCTACTGCAAGCCAGAAAACATTGTTTGTCCCAATACAGTATCTGTACGGGCCAACTCTTTTCCTGTAGCTGCCATCAAGGTAATGTCCGTTCCCAATAAGGACGTATAGCTCGTCATCAACTGATAGAGCTCATTGAATTGTTCCTGATACAAATCGAGCACCTTGGATTCCGATGTCGTGTTAAAGTTTGGCTTACTCACTCCAGCCAAACTAGCCTGAGCCTTGGTCAAACTACTGATGTGCGCGTTAAACAGAACCTCAGATAATTGAATCGTTCCATACATGACCTTACCCCTCCTTCGTATGTAGTAGCTTCTCGATGAAATTTCCCAGATTGTTAATCTGACTTTGGCACCAACCAATAATACCATGTTCTTCATTCTTTTGATTTTCCAACCTAGTGATTTCATCACAGATGGCATCATAGAAGGTATTCATCTCCGTTTGAAAACTCGTGTAGTCACTAGAGAAGGTTTCCCACTGCTTGGTGAAATCATCCTTTTGTTTGCCTTGCCAAGTAGGCTGATAATTTTTCCTAATAATCTTTTTTTTAGTATAATAAACCTTTTTTTGAATTTCCCCTACAGACTTCTTGGCCGTGCGAAGACGTTCCAACTGTTCATCGATAGTCGTAATCCGTGATTGGGCAGAGGAGATGCTGGTGGAGTAGGCATTCACTCTACCTTGAAGATAATAGATTTGATCATAGTCTATTTGCCCCATGTATTAGCCTCCTAGTTCATTTACTTCATTCAACTCAGCAACATTCCCTTTAGGAATATCTGTTGTAGAGACAACCGAAGCAATATGTTCTAACATAAGCTCATTATCATCATCGCTATAGCCCTCTTGAACAACCTTAAAAACATCTTCATGATTAAAGTAGATAAGGCTATCTCCTACCATTCCTTCTGGATAGAGACAGGCTCCGTAATCAAAACGGTAGAGATCTCCTTTGACGGGTGCTGCAATCACACGAGCGATGATGAGCATCTTTTTAGTACTTCCCTTTAAAACAATAACACTGCCTAGTGGTAATAATTTAGTATCTGACATAAATAACCTCTCTAAATTTCTAATAATTGAACGGATTCATAATGATCTGGATAAAGAATATAACCCTGGTTCGGTTTCAGTGCCGGCTCATTTGTGATGTAAGGATAGCGAGTATGATCTTGATCGCTAATACGTACACCGAGAAAGACTTGTTCTACTAGCTGATTAACTAGTTTGACAAAATTGTCGTAATTGTTCGCTACTAGATCTTGGTAGGCGCCTATAAAGAGCAAGGTTACTCCATACTGAGCTCCTTCACTAAGGAGTTGCTTGAAGTCCAGTTCACTCACTCCAGCCGCCATAGCCGTCGCAGCAATATCAGGTATCAAAATTAACCATTTTGGATAGTCCTGACTCGGAGACGCAACCCGTTTCTTAAAGTCTTCTAATATCGTCTTCATGACATTATCAACCTCTAAAGAAGTATCAAATCGTTGAATACCATCAAAGAACTGATTGTTAATACGCTGACTAGGATCTAAAATAACAGTATTATACACTCCTGATAAACGGTTTAGGTGATATTCTAGTAATTTATAGTAATTCGTTACAAAAGCAGGACTGTCTGAGGCTATAAGAAGAGGGCGTTCAAAACTAAAGGTTGCTGGAACAACGGCTTCTCTTTCAAGACCCAAGATAAAGTCTTGACTGCTTTCTAAGATTTCTGACATCACCTCTTTGGTTACCTTTTCTGGTAACATTGGGATACCTGCAGGAAGTGGGCCATCGTATGCCATAGCCATTGCTTCTTGTTCTGTACGAACTTCTTTTATGTAGTCCGTATAATGTTCACTGCTGTATGGCAACATCACTTGGAATTGGACAATATCATCCAATTTAGCTATGGCACGGCCTTTGATTTCATCGAGTGGAATATTTGAACGTCCTACTACACCTGATAAGTCACTGGTATCAAATAAGAAGAGAGAAATCTTGGTCTTAAAGTTCGATTGTAGCTGTAGACGCATCGCATTGAGACGAGAAAGTGTTACAACCAGATAGATCCCTAGAGAGGCACCATCTCGAGAAATGACATTTAAAGTATCATAAAAGGCATCGACAAACGGGGCATCCATTACACTATCAAAACCATCTATCTCTATGAAAATAGTTGGAAAACTCTCATCTGACAACTGATTGTATTGCCTTAGATTTGTGGCTCTTGCTTGCGAAAGAGCATGTTTCCGAGTTTTTATCTCTCTATTCAAGAATCGAAGGGATTTCATGATTTTCTCAGTTTCATCCAAGGTGAAATAATCTGCAACATGAGGAAAATCTGAAATAGAGATTAAGCCACTGGTACCAAAATCATAGAGGTAGAAATGGACCTGTTCTGGTGTGTGCTTACGAATCACATCCATCGCAAAGTTCTGTAGAAAAGTGGACTTACCGAATCCCGGGCTAGAAACCAACAAAATATGACCTCTTTGTTCCATATTGAAGTAAAGGGGAGATTGTTCCTGTCTTTCTGGAATATCTTGATACCCAATTAAAATAGGTTGCAACGCCTCTGAACGTCCCCAATAATCCTTGTAGTTAGTCGATTGTGTATCTTTAGCATATATCTTCTCTTCAAGTGGTGGCAACCAAGGACTGGCTACCTGATGAATATGAAGACCATCAAAGACTTCACGGGCTTTTTCTACAATGGCGTCTAATTCTGTTGGAACAGCCTTTGCTTCTTTTTTATTGACTAAACCACTCAAATCTTTATTAATGGCATTGTATTGACCATTACTTGTAATCTCATACACAGTTGTGTTTTTTTGAACATGATTTCGTCCTTCTGGATTATAATCCGCGCCTGACCAAGCACTTTGGAATAGCTCATAGATTTCATTGTTTCCGACTTGAAGATAGGCTCTACCTGTCTGGGTGATTTCTGCGGCATCAGGTGTTTTGATTACTTCTCTAGAATCTGCAGCATCCTGTACTTTAAGAGCTATTTTAAACTTAGAGTTCGACCAAATTTGATCGTTGACAACCCCACTAGGTTTTTGGGTTGCTAAAATTAATTTAACCCCCAATGATCGACCAATACGAGCCGTAGAGACCAATTCGTCCATGAAATCAGGTTGATTCGCCTTCAACTCTGCAAACTCATCACTAATGATTAATAGATGTGGTAATGGTTCTTTGACCTTCCCTTCTTTGAAGAGTTTCATGTACTGGTTGATATGATTGACATCATTTTCTGCAAAAATACGCTGACGCTTCTTAAGTTCAGCTTTGATAGATACCAGAGCTCGATTGGCCTGGTTGCCATCCAAGTTTGTAATCGTACCAACAACATGAGGTAGGTCTGCAAAGAGATTAGCCATCCCTCCACCTTTATAGTCAATCAAGAGGAAAGCAACCTCATACGGATGGTAGTTCACAGCTAAAGATAGAATGTAGGACTGAATAAGCTCAGACTTCCCTGACCCCGTAGTACCAGCAATCAATCCATGAGGCCCATGCGCCTTCTCATGGATGTTTAGATAAAGAATATCATCTCTACCTCGAACTCCTAGAGGAACAGCCATTGTTTGGAAAGTTTCATTGTCTTGCCATCGTTTTAAAAGTTCTAGTTCCTCTACCTTATTGACTCCATACATCTCTAGGAAGGTAATACTATTCGGAATCGAATTACGCAAAGTCTGAACATGATGAATACCCGCAAGATTTCTCGCAAAATTTTCCTTTTCCGATAAACTTACAGGAGGAAGAGGCGTAATTTCTTTATTTGTATAATTGCTATCCTGAAGTAATACTGTACCTTTTTTATCTCCTCGATAGTCAACAACTGTCTTAACGTGTTCTGGTAGACTCTCAAGTACTTCTTCTACGAATACATAATGAATCCCTAAATGGGATAAATCTTCATTGATGTACTCCATAATGTTGTGATCCAACATCAGGCTTAAATCTGTAAGAAAGAGAATATAATGAGGGCTGTATTGCTTTTCTTTCCCTTTATCCTGCTCACTATCTAACTTTCTATCTTTAATAACTTGATAGAGCGACGTTAATAGTTGATCTCGAGTACGTTGATTGTAAACAAAACCACGGCTATTTAGTGCTTTTATTTTCGTATGAGGTAACCATCGGCTCCAATTCCATAACTCAAACTCTTCCTCTCGGAAAATTGGAATAAACTGTAAATCATGGTAACTTTGGAAAGTCGCTAATTGCATCATCATCTGTTGAACTTGTTCAATCACTATTTGCCGTGTTCCGATATAGCCCGTAGGATTTGTTAATGTATGTGTAATAGGTACCTGCTTAGTCACACGATAGTAGGAAAGTAGTTCTTGAATTTTTTGGTTAGCAGCTACATTATATTTTGTTAATTCAGAATCTGAATACTCAATAGAAAAACTAGAATTAACTTCACCCAAACCCAAACGATAAGACAGAAAATCAAAATGATAAAGTGTCTTTTCGTAAATACGTCTATCCGTTTTTTCTACCATTTCTAAAATCTGATCCATGCCAGGGAAATGATACACCAAAGCCTTAACTTGTTCTTTACGTAAGTTAGCTAATTGTGAATACTTGGTTTCCAAGTATTTCATATACTCAACAATTTTCTGTTCTTGAAGTTCCTTATGTGATTTTTTATCAGAAAAATAAGTATGAATGGAAGTCCCAATAGTAATGACAGACATCCCCATCATCATGAACATCATGCCACCACTACGTGTGAAGTAAATCGTTAGTATCGTAAAGACAATCATCGCCAAAGGGGTAATAATCAATCTTAGTAACGATTGTTTGTTGCCTTCATCATCTGTTGGTGCCGAAGCAATCGTTACTGTATCCTCGGGTTCTCTCAGAATAATCCGTGGAGAGCGATGAAATTCTTTTGAACGATCCTCGACCATTACTTCAGAAAAAGGCAGTAAGCTCGTCTCAATAGAAAATAGTGAATGAATCGATAAGATTTGTTTTTGAACGGATAAAGCTAGACCTTGTTCAAAAACAAGTTGGTCCATATCTTGAATATTTTGCGTCCCTTTTCTTCTTTCACCATTAAGATAATATGGACTAGCACTATAAATCGTCTTATTTGTCCCATCAAAGCTCAAAATGATTTCTATAGGAAAATCAACTAAGCGAATAGTCGCTTCTTTCTTATCTGATAAATATAGTATTTTTTCGGGAAGAAGGTAATACTCGGTGTTTTTAATAATCAATAAGGATACACTTATATCTTCAGCTATGGAAACCAAATGATACCCATAAGAATAAGTCTCTCCGAGCAGTTCAACTCCCGTTTCCTTGACTTCCAACACCACATTTTCAAGAATAGGAAGATAGATATTAGAAGCTATAGAAGGCCCCAGTTGATAGGTATTCCCTGTATAGAGTGGATAAACATTGTCTTCAAAAAATAAATAATTCATAGACCACTCCTATCTTGACTCTGTTGAAGTTGAAGTCGTATTCGACTTATTCGTCTCTGGTGTTAGGTAGTTTTTCTTCAATTCTTCCAATTTACTCTTATAATTGTTTAGTTGCTCAGTACGTTGTTCAGATGTGAGGTTAGGGTTTCTCTGAACTTCATCAACCTTTTTGGTAAGACCATACATCAATAATTGTGGGTCATCTAAGTAACTTGCAATATCTATAGCTTCATCAACTTTCGACTGCCCAATTAAAACCCAGTAACGAAGATAGTCTGTACTTGATTGAGTTGATATTTTGGATAGCTCTGTCTTTTGCGTTTCTGTTAAAGGCTCTGTTTTAATGACGGAATAAGCCACCATATAAGCATCATCTTGACTAAGTGATTTAGAATCTGTATTTTTAACAGTAGATACAACCGAAGAATAATCTTGGTTTACAAAAGCCAAACGTAAACCTGAAATCATTTGTTGATTAGGCATAGCGAACAATGCAAAGTAAAACACTCCAACAATTGATAGCACTCCAATAAATGATGCAATAATGGTAGTCCACTTCAACCGCGAAACAAGTTTATTAGGAACACGTGAAAATTTTTCTTTATTTTGTTCCTTTTCTTCTAAGTATTTTTCTAGTAGTAAGGCTAAGATTTCATCCAAATTTTCAGACTTCATGATGGTCTCACAAAACAGTTTTCCTTTATAAAATGGCGACTGTCCCTCCACTAATTTTTCATAACTTACCTTTTTATCTAATAGAGATACTATCATAGCTTTAAAGTTAACTGTAAACGCCTCTAGCTTCAATGCATCATAGGGAGGCACTTGCCCTTTAACACCACGAAAAATGAATAGAGGGTTCCCATTTCGTGAAAACACTAAATTACTAGGTGATAATTCATAAGTATAAATTGAATCCTTCAGCGAGTTAAATAATTGACCAACATTGATCAGATGACGTAATTTTTCTTCCTCAATCATCGTAGTCAGCTTATCCCAAGAATAATATTCATCAGTCAATAGACTTTCAATCGTTAGTTTACCTTCTTCCTCAATAACATTTTGATTCACAAAATAAGGTTGTATTGCTGTTAATAAAGCATAAGCTATTTCACGATTTCCCTTGATATCTCCAACTACTAATTCAATTTTTTGAACTTCCATACCTGACTCCCTTACTATATTCTTTCCAGGTTTAATAAAACTCCGTCTTTCACTAATACTAGACTGCTCGTACTAGCAAGAATTTCTCCTGACTGTTGATTTCTTACACTTGGATTCATTACCTTAATTCCAATACCATAAGCATCTGAGACGATTTGTATCAATTCTTTAATCGTTAACTCAGTAGGGACCCTTAAATCTAATATTTTAGATAAAAAAGGCGAACAATCCAGACTAATATTAATGTACTCTTCCATATAAAACTCCTAAATCTATTATGCTATGCCTATTATATCACGCAAAACATGAATATTAAAGAACTTTCTATTTATAAAAAGAGATACATTTTGTATCTCCCTTTATGTATTTTTCTATCGACTTTATTGTTTAGCTATATGTAACTTTTTATAAAAGAGCGAGTAAATTGTGACAATCATCCCTAGTATAAACAATAAAATTGCAGTCCAAGAAACAGGAGACTTTACATTTTTAAGTGAAACAGTCTTTTTATCACTGTGGTTGATTTGAATCTGATTGGTAAATAAAGCAGACTGATACTCATTAACGATATTCTCCGATTCCACTTTAGTGCTAAATAAGTTTGTTTTAACTAATTGATACTTTTCTTTATCCAATTTTTTAGTTGTATCAATCAATTTATATGTCTCAGGATGAAATAACTTTGTCAAATTACTCTCCTGTTCAAAGTACTGAATCTCTGTTTTCTTGGTATTCTTATCTAAAGACGTATCTATTTGCAAAGATCCATCGTTTGCAAAAGCAACACTACCTTTTGTAAAAATTGAAAACAATAGAAAGATAAAGACAATATTTTTTTTCATATTACTTGCTATCCTTAACTTGGCGATACAAGAAAATATTTACAAGTCCCAAAGCAATTGTTAGAACAACAATTACCATTACTGACTGAACAACTCCGTTTTGCTGATTAATGAATGATCTCACTACACCTTCAAGATATGTTAACGGAGAAAGAGTTGTTAAAATAGGAGCTGGATTCACATAATATTCATCAAATAATTGAGTTGCTGAAATGATATAAAGCAGTAATAGACTTATGCTTATCAAAAATCCAAGACTTTTTAGTTTATCAAGAAGGATATTCAGACTATATGTCATCATTAGACTCACCAAGACAAGAAGCATTACAAACCAGCTCAATTGACCTACAGAGAAAGCAAGTTTAACTCCAGAAACAATCGCAATTATAGAACCAACAGCTACTGAAATCACACTTAGGAAGAACATTGGTCCAGAAGAATTTCTCCATGACAAACGGTCCTTCAAACTGATTAATCTTTGCAATTCTTCTTTATCTGCATGTTGGAAAAGATAGACAACAACCAAGCTAACAAGATAGCTGATTAAGATAACAAGGAGTCCTGATCTCTCATCTTGACGATTCGTCTGTGACGGTCTATTGGTCGCAGCTGATACAACATTCCCAATTTTAGAAGCATCAACAGGATTTGACAAATATTCATAGACTGCATCATTTTTCGTATTACCCGTTCTAGTATTGCTCAAAACAGTAGAAAAGTTTTTAAGGAATTCTTCGTTTGAACCATATTCACTAGACATGATATTTTTCAATTCAGAAACGCGTGCACTTAATGATTTTCCGTCTTTTTCCAATGTATTAACATCATTCGTCAACTGAGTCATAGTAGCTTGTATCGTCTCAGAAACAGCTTGGTTTGCTTTTGTATTGTCCATCAAGGTTTTACTAGCTGAAATCAGTGTACCTAGGTCCCTGTTCATATCCATACTAACATTAACCATACTAGTATTATCTACTTTTTCTGTTGCAACAAAACTAGGTTTACCTTTAATCGTTGTATCCACTAATTTGGTCTGTTCAATTAACTGTCTTAACTGAGTTATTAGATCATTGGTTGTTGTTCTCAGCTGTTCGATGTTAGATGTTAATTTCTCAGCATTGGCTAATCGTGACTGAATATCCGTCAATTTTTTATCAGAAATCTTCAAATCTGATTTTAGAGCTTCTACTGTAGTTGCTTTGATTAGATTGGTCACAATGGTCTTGAGGTCATCATTATTTGCTAAGGCAGCAAGAGAACCTTCTGCTGGAACAAACGTAGTGTCTGTGTACGTATTTTTAGATAAATCTAAGCCGTAATACGCAGTAACAAGTCCTGATAACTGTAGATACGCCTCAACATCTTTATAAACCGCTTGAGTTAGCTTGGTAGGATTGTACTCCCAGTTAGAAATAATGTCTTGCATCTCATAATGACGATTCAAAACTTTTTTTTCTGTTTGATTTATCTTAGTAGTCGTGATGGTCTTCGTAATTGTAATAATTTCTGTTGGTTTCTGCACATCAGGCGTAGAGGAACCTGAAGCTACAGAAGTAGCTGGACTAACAGGCGCAGCATGAACTGTCTCATTCTCTATTTTATCTTTTTCTACATAAGGGGCATCTTCCTTTATAACTTTTACATCTTCTGTCGTATCTAATTGATACTTAACAAGCACAGGTGACAAGACATTGAGATCATTTTCATTCTTGATTCCTAGTGTGTATGAAATAGTCATACCTGGAGATACTTCACCAGGGAAAGATACCTGATAACTACCTCCTCCAAGATCAGAAAATCCAAAATTTGATTCTTTAAGATAGTATCCGCTTGGTACTGTTATCTTTAATTTTGAAATTTTTCCTTCAAACGAAGGTAAAGTTAGCTCACGTTTTGTTGTGCTCTTAGACTTAATGTCATTCTTTAACTGAGAGAATTCTTCATTTTCAAGTGTTGTAGATTGCAAAGTTGGCAAATCTTTCCCTATCTTCTTACTATACCACCGTATAAAAGCACTAATATTTTTCAAATGTTGTTTATCAGTATCTGACAAAGAGAGATTATTTATAGTTGTATCATCGTAGTATACACTTGGCCATTTACTAGTAATTTGATTTTGCATACTAGTATTTAACGACTTGATATAACTTCCAAGAGTTTTATTAGCTCCATCTACCGCTGATGGGTTTTTAGCCAAGGAAGACTCTACTGCTTCTCTAATCTTTGTATCATAATTTGATAAGGTATCATCAATTTCCTTATTATTCTTCTTCAAACTTTCTAGAAGTTTTGCGATATCTTTGTTATAGGAAGAAGCCTTATCAGTGGTTTCTTTCCAAATAGCTGGCTCTGAAAAATTATTATTAAATTGAGTGTTTATAGCAGCCAATTGAGATAATTGTTTCTCAACTGATAATTTGGAAAAGTCTTTATCATAGTTGGACAAAGCCTGTTCTCTAGTATTCAAGGAATTATCCCATTTTTTTTGTTGCTTATCTATTCCATTTATTGTTTCCTCATATGTCTTATTAACAGAATCAATTGATTTAAAGGCATCATTTGTATTTAACAGGGTCTTGTTAAATGACGAATACGATGATAAGAGATTATTCGGTGATGAACCCAACCCATTAAACTGTTGACCATATTGAGCAAGAGGATCCACTAACTTATTATTAAAAGAAGTCAGTGACTCATGTTCATTTGTAACTACATCTGCAACCTGGCCTTGTGCTGTTTTCAAATTCCCGATAATACTAGTGAAATAAATATTAATCAAATCCTTATTAAAGAGCTCTTTGAAAGCTACTACAGCTTGTTCAGCCTGTTTGACAGTCAGTTGGTCACTTGATTGAATTTGATATTGAAACTTCGCCTGAACAGGGGAAGTTGATTCGATTGCTAAAGCTTCTTCTGAAAATTTACTTGGCAAGACTATCATCAACTGATAAGTCTCATTTTTTAGACCGCTTTCAGCGATTGACCTAGAAACAACTTCCACTTTGTAATTATTTTTAGCTATGAACGAATTTACTAAAGTATTCGCAATGTTAATCGGTTGTCCATTATATACCTTACCCGTATCTTCATTAACAATAGCTACTTTAATAGGGGCTTGTTGCACCGAGGAATCTGAGTTCGTTCGGCTGATAGGTGTTGGTTTTACAATTGCAAAGAAGGATACTATCATTGTCACAAATAACAGTAGCATCCCTAAGCTAAATAAAACTTTCTTTCTCACATTTTCTCCTTAATTAAATATAGTAAAAAAGTTGAGGATTTCTCCTCAACCTCAACTTTAGATTATTGAAGACCAAAGTTTCTAGATAAGTCTTGGTCATTTTGTTGCATCGCTTGAGCAGTCTTATCAAGTTGTGTATTGATTTGTTGCATTAAATCAGCAAAGTTTTCAACCTTTGGTTTCAATTCAGAGAATTGTTGATCAAAGCCTTGGAACGCAGCACCTTCCCATTCCGAACGCAAGGTATCTTGCAAGCGTTGAAGATTGCTCAAAATAACTCTGATATCGTTTGCAGCTTTTCCATATTCACGTGCACGTGATTGGAGGGTTTCTGGAGATACACGAATTTGTCCTGACATATTTTTACTCCTATGTTTTTTGTTTTATTATAACATTATTTCATATATGAATCAAGGATTTTTGGAAAAAAATTTATAGTATTAATCCATAATTAAAGTCATATAGAATACAATAAATAGTTACTTATAAAATACAGCATAATTTTTTCGATTTATTACTTCTGTCAATATTTAGAAAATTTAAAAATCTTTAAATTTTAAATTACCTTTACTCTAAATCAAAAGGTAATATTTCAGATTTTCATTCATTTCTTTCCATCTTTTGCTCTAATCCCTTATTACACGTAAAAAGAAGCCTTTCGGCTTCCTTTCTTACAAGACTTTTGCTGAAGTACGAGTAATTTCTTCTACTTGAATATTCTCTGATTCAAATTTTTCTTTCAAGGCTGGTAAATCAATTGATCCATCGATTTGAACTTCTATAATCACCTTACCATCTTTACGCGGAATATTGACTGTATGCGAGATATTCAAATTTTCTTCTACAATCAAAGAAATAATTTTTCCAAGAACGCCAATTTCGTTTTCCGTAACAAAGCGCACACGAATTCCTTCCTCACCATAACCAGCAATTTCAAGAAAGGCTTGGAAAACATCACGGTCCGTAATAACCCCATAGACTTGATGGTTATCTACTACAGGAAGAATACCAATCTTATTTTTCAACATCAGATAAGTTGCATCCTCTAGACTCGCATAGCCTGAAACAGTGA
>ERZ773027.1495-NODE-1495-length-12317-cov-5.724433_pt1 | contig 12317 bp, 9 predicted proteins | sample MGYA00511032_ERZ773027 | MGnify/ENA primary metagenome ERZ773027 (study PRJEB29015, sample SAMEA2738138) | human oral metagenome | biome: human oral; feature: human-associated habitat; material: saliva | place: China | collected 2190 ... | reverse complement strand
TCTAATAAACATGACTAGCACTTGCAAATATCAATATAATATTGTATAATTAATTAAATATGGTTGTATAATTGTATTGAATAAAAAGGAATGTTTTTTTTAGTTTTCTCATATATATTATGATGTTAGATGTGGGATAAAGAAAATTTTTTGAGGAGGGTTAAATGGATCGTTTTGAGATTTTAAGACAGTTAATTGATCACAAGAAACGAAAAGGCGAAGAGAAAAAGCCAATCTATGGAACGAGAAAGTTATCAGTAGGACTAGTATCATGTGTGCTAGGATTTATGATGCTTTTGACACCTATAACAGCAATTGCTGAGGGTGGTCAACCAAGATCAGTCGTTAACGAAACAAAATACACAATCAGTGGAGAAACTGATGGTGTTTTGGATTATGCAAGAACAGATTACACAAAGGAAGACAGTGATGGAATACACCTTACTATAACAAAGTGGGCTAAGCTTGCGGGTTCATGGGGTGGTACAGATAAAGGTCCTTATAATGGAAGATATTTATTAAATTTCTTTGATGATGAATTCTACTCACAGATAGATTCTATAACTATTAATGGTGTTCAATTCGAGAAAGAAGCTAATGGAGCGCTTTGGAAGGTTCCAATCAACAACCAGACTGTACAGTCAGGTCTAATTGGTGTTATTACAAACACAGATGTTGTTATTAAGCTTAAGAATGGTGCTACTCTAGATAGTCTAGGAATGGCATCAAAGAGAATTGACTTTACAACTGTTTGGGTTAGATCAGACGGTAAAGCTGATAAAGCAGGATATGACAATGGATTTATACTAAAGAACAATGCTAATGTACCAGAACTTCCAAGTAATCCAAAAAATGGAAACGAATACTACTTAGGAACAGGCCTAAATGGATTAACAGGTGATGGAACAAAGTCTAAGGATGGTAATTTCTCTGGTGGGCATACAGGTAAGGCAGTAAGCTATGATGCAAAGAATAAGCTTATCAAATCAACTGTTTCATTTAAGCCTGATCAAAACTTCCTTCAGGCAAATAGCGGATGGGTTCTATATATAAACGAAGTTATACCTAAAGAACTTCTAAAGTATATTGATACTGATAATGTTAGACTTGGTGTATCTACGCCTACAGGAAAAATAACAGCATCAAATCCTATCAAACTTACAGTTGACCCTAACGGAAATGGTGTTATTTCAACTAAAGATACACCAGAGCTAAGTATAGAAGGTGGAGATTGGAATAAGGTTACTAAGGTAAGAAATACTTTAGATTCACAGGTATTTTATGGAGCACTTGGTCAAAGAAGATCTTATACTATTGAATATAAGCTTAAGAGCAATGTTTCAAATCAAGAATTTGCAAAGGCTCTTAATGACTACATCGAAGCGAATAACAAGCAGCTAAACTTTGAGTCATGGTTAACAGCTGACTTTGTAGATTCAACAAATGCTTTTCTGGGAATCAGAAAGCCTGATGGTGGAAAGCCAAATAAGATTGTTCAGAACACATATTCTAATGCATTCCTAGAGGTACTAGATACTGATAAGGACGGTCTATATGACTTCCTAGAGGATGAAATTGAATCAGATAAGTTTAATGTTGATACCGATGGTGATGGAGTTCCTGATGGTCAAGAATTTCTAACAGATAAGACAGACATCCTAGATCCAAAGTCTTATCTAGTTGTAAAGCCAAATGTGACAACAACAGATATAGAGGCAAATAAGGCTGAGATAATTGAGGGAACAGTACCTAAGACTATATATGATAATCCTGCAGATACTACAAAGAAGCTAGAAGCTACAAATCAAAATGCAGGTAATGTTATAGTAAAGGCATATAAATATGTTGCGGATGATACAGATTATACAGCACAGCCAGTTAAGGCTCAGACAACAATTCCTTTCTCTGACTTAAAAGAAGGGAAGTTTAAGGTTAATGTACCTGCTGGAACTTTCCAGGATGGCGATAAGGTTATTTTAGTTGCTTATTCACCAGACGGAAATAATCCAATGGTTTCAAGCGAAAAAGTTAACGTTGGTGCTATTAAGGTTACATTTGACACAAATGGTGGTAAATGGGCTGACGGAACAAATACAGATAAAGTTGTTAATGCAGTAGCTGGTACTGCAACACAGCCAGAAGAACCTACAAGAGATGGATATCAATTCATGGGTTGGGCTGCAACTGCAGATGCAACAGAAGCTGATGCAAATATCTTAACAAATATTACTTCTGCTAAAGAAGTTTATGCAGTTTGGAAAGATGTTAAGGCTCCTGAAATCAATGAAATTGCTGATCAAACAGTAGTTGAGGGTAATGCAATTTCTGAAATTACTGTAACTACTGACGATCCAACAGCTACAGTAACAGTTAAGGATCTTCCAAATGGTGTAACATATAACAATGGAAAGATTAGCGGTACACCTTCTGTAACTGATTGGGGTCCAACTGAGGAAACAAGAGAGTTCACAGTAACTGTTGAAGCTAAGGATCCTTCAGATAATACAACAACAAAGACATTTAAGATAACAGTTCAAAGAGATACAGATAGAGATGGGAATCCAGACGTAACAGATTCAGATGATGATGGCGATGGATATTCAGATGATGATGAAAATGCAAGGGGGTCAGACCCTAAAAACGCTGGCTCAATTCCAGCTACTTATATTGGTATAATAGAGTCTATGTCAATAGAAAATCAGGAGCAGACTGTTGTTGACAAAAAACCAATAAAGAGAGTAAATATATATCCAGATAATATTGACTCAAATGCAAAAGTTGATAGAACAAAGGTGCCACCTGGACTTACTATAGACGATTCTGATCCAGGAACTGCAATAATCGATGGCAGCCCAAATATTACAAATTGGGGTCCAAATGAAGAAACAAGAAAGTTTGAAATACCAGTAACAGTAACAAACTCTAATGGTTCTAAGGTAACTAAGAAGGTAATAATAACAGTACAGAGAGATACAGACAGAGATGGAGATCCAGATGTAACAGATCCAGATGATGATAATGATGGAGTAACAGATGTAGAAGAAAACAATAAGGGTTCAAATCCTAAGGATGCAAATTCAAGACCTGCAGCTGTAATTACACCAATAGCTCCAACAACAGTATCAAATCCAACACAAACAGTAATTGAAGGAAATCCAATTACAAATGTAGTAGTAACACCAGGAAACAATGATGCTACTATAACAGTAGATGAAAGCAAGCTTCCAAATGGAGTTACTTATGATCCAACAACAAAGACAATTAGTGGAACACCGAATGTAAATGACTGGGGTCCAACTGAGGAAACAAGAAAGTTTGAAATTCCTGTAGTTGTTACAAACCCAGATGGTTCAAAAGTAACTAAGATTGTTGAAATTACTGTTCAAAGAGATACTGATAAAGATGGAGACCCAGATGTAACAGATCCAGATGATGACAATGACGGAGTAACAGATGTTGAAGAAAACAATAAGGGTTCAAATCCTAAGGATCCTAATTCAAAACCTGCAGTTGCTCCAACAGTAAATACTAATGCTAACGATTCAAGAGGAAAATTACCTAAAACAGGTTATGATACAAATATTGGATATACAGCATTTACTGCAATATCAGGATTATCTCTAGGACTTCTAGCTCTTAAAAAGAAAAAAGAAGATGAAGAAGAGTAAAATTTAGGATATAGCAAGCTATATAAAATCAAATAATAATAAGAGAAGATCTTTGCATACGCAAGGGTCTTCTTTTTTATGCGTTAATAATAAAAACACTATCTATGTTGTTAGAATAAAAATATAAAATAATTAAGCTTATTTTGATAATTTTTATAAAGTTATAATCAAAAATAAGCTTTTTTTGTAAAAATAGTAAAAATTTTAAATCTAATAAATGGCTAAAAATACAATTTTGTTAGGTGAATATTAAAAAATATAAAAAAATTTACAAAAAGTACTTGTATCCAATACAGGTACATGTTATAATATATACATAATTATAAGAGAGGTAATTAAATGGATACAAAATTTTCAATTGCACTTCATATTTTAGTGTATATAAATGAAACGTCGAATGTAGTTACATCAGAACTTTTAGCGAGGAGTGTGGGTACAAATGCAAGCCACATTAGAAAAATTCTTGCATTGTTAAAGGATGCGGATATTATTGAAAGTCAACAAGGTAAGAAAGGGATAACTTTAAAAGAAAAGGCTAATGAATTAACTCTAGATAAAATTTATTACGCTGTATATCCAGAGAAGGAAATTCTTCATATTCATGATACAGCAAATAAAGATTGTCCAGTTGGAGCAAATATTAAAGAGGTTTTATTACCAATTTTTGAAGAATCAGAAAGGCAATTAATTTTAAATTTAAAAAGTATAACACTTAAATCTTTAATTGATAATATGTATAAGGTTTATAACAAAAATAATAATTAGGAGAAAAAATGAGAGCAGCACAAGTAGAAAAGTATAGTAAGAATAATAATTCAGTAAAGTTAGTTGATATTGAAAAACCATCAATAGGACAAAAAGATGTTTTAATAAAGGTATCAGCAGCAGGAGTAAATCCATTAGATAATATGATTCCACGTGGGGAAGTAAAAATGATAGTTCCATATAAATTACCAATTGTTGCAGGTAATGAGTTTGTTGGAATTGTTGAGAAAGTTGGAGAAAAAGTTTCAAAGTTTAAAGTTAAAGACCGTGTTTTTGCAAGACTTCCGCTTAATAAAATTGGTGCATTTGCAGAATATGTGTCAGTAGATGAAAATGCACTTGCATTAGTACCGGATTATCTTTCAGATGTTGAAGCTGCAGCAGTACCATTAACAGCACTTACAATTATGCAAGCACTTGATTTGATGAAGGCTGAAAGTGGAAAGACAATTTTTATTTCTGGTGGAACAGGAAGTGTTGGTGCCATGGCTATTCCAATTGCTAAAGCAAAAGGATTAACAGTTATAACTAATGGTAGTGGAGCAAATAGAGATAGAGTGATTGAACTAGGTGCAAGTAGATTTATTGATTATAAAACAGAAGATTATGTTAATACTCTTTCCGATGTTGATTATGTATTAGATACTCTTGGTGGAAATGAAACTGAAAAGCAAATGAAGATTATGAGAAAAGGTGGAAAGGTCGTTTCTTTAAGAGCTATGCCAAATGGATCTTTTGCAAAGAGGATGAATTTGCCAAAATGGAAACAATTTTTATTAGGTATTGCTGGTCGTAAGTTTGATAAACTGGCAGATAAATATGGAGTTAGCTATGACTTTATTTTTGTTGAGTCAAATGGAGAGCAGTTACAAGAGGTAGCTGATTTATTTGAAAGTTTAAAAATCAAACCTTCAATTGATGAAGTTTATCCGTTTGAACAAATAAATTCAGCTTTAGATAAAGTAGCGAATGGACACTCAAAAGGCAAGACAGTTATTGAAATGTAAGAAAATACAGGATAAATAAATGGAATTTAAGAAGGTAGAAAAATTACCAATAGATATAAAGGGCGCAGTAGAAAAAAGAGTTAGTACTAGAAGTTATGAAGAGAGATCATTAACAGTAGAAGACAGAAATAAACTAATGGAACATTAACTAATCCATTTGATGTAAAAATAAATGTTCAATACATTAGTAAAGAAAATGGAGCTGATGATATAAAACTTGGAACTTATGGAACAATTAAAGGGGCCAAAGATTTTCTAGCAATTACTGTTAAGGATGAACCTTTTGCAATGGAAGCAGTAGGCTATCAATTTGAAAATTTAGTTTTATATGCAACTAGTATGGGATTAGGAACAGTTTGGTTAGCAGCTACTTTTAGCAGAAAAGATTTTGAAAATGCTATGTCAATTAGTAAAGAAGATTTATTTCCATGTATAACACCAATAGGATATCCATCTGCAAAAACATCAATTCGTGAAAAAATTACTAGAGCAAGTCTAGGATCTAAGTGCAGAAAAGCATGGAATAAATTATTTTATCTAGAAAATTTTGAGAAAAATCTATCTGAATCAGATGCGAAAGACTATAAAAATGCGCTTGAAATGTTTAGATTAGCTCCAAGTTCAACAAATGCACAACCTTGGTCAGTTGTAAAAGAAGGAAATATATTTCATTTCTTTTGTAACTATAAAAACAATGTAAATGATGATGTGAAAAAAATTAAACATTTAGATTTAGGAATTGCTTTATCACATTTTCATCAAACTGCAATGAGTGAAGGATTAGATGGAAACTTTGAAATGGAAGATATAAATTTTTCTATTCCAGAAAATTTGCATTATATTATTTCGTATATATCAAAATAGATATACTACAAAAGTATTGGAAATACTATGTTTTTAAAATTTTTTCAAAAAAAGTGAAAAAAATTTAATTTAGGTGTTGACAAAAGGAAAAAAATCATTTATAATGTATAGCAAGACGTTGAAGAGAAGAGTAGAAAGTTATTCAATCAGTACAGAGACATTTCGTTTGGTGAGAGAAATGAGAGAGAATCTTTTGAACATGGCCTTGGAGTCATCACATCGAGATTTGTTTACAGATTTAGGTTGTGACGGGAGTGCCCGTTATAGCATTGCGAGTATGATAGTACTCAATAAGGTCTTTTTAGTGATAAAAAGATGAATTAAGGTGGTAACACGTGAGTTTTCGCTCTCGTCCTTTATTGGACGGGAGCTTTTTTTTTACTTCACAACTAGGTGCGCAACTGGTTCTTAATTTTTAAAATCTATCATTCTCTTTCAGCAATTATAGGATAAAACAAAGGAGAAAAAAATTTAATGAACAAAAGAACAAAGGATATTTTTATAGTAGGATTTGCCCTGTTTGGTTCCTACTTTGGAGCAGGAAACCTGATATTTCCTCCCCTGATAGGGTTTTTGTCGGGTAGCCAATGGTCAATAGCTTCTTTAGGATTTTGTATATCAGCGGTATTGATGCCAGTTGTTGGACTTTATGTAATTTCTAAAAATGGTGGATCACTTGAAGCCATGACTTCAGATATACATAAAAATTTTGCTAAGTTTTTATTATTGTTTATAATGATTTTTGCAGCATGTATTTCTGTGCCTCGTACAGGAGCTGTTTCTTATGAATTAGGCTTTAAAGCATTATTTCCAAATGTTTCAATTGTAGCATTTATCATTGGATATTTTGCAATCGCATTATATTTTTCATTGGATATTGACCGAATGATAAATAGTGTTGGAAAATACTTAACACCTTTATTAGTACTACTATTAATTGGAATCATCATTAAAGGAATTCTAACTCCAATTGGAGTTCCAGTAGTTCCGCAACAAGGTGGAATTTTCACACATTCTTTATTAGAAGGATATCAAACTGGAGACTTAATAGTAAGTTACTTAATAGGAACTGTATTTATTGGAGATATTGTTTATAGAGGTTATCGTACAAGTAAAGAGAGAAATAAGCTTACTGCATATTGCGGAGTTATTGCATTAATTCTTTTGGCAGTTATTTATGTAGGTTTAATCTATCTTGGAGCTTCAGTAAGTAGTTACTATCCAAAAGATATTGATAGAAGTAAATTGTTATTAGCAATAGCAGAAAGAGTTTTAGGAAAGAAGGGAATGTCATTCCTTTCAGCAGCAGTAGTTCTAGCTTGTGTAACAACAGCAATCGGACAAATTACCTCAATAGCAAACTTCTTCCACAATTTTTCAGATGGAAAGATTCCACACAAAGTAGCTGCTATAGTTTCAGCAGTTCTTGGAGCAACAATTGCAGTACTTGGAGTTGAAAATATAGTTTACTTTGCAACACCAATTTACAAAGGAGTTTATCCAAGTTTAATAGTACTAATGATTTTAGGTATTTTCCGCAAGTTTATACCTAACAAACAAAGTTTTAGATATGCATTAATATTTACTTTAGCAGTAAGTATTTTAGAAGCAATTTTATCAGTTGCTGATATAGCAATAATTAAATCATTTATAGATATACTTCCATTAAGTGGTTTAGGATTTTCATGGTTCTTACCAGCAACAGTTGGATTTATCCTAGGAGCTATAATCGGTAAGGAACCAATAACACAATTTGATTAAAAGTCATTTTAAATAAAAATATAAAATATAAAGGAGAGAAAATTATGACAAACAAATACAATACAAGCACAATATGTGTACAAGGTGGGTATGACCCAAAAAATAGAGAACCAAGAGTACTACCAATAGTACAATCAACAACTTATAAATATGAGTCATCACAACAATTGGGAGATTTATTCGACCTAAAAGATGTAGGATATTTCTATACAAGACTTGCAAACCCTACAAATGATGCAGTAGCAAATAAGATATGCCAATTAGAAGGTGGAGTTGCCGCAATATTAACTTCATCAGGACAAGCAGCTAACTTTTATGCAATAATAAATATAGCTAGTGCTGGAGACCATGTAATTTCAACTTCAGCAATCTATGGAGGAACTTATAACCTTATAGCTAATACACTTAAGAATTTAGGAATTGAATCAACTTTCGTTGATCCAGATATCTCAGATGAAGAATTACAAACAAAGTTTAAACCAAATACAAAATTAGTCTTTGGTGAAACTTTATCAAATCCATCATTAAAAGTATTAGATATAGAAAAATTCGCTAAAGCAGCACATAAAAATGGAGTACCTCTAATAATTGACAATACATTCCCAACACCAATCTTCTGTAGACCTTTTGAATGGGGAGCAGATATTGTTATTCACTCAACTACAAAATATATGAATGGATCTGCTAACGCAGTTGGTGGTGTAGTAGTTGACTCAGGAAACTTTGATTGGACTCAATATAGCGAAAAATATCCAGGACTAACAACTCCTGATGAAACTTACCATGGAACAATTTATACTGAAAGCTTTGGAAAGGGCGCATATATTACAAAAATGACAACTAACTTGATGAGAGATTTAGGTTCTATTCCTTCACCACAAAACTCATTCTATTTAGGAGTTGGTTTAGAAACTTTACATTTAAGAATGGAAAGACATTTCCAAAATGCTTTAGCTATTGCTCAACATTTAGAAAAACATCCAAAAATAGCTTGGGTTTCATTCTCAGGATTAGAAAAAGATAGCCAACATGAATTAGCTAAAAAATATTTACCAAACGGATCTTGTGGTGTTATATCATTTGGAATCAAAGGTGGTAGAGAAGAAGCAGCTAAATTCATGGACTCACTAAGATTAGCAGCAATTGTTACTCACGTAGCTGATACAAGAACTTGTGTATTACACCCTGCATCAACTACACATAGACAAATGAATGATGATGAGTTAGTAGCAGCTGGAGTATCTCCAGACCTAATCAGACTTTCTGTAGGTATAGAAGATGTTCGTGATTTAATAGCTGATATTGACCAAGCATTAGAAAAATAAATTAGATATTAGTTTCCCTAAAGGAGTTGTATATATTAGATGTTTTATCCTATATAACAACTCCTTTTTTTGTGTAAAAACAGGGAGTAAAGAATCGTAGGATATGATATAATATATATGATAAATTAAATTTGGGGATGATATTTTGAATAGAAAAACAAATGAAAGTATTCGTTCAAAAATTTTGGGTATTTGTTTGATTTTAGCTGGTTTTGTAATTGCTATATTTGCATTTAGTCAACTTCTTGATAAGGATAATACTTACATCAATATCGAAAGAAGTGGTGAGCGAATTGAAAATAGTATTTTTTATAAATATGATGGAAAGATTTATGCACTTATTCCAAGTGGAGGATATTATATTGTAGAGGGTGCAGATATAGATTCTTTTAGTGTAATTAAGTCAGAGAATACTTATGACTCTTCTGTTGTAGGAAAGGACAAAAATTACGTTTATTTTGGAAATGTTAAAATTAAAGACCTTAATCCGAAAGAAATAACTAATATTGGCAATGGATATTATACTGATGGAAAAACTACTTATTTTTGTTCTCTACTTTCTGAGAGAAATAAAGAAATTTCATATCTTTCAGATGCCTTTGGAAATATAGTTCATATTTTTAATAAAAATTATAAACCTAAGTCATATATTTATCCATATCATAAATTGAATACTGAAAAGAAAATTACAAAAATTAATAATTTAATATATTTTGCAACTGACGGAGATGTTCTATATTACGAAGGAAAATCCCTTGAAAATGCAGATATAAATACCATAAAACAAATTTCTAAACTTGGAGAATATTTTTCTGATAAAGGTTCATATCAGTATCCATCTTTATCTTAACCACGCCCGAGCTAGTATTACAAAAATGAGCTTTTACCGATTAAAAACAGTGGAGAATTAGAACTTGTTTTTAGTAGTCAAGGAAGTGAATTTCTTTTTGATAGACAAACAGGAGAGGTATTTAAAGATAATATAAGGTTTGATGAAAAATCAGTACCATATGTAGCTATTGGAAACAATAGCTCACATATTTACAATATGTTTTTCGCTTCAAATGATGGTTTGTATTTCTTTAATCAAAGAAAAAATAAGCAAGTAAGAATTGGAGATAATAAATTTAAAGGAAAAATTGAATTTTTAACTGAAAATGTGTTTTGTGATGATGAAGATATGTATTTTTTAAGTTCACATCAAACTTTTATCAACTATTTATATGGACATAGAGCAAAGTATTTATATAAAGAAATATCTGAAATCACAAAATTTGATAAAAAAGAAGGTTGGAAAAAAATAAAAGATTTAGGTCAAATTTCTGATGGTTCAATTTGGACAAAAAATGGAAAATATTATTATTTCGACAACTTAGGAAATAGTCAGCTTGTAAATAATACGGTATTTGAAATTATAGATAATAAAGTTTTAGATGAATTATTATATGATAATGGCAATTTAAATGTTGATAGAATTAGAACAATTATTAAAGAAGGTAAACTTCAAGCGGTTTCTGGTGAAGTAGTATATGCTGCAACAGTTAAATATAGAGGATTTTATCGTTATTTATTTTTATTAACACCATTAGTAATTATTGGAACTGAACTTAAATGGAGAAATATTAAAAAAAATAGTAAAATTAAAAATCAAAAAAAACATAATTAGATTGAAAAACTGATTATGTTTTTTTGTGTTAAAAAGTCTGGAAACATTTAAATTTAGAGTTTTATAAGAATATTAGCATTTTTGTAATTGTTGACAATTTTCAATTAAAAGAGTATAATTATCGTGATAAAATTAATTGTGAAGATACAATTTTATCGTGGCAATTAATAAAATATAGTGTAAAGGGGCATATTATGAAAATGAGAAAAAAATCTTCAAAAAAGAGATTTAAAGTAGCTACTACTTCTGTTCTTGCTGCTGTACTTTTAAGTTTAAGTTTAAATAGTAGTAAGGTATACATGGCTGAAGAAAATGTAGAAGTTACTACTGAAAATGTTAATGAAAATGAAAGAAATCTTCCGAAAGTTAGAACTAGAGCAGCTGAGGGAGATGGAGATGATATAGCAGTACTTCCAAAAATACCTACTCCTGTAACTCCAGGTTTTTATGCTGATAAAAAAGAAGCTGAAGAAGTAGAATTTGACCCAGATAATGGGAATATTGATATTGAAGAAAATGTTAATTATATTCCATTAGGTAAAGTTCAATTAGTTGATAAAGCTACAGGAAATGTAATAGCTCAACAAGTTTATGCAAATAATCCTAGCGATGCTACAAAAGCAGCTCGTACTAAATTACCAAAAGTACCAGAAGGATATAAATTTGTATCAGAAAATTTAACTCTACAAAATTCTGCTATTGAAAAAGTAACTAAAGTACATAAAGGACAAGGTGGAGGCAAAGAGATTATTAAATCTGAAATTATTCTTACTAAGGTAGGCGATGATTTGTTCTTTGATCCAACAAATGATCAAGTTCAACCTTTAGTTGATGGTGCGTCTTTTAGTTATTCTCAAGGAAATAATGTAATTTTTTACATTGTTAAGAATGAACCAGAAAAGCCAGCTGAAGAGCCTAACAAACCAGAAACTCCAAAAGAAGAGCCTAAGAAACCTGAACCTAAAAAACCTGAACCTAAGAGAGAAAATCCAGCACCAAAACGCGGATTACCAAAGACAGGTGTTGAAACAACTTCTGTTGTAGTACCAACATTGGGAGCTATCTTAGCAGGATTTGCTTTTAGAAGAAATAGAAAAAATAAATAATTTTTTTGAATTTTATAATGAAATACAAACACCCTTAAAGAAAAATGCTATCTTTTGGGTGTTTTTCATTTTTTAAATTTTAATTAATTAAATTATTGAACTTAAAATAGCATTGTGGTATAATTTATTTAATTCACATAATAAGCATTTACAAA
>ERZ773027.1490-NODE-1490-length-12344-cov-4.211409_pt1 | contig 12344 bp, 10 predicted proteins | sample MGYA00511032_ERZ773027 | MGnify/ENA primary metagenome ERZ773027 (study PRJEB29015, sample SAMEA2738138) | human oral metagenome | biome: human oral; feature: human-associated habitat; material: saliva | place: China | collected 2190 ... | reverse complement strand
TCACGATGAAAGAGGAAAGCGGTGTACCAAGTCTGTCACTATTCATCAAGGCAAGAATCTTTAATGAGACCTTTCGAGTGATAAAAGTAGATCGTTCGTTACTTGACTATTATCAAAAGCTGACGACTTTGTACGGACAATTCCGCAGTGTGGGAGTCAATTACAACCAAACTGTAGTTGCAATGAAAAGCAATTTTACTGAGAAGAAAGCCTTTGCGATGCTCCCCAAGTTGGAGAAACTGACACTTGAATTAGCAATAATCGGAGGTGAAATCGTGCAACTGACTCGTGAATCTCAAGAGAAATGGCAACATCGGCAATAGCCTTTTACTGTGTATTATTATTCCTTAATGAAAAAATCAGGCTTCCCTTTTATTTTCGGAAGCCTGATTAACCTTTTCAAGGCGATTATCGCTTCTTGAACTTGCCACCTTTCAGGTCGCTCTCCACCATACGTCTGTTGAGTTTCTCACGGAGTTCGTCAAGGAAATAGGTACGGCTGTTATCTTTACGACGTTTCATATTCATATATACGTTGTAGCAGTTCTTTATCTCCACTCCGAAAATCTCCGAGAGAGCATCTGCCAACTCCTCTACACCTATTTCTCCGTTGTTGATACAGTCGCAGGTGTCGAGAGCATAAAGGAGTTCAACTAAATCTGTCGCTTTGCCTGTCCAACAGAGTTTCTTAGCTGCTTTAACAGGAAAAGCAGGAAGAAGCCCCTGCATTCGCATCTTCACTAATTCCAGCTCCGTGTCAATGACAAAGAGCAGTTCTGATACATTTTTCCCCCATTTCGACTGTTAATCCAGTTCTCGCGTGGATAATCTGCAATTGATAACGAGTGTATTGTAATGTACGAAAGTGCAGAATGGGATTATATTCCGTCTCACCTAATGCGATGATGCCGTCAACAAGTTTATCCGTAGCTGCTCGTAGTTCGTAAGCTGTTAATTCTTTCGAAGATAAAACTTTGAAAAATGATGTTTGAATTATTCTTTTCATAATCGTTGATTTTATCAAAAACTATATTTTGCCTTTACCCATATCTCGGAATTCTGTTTATACATTGCAAACTTTCCTTTGTCGGCATGGAAGTAATCATAGCCGGCGGTGAGTTCGATTTGGTCGTTCAAGGCATAGGATGCAGAGAAGCGGTTGAAAACGCCGCCATTGGTTACGTCAATATAGGCGAATGTTGAAAGTTTCAGCATATTCCGCAGCAGTTCTTTCGATATTCTTGCCGTGGCAAGGCCGGCATTACGATAAACGGAAAGACCGTCAAGGTTCCCCGCCGTATATTTGTGGCAGTATTGTGCACTGAAGTTCCAATCGTTGCCCGGATACCAGTCCACACCGGCAAGGATATTGTACGTATTTCGGCATACTACGTCTTTTCCCACACCTCTGCTTTGCGCTTCATCGAAATAGCAAGCAGCCTCGCCGCGAAGGACAATCTGTCCGACAGGCAGAGAGCAGTCGGCTCCGAGCATCGTCATCCGGCGGTATTCCCCTTTGGCTAAAAGCGACTTTCCATCGTCGGACACAGCAAGGGAAAGAGCAGGCATCTTGTTCCACGTCCGCAGGGCACTCAGAGAAAAATCAATCCCGCTGAGATTGGTCGTTATCCGCCCGCCGTACTCCATATTCCGAAGTCTTTTCTCCGGTTTTCCACTTTCCAAATCTATGGTATAGGGAAGAGGGGCTGACGGCAGAGTCAGTGCCCACGGATTGCGTCGGTCGGTGGGAAGGATGAAGAAATCCGCCACGGGATTACATATCGCCTCGAATGTTACCGAATGCCATGTGTATTTTGCACGCAGGGCATTGACGGGCATACGGATGTCATCGTAGTCCTGCGCAAGGAACTCGGTATAGTCGAACGGCGACACGCAGTCCGTAACGCGCAATGCGTCTGCCACTCCCCATACCACAATCTGCCGCCCCACCCGAAGGTCAAGGTTTCCTTTGGTGTATGCAAGATATGCCTCACGCAGTTCCAGTCCCGTGCGGTCTTTCAGTACGCCGTTGTAGGTAGCGTTCATGGAAACAAAAAGGGAAGCTGCTCCTTTTTCAAGTTTCACCTCTCCGCGCGCACGGGTTCTCGAAGCCATCCACTCGTTCCTGCCTCCTGTCCTGACGGCATGGTATGTGTCGAGGAAGCCTTTTACCTGAACACGCAAGGCGTTGTCATCCGTTTCTTCCTCTTGCATATATTCCGTATCAGCAGAATCATTCTCCACCGTCAGCGTATCAATCTGGGCAAATGCCTGTGCCGAGAATATCGGCACAAGCAACAGCGTCCATAATCGCAGTATTTTCATGGTCAGAGTCCTTTTTCCAGTTTGGAGACAGTGAAGAGATTGGGCGCAACCTTGACGTTGAACCGCTGGTTGTCCATCTTGATGATGGTCTTATGCCCCGTCTGTACATTCTCCATCTGCATGAGGTGCATCGTCCAGAATCCCTGCACTTTATTTATATTCGAAATGGTAAGGCTGCGATGCAGTTTATTGAGCTTATCGTAGTATTCCGCCTTAATAACCATCAGACAGTCCTGCCTGATCCATGTGATGCGCTTTGAGTATATTTCTCCCTTGTCCTTAGGCACGGACTGCACCACCCAGCATTTGTGTCCGCTTACCACTTCCTCACGCAGCAGCGTGTGTATTTCCTCGTCCACGCTACGTGTACTCATGTCGTCGTATGTAAAATCGCTGCCCATGAAGTAATCGGTCTTCGATGACTTTCCACTAATGCGCCTTGTCTTTTTCATGGCAGGGAGATAAAGCCATTTGTCGTCTGTCTTGCCGGGATTGTCATAGTCCCAAGTGAGAAATCCCGTGCCCTTCACGTCGCCGGGATAGGTGAAGAACATGATTTTCTTTGTGTCCTTACCTTCGTCCATTGCCCACGATTCAATTTTTCGCACACGCTTATGCCCACTTTTTTGAATAAGTGTCATTTCCACGGTGGCATAGCGTGTATCGCCATCGGCACGGTTCTTTACCTTTTGCATAATGTCTCTTCCGGTGAGACCAGCTGCTTGTGCAACACTCATTGTCATCAAGGCAATAAGGGATAAAATAAAATGTCTTGTTTTCATTTTCTTTATATTTTATGATTGAATATTTTAACCTTACTTGTTTGTTTAACTATTTGTTTTTGAACCTTTTTCCTTTCCGAACACCCGCAAATATTTGAAAAGTATCGGCGTGAGGAACAAGTCTGCCAACAATGCCGACACCATACCTGCTACAGCCAGCAAGCCCCAGTTTTTCGTTTGCGTGGTGTCCGACGACATGAAGCCGGCAAATGTAGCCGAGATGATGACCGTTGACATCACGATGGCCAGTCCCTCCGTGCGGAAAGTCTTGCGGATAGCCATGTTATAGTCATTATAACGATTATGCGCCACATGGCAATGGTTGATGAAGTGGATGGTGTCATCGACGGCGATACCCAAAACCATAGGAATGAGCGAGGCTGTCATCATGTCGAGCGGATAGCCCAGCCAGCCCATCATGCCGCCTACGATGATGGCGGGGGCGATGTTGGGTATCATTCCCACCAGTCCCACTTTCCAACTTCTGAACAGGAGTATGAGTATCACGCCAATGACCAGCACCGAGAGCAGCATCGACCACATCTGTCCCCGCTCCACATACTGCTGCATCACCGTAAACTGCGGTATATTGCCCACTACCGACACATGTGCGCCGGGAAAGAGCCTGCGCGCTTCGGTTTGGAGCAGATCCATTTCTTTTTCCGCCTCGTTGGAGTTGTAGCTCTTCAACTCGATTTGCAGGCGCAGCCGCTGATAGTCATAGTCCATCCAGTATTCCGACTCCGTACCTCCGGCATTCTCATAGAGCAGCAAGAGCTGAGCCACCATGTCGGCATTGTCGGGAATGCGATATTCCTTCAGATTGTTGCCGTTGAGCGTGCAGTTCATGTCTTTCACAATGTCCGTGACGGAATTGTGCCGCTTGGTGAGCGGGTAGCTTTCCGTGGTGGTTGCCAGTTGGTCGAGTTTTTTCAAGTTCTCGGGCTTCTTCGCGTCGTCGGCATGCGGCAGGGTAATCATCAGGTCATAGGAGTACATGCTTCCTAATTCCGTGTCGCAGAGGTCGAGGAATTTCTTTACATATTCCACCTTCCGTCCCATAGTCTTCTCAATGTCGAATGCCGGCTCGATGGAGAACATGCCGATGCCGCAAAAAAGCGTGATGGCTACCGAGACAATGAATATCGGGCGGTGGCGACGCAGGATAAAACTACCAAACTGCTCAAACCGTCCGCCGACATAGCCTTCGAGACTCTTGGAAACGTCTATGCTTGGCTTGCGGTCTTTTCCGAATGAGAGTATTACAGGGGTAACAATCAGACAGGTAATCAATACCGAAAGCAGGCACAGCGAGGTGTTCACGCCGATAGCCTGCATGGGGACTATCTTCATGGATAGGAAAGTCATCATAGCCGCTATGGTAGTCAATCCTGACAACAAAACACCCCATCCGGTCTCGCCTACAGCATCGGTGATGGAAGCCTTGCGCCTGCCCGTTTCCATCAACCGTATCTTGAAGAAGTTGTACAGGTGGATGTTGTAGGCAATGGAACAGGCAAAGGCCAGTATGACCGCTATCATGGCGGTAGTCATATCTATATACAATCCGGTCCAACCTATCACACCAAAACTTATCAGAAGGCCAAACACCGACGTGAGTAACGGGGCGATGACTCCCCGCAATGAACGGGTTACGACAATCATCACCACAATGGAAACAAGGAAAGCAATGAGGAACAGCCGCCCCATTTCATGTTTCAGATAAACCACTTTTTCGTAGCTCAAGTAGGGCATTCCCGCAGCAGCAGGCGACAGTTCTGCATATTTCGCCTTGCCGATGATGTGTCCGGCTTCTTTGCCCGTGAGCATATCCGGGGCAATATCGCTCGTCTTCTTCCACACGCTGTCCTCCGGGAAGGGACGCAGTTTCACCATGATCCATGTCATCGTGCCGTCCTTCGACACCAGTTTCTTTGAGAGATAGGGCTTGCTGTATGCCTTGCGTCTGATTTCTTTCAGTGAGGCTGCGTCCGAGGGAATATCGTCGGGCACAATCTGCTCTATGGTCATTCCCTCCTCGGTGCCGACGGTGAATTCAAGGTCGGTGAGCGATGTAACCTTGTCGGCATACGACAGGCTGTCCTTCAGCTCCTCGCTCAACTCACGGATAAGTGTCAGGCTGCGCTTGGAGAAGACGTCCTTGTTCTTCACTAATACCGCCACGTAGTAGTCGTTTCCGAAGATGGACTTAAACTCGTTTGTCTTGAGCAGCATCGGGTCATCGCTCACGAAATAGTCGTCGAACGATGTTTTCATGACGATTCGCTTTGTACCCACGAATGAGAAAGCGATAAGCAGGGCAAACAGCCCCATTACCAACAGTCGGTGGCGTAATATCCACACCGCCAACTGCCTGAATTTTCTGTTGATGTTTTCGATTTTCATTGCTATTTATTTTTCATTATTGTTTTCCTGTTGCAGTTTGACCATTCGTGCAAATTCTCCACCTTTAGCCATGAGGTCTTCAGGCGCACCTTGCTCGATGACCGTTCCGCCACCGAGCACCACGATGTGGTTGGCATTGCGCACGGTGCGCATGCGGTGGGCAATGATGATGACGGTCTTACCCTGTATCAGTTCGGAGATTCCTGCCTGAATCTTCGTCTCGTTCTCGGCATCGAGGCTGGCGGTGGCTTCGTCCAAGAGAATGACGGGAGCGTCTTTCAGAAGCGCACGGGCAATGGAGATACGCTGCCGCTCACCACCCGAGAGGGTTTCGCCGTTCTCGCCGATAACGGTATCGTAGCTCTGTGGCATACGGCTGATGAAATCATCACATTGTGCCAGTTGTGCCACACGCCGCACCTCCTCGTCGGTGGCATCGCGCTTGCCGATGCGGATGTTGTCGGCAACGGAGGCATTGAAGAGCAGCACGTCCTGAAACACCACGGCATAGTTGCGGAGCAGTATCTCGGGGTCGATGTGGGCGATGTCGTTTCCGCCAAGCAATATCTTTCCGCCGTCGATGTCCCAGAAGCGTGCGGCGAGTTTGGCGGTGGTGCTCTTTCCGCCTCCCGACGGACCGACGAGTGCCGTCACTTCTCCCTGCTTTGCTGTAAAGGAAACATTGTGCAATACCTGTTTTTCGGTCTCGTAGGCAAAGCTCACATTGCGGAACTCGATGTCGTAATTGTCCATCGCCACATCCTTGTTTCCTTTCTGTTCCGGCATAGCCTCCATTTCCTTCATGCGATTGATGCGCACATCGAGGAAAGCAAGGATGGCGAGGTTGTTGCACACGTCCTGAATAGGATTATAGACCATTGCCGAAACAAGGAGAAATGCCAGATAAATAAAGATTGACACCTCGCCTCTTTGCAACAACCATGCGCCAGTGATAATGACAGTAGGCATACCCAATTTTAATATCATAGCAGAAAGATTAACAAAAACACCTGCTACAAGTTCATGGTTGACCAATTCTTTTTCATAATCTTTCAACCTCTTATCAAAACTTTGGTTATAAGCCTTTTCTCCGCAATACGATTTGATTTCCTGTACACATTCCAATCCTTCCTGTACTTGCTCGGTAACCCCACGTTTCACATGATATAGGTGTACAAATGCTTTGTCCAGCTGATGTCTTGCCAAGAGCAAAGTTGCCAGAGCCATCGGCACCACCCAAAAGAGGGCGACAGCCAGTCGCCAGTCGTAGAAGAACAGGCTTACGGCTATGATGAACATGCTCAGCACCGATGCGAACAATTGGGGTACTGCATGAGAAAATATTTGCTCCAATGAGGTGCAGTCTTCCATAATGGTAGAAGTCAGGTCGGAAAGGTTACGCTCGCCGAAGAATGCTAACGGCAGACGGCGCAGCTTCTCTGCCAAACTGATGCGGCGTTGCGCACTCTCGTTATAGATGGTGGTATAGGTGCTGTCATACTGCCACCGGGCGATGAAGAACATCATGCCCATCAACACCACTGCCAACAATATATAAAACCACAATGTGTGTTGGTCGGTGCCAACTTCCAAGTATTCCATGAGGAAGAGGAAGAGGTAAGTGGGTGGCAACATCAGCGCAAGGTTGAGTAGCGTTGAGAAGACGATACCTCTGCGCAAGTCCTTTGCCCCTTTGTCCGAAAGGGTGAAACGGTTTTGAAAATATCTAATCATCTTGGTGTCTCCTTTGATTGGTTATAGTTTCCATGCCACTGCTTTCTGATATTCGTTCCACATCGTGTGATAGCGTCCCTGCAGGGTCATCAGTTCCTCGTGCGTTCCTTGTTCGGCTATCTGCCCATTGTCCACCACCACGATGCTGTCGGCATCCTGCACGATGGTCAGTCGGTGAGCTATCATGAGGACGGTCTTGCCGTGAGTGAGGTGTGCCAGTGCCTTTCGGATAAGATGCTCGTTCTCAGGGTCGGCAAAGGCGGTAGCCTCATCAAGCACCACGATGGGTGCATCTTTCAGAATGGCACGCGCAAGGACGATGCGTTGCTGTTCACCACCGGAGAGGTAAGTGCCCTCCGCTCCAATGACCGTATCCAAACCTTGGGGCAGTCGGTCGATGATTTCACGGCTTTGCGAGAGGTCTATCGCCCGGTCTATCTGTTCTGCCGTTGCTTCGGGATTACCATAGCGTAGGTTCTCCAAGAGCGAGGTCTTGAACAGGCGGGTATTTTGGAATACAAACGACACGCTGCGCATCAGTTGCGACTTATCCATCTGCCGGACATCCACTCCGCCGATGCTCACACTTCCCTCACACACATCCCAAAAGCGGGGAATGAGCCGTGCTATGGTTGTCTTTCCGCTGCCCGAAGACCCAACGAGTGCCACCGTCTGCCCCTCGGGAATGGTGAGGCTGAGGTGGCTGACGGTATCCTTTTCCGCGCCGTCGTATCTGAACGAGACGTCCTCAAAACAAATGTCGCAGGCTTGTGGCATCCGGGGCGTGCCGCTCTCGGGCAGCGGAGCAGTATCGGTGAGTTTCTCCAATCTGTCCACCGCCTCATTGGCAAGGAATAGATTCTGACTGAGATACATCATCTTCATCACATTGGTTGCGATGACCGGTGTGATGACGATAAAGAGAATGAGGTCGGCCACGATGACCGCCACGCTTCCCCCATGCCCAATCAGGATGATACCTACCGGTACGAGGACGAAGGCAAAGGCGTTGATGGCAACGGTATAGGCCGACATAGGCGACCGCCACATCAGCGTGTACTGGATGACAAGGTCGCGATAGCGGATGATGCTGTCGTGGAACCGCTTGAACGAGAAGACCGTCTGCTGGAAAACCTTTACTACCGGAATGCCACGGACATACTCCACCGCCTCGCCGCTCATCTTCTCCTGTGCATCGAGATACATCCGCTGGAAATCGTTGTTCTTGGGATTCATCATATAGCCCATGATGCCGAAGGCACAGATGATTGGCAGCATGGCTGCCAAGCCCAATTGCCAATCGACCGTCAGCAGCAGCACGATGACGCCAACGGGGGCAACGATGCTCCCCGCCACATCGGGCAGGATGTGCGCCACGAAGGTGTGGGTCTGCGCTGAGTCCTCGTCAATGATTTTGCGCATACGTCCCGTGTTCTGCGTGTCGAAGAATCCAAGTGGCACGCGCATGAGTCGCTGCATTGCCTTGCGACGCATGTTGGTTTCGATGCGGAACGCAGCAAGATGCGAGAACATGAGTGCAGCAAAGTAGAGCAGCACGTTTGCCACCGACACGATGAAGGCGGCAAGGGCATAGTCCCATACGGGTGCATCGGCGAGACTGCCCTCCGCGGTGAGCAGCGTGCGCACCACAAGCCACAAAAGAACGAACGGGACGAGCGAGAGCAGTCCGTTGACTGCCGACAGCCCGACGGAGCAGGGCAGCAACCACTTGCGCCCTCCCATGTAAGCTCCTAATCGTTTGAGTGTTTTGAACATATCGTTATTGTATTTTGAATGTTATCCTATGGTTTCATCAGCTCTTTCCAGCCTGCCGTTCCAAAGGCGATGTACTGCATGAGTGCTTGTTTGACTTCCTCCTCACTATATTCCTCGTGTTCCACCAATTCGCAAAAGAGAGTCGTCCAAGCCGAACTGGTGAGATGAATCAGAAATGGGGAGATGTTGGTGTTGATGTGCGGGTATCGTTCCTTCATCAGCCGGAGGTATTCCATACCGACCTTCATCTGGTGGTCGATAATTTTGTTCTTATATCCCTCCAATGAAGTTCCCTCAGCATTGAAGAGCAACAGCCGCAGCTCGGGGCGGAACTGCTTGACGAGCGTAAGCATCGCCATGATATGATTGGTTTGCTGTTGCCGCAAATCGAACATGTCGAGCGAGAGAAATTCCTCATCATTATGCGAGAGAATATAGCGGTCAAGCGCGGTGAGCAATGGCTGCAATACCGCACAAAACAGTGTATCCTTACTATCAAAATAATGATACAGGTTTCCCACAGTCACGCCAGCCTTACGCGCCACGTTTCTAATGCATGTACGCTGCACACCATTTTTGATAAACTCTCTATGGGCAACTTGCAATATGCGTTGCTTTATGTCAGTCTTCAATGTCTGCATAGTCAAAGTTGAATAATGAACATTGTTTTAATTGGTTCACAAAAAAAGCGCACCATTCTATGAAGAATGATGCGCTTTTTTGTTGTTTCAATATTGAAACTCTTTGTATGTGGTCTTTGTACTTTGCCATAAATATTTTCATGTGACAAAGTTAGAAAGAATGCGATTTATCCACAATACCTAAAAAAGGTGATTTTTGAGAAGACAAAGAGCATTATACAATAATGGGAGTATTCATTTCTTGTCTTGGACTTATCCTATTTTTTAAAAATAGGATAAGTCCTCTATAAAGAGGAGGAGGTAGAAAAGTTGCTGCAAGAGAACTACCACCCACGATTTGAGGAATGATGAAATGTTTGTCGCTGTTGCCTTGATTTTGGTCGTATTGTCGATTTGTTTTGACCACGATAAAACAAGCTCTCAAAAAAGTGACGTAAGATTTCAGAAAACTTACGTAAGTTTTCCGAGATTCTTACGTAAGATTTGATGGCTTCTTCGACCACTTCTCTTCATTGGCTCATCATACGCCCAAATCAAGTTACAACGGAATGTGCAGTAAGCAAAAAGCAGACAGTAGGAATTATCTTCTTACTGCCTGCTTTTCTTTAATTATGTTGTCTGCCAACGGTGTAACAGACAATCATGGGTGGAGAGGAAACTTTCTTCTCCGAAAGCCTGCCGATTATCCACCTTCGCAAAGTCTTTGCCTGTGGCGTGGCTATACGAAACGACAGCATCGTTATCATTTCGATACTGTACAAATCAATAAATCCTTGTTCGGAGTGGATTGTTCTCATCGCTTCCGTCTCCATCAGGAGACCTTCTTTGAATATCGCTTTGATTTGTGCGCTCACCTTGCCGGAGAATGCCCCGAGCAGGTCGGCAATCTCACAAGCAGACATCCAAACACGAGTAGCTGGGATATGTATTTCTCCATTACCGCCAATGGTTATGATTTCTCTTTTCATAGACATTCTTCCTTATTATTATATGATAATACCGCTAAACTGTTCTATTCGGCTTAACTTGTCGGAAAGGGAATTCATATCCCGGCTTTCCTTCTCGTGGGTAATTTTGGCGTAGATTTGTGTCGTGCGGATATTCGTGTGTCCGAGCATCTTGGAGAGCGTTTCGATGGGAACTCCGTTGGTCAGACAAATTTCCGTTGCCATGGTATGGCGACTGGTATGCCACGTTATGTTCTTTTCTATACCGCAAAGTCCGATGATTGTTTTAAGGTTCTTGCAGGCGGTAATGTACTGAGGAACGGGCAGGAGATAATTTTCCTTTGCCATGCCATCATACTTTTCGATAATCCTCAATGGAATGTCCATCAGCATGATGTTGGATTCCACGCCCGTCTTCTGTCGCTTGGTCATAATCCACAACTTGCCGTCGAATGAGGTCTGCACATTGTCTTTGGTCAGGTTCTTCATATCGGTAAACGACAAGCCGGTAAAGCAGCAGAAAACATACAGGTCACGCACTAACTCCATAGATTTGCGGCGAAACTTCAAATCTATCATTTGACGTATCTCGTCCTTGGTCAAATAATCCCTTTCCGTACTCTCGGCGGAGATGCTGTAATCCACGAAAGGGTCTCGAACAATCCAGCCGTGATTCTGGGCAATGGTAATCATTCGGCGCAAAGGCATCATGTAGATCCATACGGTATTATTGCAGCACTGCTTTTCCGTGCGGAGGAAAATCTCAAAGTCCGTGATGAATGCAGGTGTAAGCTCTCGCAGGGCAATGTCGCTCAGACGATAGCGTGTCTTGATAAATTCTTCCAAGTGCTTGTAAACGGTACAATACTTATGGTATGTGGAATCACGACGCAGACCGGCAGATACCTGCTTGGCAAAATCCTCATTGTGCTGGGCATAGACCGTCAGCAGTGTCTCGTGCCGCATCTCCAAACCCAAGAAAGCGTTCTTTACTTTCTCCGCCGTGACATAGTTGTCCCTTTCGGCAATCTCCTTGTATTTGGCATTGATACCCACCCGAATCTTGTCCAAGAAGCGGTTGGTTTCTAATGCAACGGCACTCTTTCCCGAAGCCCGGTTGCTCTTGACATCCCATAGATTGGGGAGAATGTCGTATTTGCAACTGAACTGTGCAATGGTTCCGTCGATAGTAATACGACACATCACGGGAACGGAACCATCTTTCTTCGGGGCGTTCTTTTTGAGGTAGAACAGAACCTTAAACGTACTTCGCATAACTCTGGCTCTTTATAAGTTACAAAACTATTTATTGTCAGGTTATCCGCTGATACGCAATTCATTGTACTTTGATGGGAAAGATTCCAAGCATTCATTTTTTCGCCTTTTTTCTTCCCTTTCTCCCTTTATTGGGCTATCTTTGCAGAAGATTTCAGTTGGGAATTAGCCCGTTCGTTACCGTTTTTGCCATTCCTTCCTACTTGGATATAGGGTAATGTTTTAGTAACGCTGCTCTGTCCAAAGTTGGCAAAAGCCCGTCTTTTGGCAGTTTTTCCCCCGAATGGTCGAATAATCAGAACCGGCTGACTCACAAATCATTTGCTATGTCCTCTCATTTTTTGACCGTTAAGGATAGATTTTTGGACGAAAAGTACTATCGTTTTTTCTGAAAGATAATAATGTTCTTTTTTAAAGCTATATAAGAATAGAGAAAAACGACAGTACTTTCCAACTTT
>ERZ773027.1480-NODE-1480-length-12405-cov-9.768502_pt1 | contig 12405 bp, 12 predicted proteins | sample MGYA00511032_ERZ773027 | MGnify/ENA primary metagenome ERZ773027 (study PRJEB29015, sample SAMEA2738138) | human oral metagenome | biome: human oral; feature: human-associated habitat; material: saliva | place: China | collected 2190 ... | reverse complement strand
AAGTCCGCGACGAAGGGCGAGGTGGGCGCGGTCAGAAGCTCGGTGGGCGCCCCCACCTGCTCGATGCGCCCGCCCGTCGACAGGACGGCGACCTGGTCGCCCAGCGTGAACGCCTCGTCCACGTCGTGCGTCACGAACAGAATCGTCGTGCCCAGCGCCCGCTGAATCTCCTTCAGCTCGCGCTGCAAATCCGCCCGAACAAGCGGATCCAGCGCGCCGAAGGGCTCATCCATGAGGAGAATGTCCGCGCGGTTCGCCAGCGCCCGGGCAACCCCCACGCGCTGACGCTGCCCGCCCGAGAGCTGCGCGGGGTAACGATCAGCCATCTCCGCCTCCAGGCCAACCAGCTCCAGGAGCTCAAGGGCGCGCTTGCGGGAGGTCTGCTTGCTTGCGCCCTCCAGGCGGGGGACGGTCGCCACGTTGTCTGCGATCGTGCGGTGGGGGAACAGGCCGCCCTCCTGGAGGACATATCCGATCGAGCGGCGCAGGCGCACAGGATCCTCGCCTGCGACGTCCTGGCCCCGCACAAACACTGTGCCCGAGGTCGGGGTGACCATCGCGTTCACCATCCGCATGAGCGTCGTCTTGCCGCAGCCCGAGGTGCCCAGGAAGACGGTCGTGGAACCCTGCTCGACGGTGAGGGAGAAGTCCTCGACGGCGCGTGTGCCGCCCGGGTAGGTCTTGGAGACGTGGTCGAAGCGAATCATGCGCGCTCCTTGGCAGCCTCGGCGATGAGCGCGAGGCAGCGCGTCAGCTCCTCGCGCTGGGCTGTGGAGAGTGGGGCGAAGAGGCGCTCCTGCTCCTTCTCGACGACCGCGCAGGCCTCCTCGAGGTGTGCCAGGCCCAGGTCCGTCACCGTCAGGATGGTCGCGCGCCGGTCGTGCTCGCACGGGGTGCGGTGCAGCAGTCCGTCGCGGTGGAGGCGATCGACGAGGCGCGAGGCCGCTCCCAGGGTGATCCCCTGGCTCGCCGCGACCTCCTGGATGCGACACGCGGGGGTGTCTCGGACCGTGCGCAGGACGAGGAAGCGGCCGAGTGTCAGCGCGTTTCCGGCCTCGGAGAGGGCGGATTCAACGGCGCTCCAAGCGCGAACTTCCGTGTCGATCAGTGTCGCGAACAGCGTGCATGTATCTGTTGCCATGCCCACTACCTTACGCGTAAATAATTGATATGTATGGTGTTTGTGAGGGGAAACTCGTTGAGTTTTTGACGAGATAGGCGTTCTTGTGCTGTTTGTGAGCGGCCCACAACTGTGTGTGGGGCGTGGTCGGCGGGACTCGGCGCGGTGCTACAGTGCGTGGTATCGGCGAGTGGCAAGCTCCGGGGCCCTCGCTCGACGCAAGTCAGTGCCCAGTCGTGGGTGCGTTTTCCCGGCGCGTGACGCGCATATCGATGAGGAGTGTTAAAGGTGCGGAAACGTCTCTACTCTCTGCTGGATGGTGATGGGGGAGCGGCGATGTGGTGCGGGCACGTCATGACCGTGCTCATTATCGCCAGCCTCCTTCCCCTGTGCTTCAAGGAATCCAGCCCCGTCCTCGAGACAATCGAGTACGCCTGCGTCCTCGTGTTCATCGCCGACTATCTGGCACGATGGGCGACGGCGGATCTGAAGCTCGGCAAGGGCGCATTGTCGTTCCTGATCTATCCCTTCACCCCCATGGCCGTCATCGACCTGCTGTCGATCCTGCCAGTCTTCAATGCCCTCAACGACGCGCCGCGCACGCTGCGAGTCCTCCGCCTGTTTCGGGCCCTGCGGCTGTTCAAGCTCATTCGCTACTCGAAGAGCGCCTCCGTCATCGCCGCCGTGTTCGAGAAAGAGAGGGAGGCGCTGCTCGCCGTCCTCGGCCTGGCCATCGGCTACATCCTCGTCAGCGCCCTCGCCATCTTTAACGTCGAGCCGGAAACCTTCAACACCTTCTTCGATGCCGTGTACTGGGCGGTCGTCTCCCTGACGACCGTCGGCTACGGCGACCTCTACCCCACCTCCGACGTGGGGCGTGCCATCGCCATGATCTCCTCGCTCATGGGCGTCGCCGTCGTTGCCCTGCCCTCGGGCATCCTCACGGCGGGCATGCTCGACGAGCTGCGCGGCGGCGGAGACGTCGGCGACTGATGTGCATGGACTTTTGTGGCTCTTCGCATTTGAGGGTGTAGGTGTTGTGGGCGGGGTTGGGCGTGTCGTGGCCGGGTAGGGGTCGAGGTCTTCCGATGATGGAGATTGCTACACCGTCCATCTGAAAGACCTCGACATGGCCAATACTATCTTTGATCGCCCTGATCTGAGCGTGTTCACGCGCCTGGATGACCTGGGCCTAGAAGTGACGGGCCAGCGCGTTGAGGCAGACCATGCAGTGTTGGCGTGCCGTATTACGGGTGAGGACCGGTGGTGTCGACGCTGCGGATGCCAGGGCCAGTCGCGTGACACGGTGGTCAGACGCTTGGCGCACGAGCCCTGCGGGTGGCGTCCCACGATCTTGCATGTGAGCGTGCGCCGCTACCGGTGCGAGACGTGTGCTCACGTGTGGCGTCAAGACATGAGTCAAGCGGCCGATCCGCGCGCGAAGCTCTCGCGTGCGGCGGTGCGCTGGGCGCTCACTGGGCTGGTGGTCCACCATCTGACGGTGGCGCGTATCTCCCAGGCCCTCGGCGTGTCCTGGAATACCGCCAACACCGCTGTCCTGGCAGAAGGGGCGCGCCTGCTGATCAATGATCCAGCACGGTGTGAAGGCGTGCGTGTCATTGGCGTGGATGAACACGTGTGGCGCCACACCCCCTACGGCGACAAATACGTCACCGTCATCTTGGACGTCACTCCCGTACGAGACCGTCGCGGTCCCTCCCGGCTCCTGGACATGGTCCCGGGTCGCTCCAAGCGGGTCTTCAAAACCTGGCTGGCCTCCCGCCCTGACACGTGGCGCGAACGCATTGAGATCGTCGCGATGGATGGATTCACCGGGTTCAAAAGCGCAGCCGCTGAAGAACTCCCCGGCGCGAGGGCAGTCATGGACCCCTTCCATGTCGTGCACCTGGCTGGCAACGCCTTGGATGAGTGCCGCAGACGCATTCAGCAAGAACTCCACCATCGGCGCGGGCGTGCCACGGATCCCCTGTACAAGGCCCGCAGGATGTTACACACCAGATCCTGCCTGCTCACCCCACGCCAGCAGCACCAGATCCTCGACCTGTTCGCCAGCGATTACCACGTCGCCCTCGAAGTCACCTGGAGCGTCTACCAGAACATCACCTGGCGCCTATCGTGATCCCAACAAAATCCGCGGTAAGGCCCTGATGCAAGCCGAAATCAACACACTGACCTCCACGCGCGTACCGAGGGGCCTCACCGAACTCATCACGCTGGGCAGGACACTCACACGCCGAGCCGGGGACATCCTGGCCTACTTCGACCACCCCCACACCAGCAATGGCCCTACCGAAGCGATCAACGGACGCCTCGAACACCTACGCGGATCCGCCCTCGGACTTGCGAAACCTCACCAACTACATCACCCGAGCACTCCTCGAAACAGGAGGATTCAGACCCCAACTACACCCCCAATTATCAAGAGCCCCATGTGTCCTCCTAGTGGCGCGACCTCTCAATCCAAGTTGGACTGACTCCAGGGGTAATCTCTACATCTGTGGGAACTGTGAGGGTTGGGCCATAGACAATGGTCTCCTTGCCGACATGCTGGATAGCAGCTGTATGCGCAATATCAAAGCGGGCGCAGCGGGCGGCATCGTAGAGGTTATCCCAGACAATCCTTTGATCGTCGTAGGTCAACAACCATGGGTACTTCGCAGCCTGTAGCTTTTCGGCTAAAGCCTTATGGTCGTCGCCATTGAAGGCGTGGAGATAGAGCCTTCCTCCTTGCTCGACGTAGGGCGGGTCCGCATAGACGAGGACGTCCGTGGCGTGGGCTTCCATTGTGGTGAGGAAGTCGAGGCCGTCGAGCTGGGTGACGTGGATGCGGTCGCCCAGGGCGGCAACGTGTTTGACCCTCTCGATAAGCGCCGACTTGTTGTAGCGGGCATCAATCTTCCATTTGCCGACCTGTTCGAACCCGCCGATGGGGCCCGCGTCGAGGATGCCGGAGCGGTTGGTGCGGTTGAGGAAAAAAGTGGCAAAGCCGAGGGCAAGGTCGTCTCCCTTACCGGCCTGGTAGATGGCTCTCTGGTGGTTCCACTGCTCAACGGTGACGAGGGTGTTGTTGATGAGCTGACAAAATGCGTTGGCGCCGTCGGGGGCGGTGATGGTGCGCCAGAACGCGGCAACGCCAACATTGATATCGTTGATGTGGATGTGGTCAACGGCGCCGTCGGTCAAGAGTCGTAGGGCGGCGCCGGCACCTCCTGCGTAGGGCTCGGCGTAGTGGGTCGGGGCCGGGATCTGGGCACGGATCAAGCGGGCGAAGAAGGGGGCCAGGCGGGCTTTGCCACCAGGGTAGCGCAGGGGGGACAGATACCTCACGGATCAAGCCTGCCCGTTTTTCTTGCTCGTGGCCACCGCACTAGCGGGCGGCTTGGCGAGGTCGGTGTTGATGGCGTTGAGCAGGGGCGTGAACAGGACGTTTGCTCGTTTAGCCATCTCGGGCGCAGCGGTGAACTGGTAGGCGTGCACGCAGTTGTGGAGGTCGCGGACGAAGTGTCCGTCAGCGGTGTCGGTGCGTACTGCCGCCCAGGTTCCAGCTAGTTCTGGGCGGGTGGGTTTCTTGGAGTCCAGGAGAGGGTCGAGGTGACGCAAGACAGCGGCAAGTTTGTCAGTGAGCTGCTTGCTTTTCGGACCGAGGTTCTGGTGGTCGATGAGTGTGTCAACAGCGAGCTCGACCACGACGCGCGCCGTGACTGACGCAATCTCAGGATGCTTACTGATCTCCAGCTCGCCGCACTCCTTTATCAGCTTCCGGAGTCGGTCGGGCATGTGGGCGTACCGTACGCCGTTGTATAGGTGGGTATCACTCTTACGAGGCTTGGGCGAACGGGGTCGGGAGTCGTTATTCGGGTAAGGATCCGGATCCTCGCCCGGATCCCTTTTCGCACCATCATTATCTGGAGTGGAAGAGTCTGGTATCGGCACGGCATCTGCCGTGTCCCCTGAAGGTTTGGCTGTATCAATGTCTATTGCGGGAGTGACGTCGGCCTCTCCAACGGTTTCCGTCCACACCTTCTCAATCGTCTCCTCGGCGACATCTCTGCTGTTGAGAGTGCGGGAGGAAATGACGAGAATGTCGGCAGCGCCGGGCGCTTTGGGATCCTTGGGTTGAGGCGTGAGCATCCCAGTGATGAGCTTGTGAATGAATGGTTTAATCTTGTCGGGATCAATACCAATGCTGATCTGGCCGGGCTGGGTGAAGCTAGCACCGAGGAGCTCTTTGACTTTCCAGGTGTAGACGCGGTCCATGAGGGTGTACTGCTCGCGTCGGGCCCGGTCGATGAGGTCGACCAGTGGGCGGTCGTGCTGGTAGGTCTCCTCCAGCCAGTACCAGAACTCGTTCCACTCCACAGGATCGCTGCCGCTGTTGACCTGGTCGAGGTAGATCATCTCTGTGCCCCAACCGGCGGTGCCTTCACCGCTGCCAGCGCCATGGTGCTTGAGGTGGATCCAGTAGCGGGCGTCGGCGCGGTGCTCGAACTCTACGCAGCTGGGGTTCTGATAGGAGCTAGTGGTGCGGACTCCTCGTTTGATGCGCTCGAAGGTTGCAACTGTCTGCGGGTCGGGGGCCTTGCGGGGGTTGTCGAGGAGACGGCAGGCGACGAGGCGTCGGTTGCCTTCGAGGACAACGTACTTGCCCTCTTCTTGGACGATTGCCCAAGACTCGGTGGGATTAAGACCGTGTTCGGCGATACTTTTCGCCAAGGCAACGATCTTTGGCCCGAATTCCCTCAGTAGCCGACTCGTGGCCTCTGCCTCGTTCTCTACCGCGGGACGGCCAAGGCGAGGATTTCGCAGGTCGAGATGGAGGCGTTTGATGGAGCGATTCTTGTGCCCTTTAGGAGCCATGTCTCAAGCCCTCTCATACTCAAACGCTATTGATCTTAAGGTTGCGGCCTTCAGCCGGATAACGAGCGTCAAGGTCCGCATCCTGCTTGAGGATACCGCTACCGCAGCACTATACTGCATGGTTGTTCGTCGAGGCGCGACAAACTTCGCGTGCCTCATGCTTCTAGCACACCGATCACTTGCTCATTCTGAGGTGAACTTGCAGCGTGACGGCGTCCGCGTCACGGCAACGCTGCTACCCACAAGAGGAGGGTTCCGACCGAGGCACTAGGCCTCTTCGTTCCCAGGACGTATGGCACTGCACATAGAATACTCGGACGCAACTACCATGAATCAACAGCTGATGACCGACCGTGTGGGTCGCTCACCCCAAATCAAAACCATTACTGGACCAGTGCGCACCTCATCGATACATCAGATCATCGAGCCGCAAAAAAATCGGCTCTCCAGGTGCATCAGTGGCGAGGCAACCACCACCGCATCGATTCCTGCGCTCATTGGACTACTCACTGCGATAATCGCAAGAACACCCGATGATGCCCTATAGCAAGAGGCAGCAAGGTTAACTAGCACAACACAGTCTTTCCTTTCGTATAGGTCGTTGTCACCATCGACATCCCCAAGCTGTCAAGCAGAGTGTATGTTGGACCATCTACATCTGCGTACGCGCGTCAAACCAGATTCCTTGTTCTCGCTGTTCAGCGCGCGGGCAGCCGCGATCAGGGCGAGGACTTCCTCCTCGATGCACATACGTGCACACATGTTGCGAATAGTTGCGTGATGGTTGCGCAGCATTCTTAGTATTTCGTGTCGGTTCTGCGCGTACCCTGATGAGAAAGGATGCGCCCCCAACGATGGGAGCGCCTGAGGACACCTCACCGTGGAGGCACACACACCATGAAGGTCCCACCCCTATCGGAGCGACCCGACGCCGAGGAAGACGAGCAAGCCTTCCCCACCCCACCAGCGCGCCGCAAGAAGCGCTCCCGAGCAGGCACGCGCGCAGCGCTGCGCCCGTGGGCAATCGGTATCGGCCTCACCGTGCTGGTAGCGGTAGCATCTGTTGCTGCCTACACGCTAGCCGCAGGCATTGACTGGGGGACCGAACACCCAGCCGCCGCGGCGACACCCACCGTGCACCCCGCGCCCATGCCATCAGCGTCGACTGAGACCGCCATGTCGGGCGGCTACGCAATCGGCCCCGACGGAGTCCTGGTGCGCCCCGCCGAGTTCGCAGCAGACACGTACACCAAGCCCGAACTACCCGAGGCGGCCAAGGAAAACACAGAACGAGGAGCCGAGGCCGCGGCGGAGCACTACCTCGCGCTGCTGGTCTACGCGTGGAACACCGGAGACACACAACCATTCGCGGACATGTCCTCCCCAACGTCGAAATTTGCATCGGACTACATAAATGATGTGAATGAGCAATATGCCAACGGGTGGAGTTACGGAATGGAATCGAATATCACGTACGTTCTCCGCGTAGAGCCAATTGCTGCAAATGGAGACGATGTACCTGAGGGATCTATTCTTGTTAAATTCCGTACGGAAACAAACGACGGAACCTCCTGCACACGGACAAAACTACAGTCATCCAGCTCAACATATAAGTCCACAGTCACATTCATAATGACATGGCGAGACGGTGGATGGAAAGAGGTACAAGGAAGGACTGTTGGTGATAATGAGGGCTAGATTACCGTTTTCCAGTATCACGATTCTCTTAGTCGTTCTTTTCCCCTCTTTTCTGGTGCCCAATTCCGCATCTGCTCTAGGAGCAGAGCCTCCTAGGATAGGAGGACACACCGAAGATGGGCACACCGTCGTTGATGGAGAGTACGGAGAACACGAATCCGACCCAGATTCTTCTTCGAGTGATCATCTTCCTGCTGACGATATTCCTCGCCTAACAGCTGATATGCAGGCTGATCCCGTGTCAGACTCCTATAAGAGTGCAGTACCCTGCAAGATAGTTTACGTCGGAAAGGCATCCAACACTCCGGTAGTCTCCGATGACACCACCGTCGACAATTGTCCACTTCCCCCCGATCCGCAGGGCGGACCAAACCAAGACCCGGGCCGTACACCAACCACGCGCGACATGCTCTATCTTGCACGCGCGGTCATTCATGCCGACGGTGCTGGCCTGTACAAGAGGCCCGAAGGGGTGTCGTACACGAACAAGTACATTCCCACGCTTGTAGCGGCTACACGCCCCACTCAAACCCATGTAGTGACGATGTTCGGCCGCGAGGTCACCGTGACATTCACGGCCACGTCCTACACGTGGAGCTGGGGGGATGGAACCCCGGATGTGACCACGACCTCGCCGGGGATGCCCTGGCAAGAGGGCATGGACCCCAACACCGACCCCGCCCTGATTCGCCACTATTACAAGGCTCCGGGCGGGTGGAAGTCTTTCCTCGATGGCCCATACCCCTACGCCACGCGCACCATCACGCTCACCACCACGTGGGCGGGCACGGCCACCAACCCCTTCACGGGAGACACTCAGACCATTAACGGCCTGGTCACCACCACCGAAACGACCGGCCCGTTCCCGCTCGGCCAGCTCATCGTCAACAACACCGACACCGCAGAAGAAAAGCAAGGCCACTAAACACACTGAGGCCCCAGCCCATCATCGTGGGCTGGGGCCTCAGCACAGATGTTTCACGTGAAACAATCGCGGGAACAGTCACCAAACGGCCTCGAGCAGGCCGCCGCGCCTACTTCCGGTGGTAGCGCGGGCTCGTGCCCAAGTGCGTCGGGTAGACGTTCAAGCCATCCTTCAGCTTCGACTCATCCAGGCCGCGATACGTGTACGAGCTATCGTTCACGATATCCGTCGGATCCACGACGCCATCCGCGTACTGCTGGACCTCCTCCGGCGTCGGACTCGACCCACCCTGCTTCTGCGCCAACGGGTTCTCATCAGGGAACTGCGACGGATCCGTATTCAAAATCGCGCCCGGATCAATGCCACCAAACCCCGTGTACTTGTTCCACCCATGGTCCGGATTCAAGCCCGTCTTCACCAGCAGCTGCAGCAGCTGATTGGAAGTCGCCTGAGGCCACCGCTGCTTCGCCAACGCCAAAACGCCCGCGACGATCGGTGAGGCGACCGACGTGGCAGAGGTAGTGTCGTTAGCGCCAGTTTCGATATTACGGAAGAGCACAGGCCCGCCGATAGAAGCCGTCACCACTCCCTCACCCCACGAGGAGTAATCCTGCCGAGTCCCGTCGGTACTGATCGCTGTCACACCAACCACGCCCGACCATTTTGACATCGATAGAGCATCATTATTATTACCGTCATTACCAGCGGCCGCGACGATGATTACTCCATTCGACATCGCGCGAGCAACGGTCCATTTCATCCGATCATTGCCATCATCACTGGAAGCGGACATGTTAATGATCTGGGCCCCATCATTCATCGCCTGATTGAGCAACCAGACACCTTCCGATCGCAAGGCACTGCCAGAATCAAGGCAATCTTGTCCGGGTGTATCACCATCTGCCCCGAGATTCATTTGATACGCAAGAAGAGAGACCTTCGGTGCCACACCATAGTCCGCAGACACGAGGATGGACGCAACCCCCGTCCCGTGCGTTTCCACTGCGGGTGAAGAGTTGATCGTGCACGGCGTTTTCACCGTGATGTTTGCACCAGCAAGCTCAGGGACGGAGGTATTCACCTTGCCATCGATCATCGCGACAGTGACACCCTCGCCCGTGTAGCCCTTCGCGCGGGCACGATCGATGCCGTAGTACGAGAAGTACGCCTGATCGGCCGCAGTAATCGTGTCGGCTGCGTGCGCAGGGGCAGCGGGAATCGACACGATGCCCGCCGCGAGCGCACCCACGGCAGCCACGGCGACGCTGTTCCTCACGCGGGTTCGACGGTTCCTCTTACCCCTCACCATTGGCGCGGATCCCATCCGTCGTCCCGACGCGGAACAGGTGCAATGTCCTTATCGGTCCCGTATGTCTGCGACATCGGATTCACATACCCTTCCGGCAACTCATCGTCATCCTCCACACGGAAAGGCGTGTATTTGCGACGCTTCGCCTTCTCATCGTCCTTGCCACGGCCGGCACCCGCACCAGCACCGCCGCCCATGAAGCCAGAGGCTCCCTGAGTTCCGGCTTTCCCGGAGCCAGCGGCACCAACACCGGCACCCGCCCCGCGGGAGCCATCAGCTCCGACGATACCAGAGAGGCCTCCGGTACCAGAGGGTGCCTTGTAGGTCCCGTAGCCCGGACCGGAATACGACCCCGCGCGCAACGAAGACATTCCGCCGACGCCTGCCGTTCCTCCTCGCCCGAGGGCAGCTGCAGCACCACGTCCAAGAGCACCAGCCGACGAACCGAGCCCTCCTCCCATGCGGGCCGCACCACCGACGCCAAGGGCTCCCGCTCCTAGCATGCCGGCACCACCAAAACGGGAGGTCAACGCGGACTCACTTCCCGGTCCACCGTTCACGTTCCACAGCGGGTGGTATCGGTCTACCGGGGGTGCGGGCGTGTAGCCGCCGACGACACCGTTGCGGTGCCAGTCCCCATTCACTCGCGTGTGCAGCAGATCGACGCCCATGAGGTCCTGTGGGTCGGAAATCGGGTTCAGGCGTGACCCCACCTCTCCCTCAGTCACGAAGCGATTCGGGATACGAGGCGAAGACATGACGCGATCGCTCACCGGACCGCCCTCGTCGTACCCCGCCGGATACAGTCCGGAACCCGAGCCTCGCAAATCAGATCGGCCATAGTCGGTGTCGCGGTTGCCCGGGTACACACCCGCCTCGTGAGCAGAGGTGTTCAGGTACCCACGCTCAATGTCGTGACGCACACTTCCACTCGATGGACCCGGAGTCTGTCCGGTGTATTTTCCGGCATTGTCGACCTTTTGTTTCATTGACACACGCTGCGCATTCGTCCCATCCGCCAGGGCCTGCATCGTATCGTTCGCGCGCTGCAGGATGTCCGTCGCGGCGGCTTCACGCTGGTTGTTCGCCTGGATGATGAGACCTTGGACGTACGCTTCACCCGTCGTAGCGACCGCGTTGATGGGTAGTCCCGCGAGGCCCATATACCCGGTCACAGGAATGACGACGTGGGCTGCGTCTGCCAACGCCTGCAGCTTCGAGTCGACCAGGGTAGGCGAGAGCTGCATAGCGTCCTCGCGCACGTGCTTCATGACGCGACGGGCCTCCACATAGAACTCCATCGCGGTATTGTGCCCATCCTTGATGGCCTGCACCTGCTTCATGGCGCGGTCGGTCCACGCGTCGATCTGGTCTCCGGTTTCACCGGTGAAACCCTGGTTCGTGCGCATGTGGTGCGTCGAGTTGTTGGCCTCGTTCAGGCCGCACACGATCGTATTGTGTTCGTTGTCCGAGGCGTCGAGAGCAGATGCGCTCTCGATCGCGGCGACCAGCTGCATGAGGCGCTCATACATAGGGCTCTCAACCATGATTCGTACTCCTCGTTCTCAGATGGCCGACGGCGCGTTTTGGGCGGGTTCAGAGGACGAGGCACCGGCGTCGGTGCCCGAATTCGCCGCCGGGGCGGAATTGTCGACCGGCGTCGGAGCTGCGGTGTACGTCGAATAAGCAGGCGTTCCACTGCCACTCGTCGGGCTCTGATCCAGGCCCGCCAGGATGGCGGCGAGCTGGTCAGTATTCGCCGTCTCTGCTGCCTCGAAGGCCTCGGCTGCCTGTTCAACCTGACCATCGAACTTTGTGAAGCTCTTCTTCTGACTACCGATCAGCTGAGCCTCCATCTTCATCAGCGAAACGATCGCCGTGCGCATGGCCTGGAACCCGCCCTCGTCGGACCAATACGAGGGGTCTTGCGCGTCAATGAGCCGCCCGAGAGCCTCCGACGAGTCCCCCAGGGACTCCCCTCCCTGCTTCATATCGTCACGCGTCTGGGCGTGCTTATCGGAATCGAAGCCGACGTCAACCACGCGCTACCTCCTGATCAACCGGCACACAAACGTGGGCCACGGAACACTGTGCTACCTAGCCAAGCATATGACCAGTTGTTCAGGTTAACAAGCGATTCAGAGGTTCACGAGGCCGGGGCCGGGTGCTCGGAAAGGCCACCCACGGGCGCCCCTCAAGCTAGACGGCCGCGCGGGCACCCCGCGCTCAAGCAGTCATCCCCGCCCCTCGCGCAGACTCACCCCCGCCTCTCGCGCAGTCTCCGCGCGAGGACCCCATGCCTCGGCGCGAAGACCCAGGCGAGCACGAAGCAGGCGGTGAGCACCAGGACGATCGTGGCACCCGTGGGCACGTCCAGCGCCCACGACAGGTACAGGCCCACCAGGCCACCCGAAGCCCCGAGCACGGGCGACAGGATCATCATGGTCCCCAGGCGGTCGCACAGGAGCCGCGCGG
>ERZ773027.1479-NODE-1479-length-12408-cov-8.081600_pt1 | contig 12408 bp, 14 predicted proteins | sample MGYA00511032_ERZ773027 | MGnify/ENA primary metagenome ERZ773027 (study PRJEB29015, sample SAMEA2738138) | human oral metagenome | biome: human oral; feature: human-associated habitat; material: saliva | place: China | collected 2190 ... | reverse complement strand
CTATTTCAGGTTTTGAAATGTGATCGTTGGTATTCTGCGGTTTTCTCGGTACCTACTAAAGGTTAGGGTGACCAAATTACGTGCGGCTTTTGGGTGGAGGGGTGTGGCTGGGTATGATCCGTTTCAGTGCGGTATCGTCCGCGTCCTTGTGTCTGTTGTGTGGGTGCTGTGGATTGGGGCTTCTGTTCGGTCGCTCCCGTGATGATTGAGGTGGTTTCCCAACAATGTCGCACGTAATTCCCTTGTGGCTATTTCAGGTTTTGAAATGTGATCGTTGGTATTCTGCGGTTTTCTCGGTACCTATTAAAGGTTAGGGTGACCAAATTACGTGCGACTTTTGGGTGGAGGGGTGTATCTCATCGTCGTTGTCGCCGTCGCCGCCGCCGTCGCCGTCTCCTCTGACCCCGGCCTCGGCTAGCATGACACGCATGGAGAACTCAGCTGATCGCGACCGGCAGTCATCGCCTCGGAGTGGCAAGTCGATACCCACCGTTTTCACGAACGCTGAGAAGCGGGCGTTGCGCCTTTTTCTGGGGTTGATGGCGCTCGGCGTGTACTGGCTCGTGTGGCATTTCCGCCTGCGCGGGGAGTGGGGTCTGTTGTCGATGCGCACCCAGCTCGGTGGCCTGGTCTTCCCCGTGTTCGCTGCGCTCCTGTGGCTGCCCATCGTGTGGGCGACGTTGCGCTGGTGGCTGCGCGACATGCTGCGCGCAGCGAAGGGGCCCTCGCGTGGGAAACATGCGAAAGGGCCTTCCGCGGGCCTGGCCCTGTTCTCCCTCGCGATAGTCGTCGGTATCCTCGCGGCGGTCGCCTACCCGTCGTGGCAGCAGCGTGTGGCGCTCGTTCAGGATTGGTGGCAGGGTCCTGTTCGTCATGACAACGTCAGGTGTGTGGTCAAGGGTGACTTGAGCTCCCTGTCCACGCTGAAGAGTCAGTCCTGGAAGTTCGCCGAGTTCGATCTGGTTGGTGAGGACGGGTATTCGCAGCACTTCATGTTGAAGTTCGCTGACCTTGACAGGGAGACCGACCGTATTGACAGCCCCTTCAACACGGTTGCGGACGTATGCGAGTTGCCGTGGACGACGATGACTGTGCGTGTCTACCCGCGCACGGGCATCATCGACGAGGCGTCGGTGAGCAAGTAGAGCAGGCGGAGCTTCGTGGGTGGTGCTCCTCGACGAGGCCGGGGTGCGGTATGAGGCTAAAGACGTGGGGGGTACGATGGGGGTATGGCAACGATCGAGACAAGCTCCGACTCGGCGCGCTCAGACCTGTCTATGAATTATCTCTTCACTTCGAAGAATTTGACGCATAGCCAAAAGCTCTACAGGTGGGTCGTTATCGGCTGCTGGGTCCTGATGGGATATGCGTGCGTCGGCGTCATCGTCTTCAACGACGATTGGGGGCAGTGGAGGTTCTACGGCGGGTTTGCCGCGATGGGGTTCCCGCTCCTGGTGCTCTTCTTCTCGTTGCGCTTCGTGTGGGTGTTGCTGCGGCGTCTGGTGCTAGTCGCTGTCGGGCGCGTCGGCTCGTCGCCTGGGGGAGGGCGGGTGCCGGGGAGTGTGGCTTGGCCGCTCCTGGGACTCGGGTTCATTGGGTGTGTCCTGTGGTTGGTCGGCTACATCTCGTTCATGTACCAGTGGTCCTATGTGGAGGATGCGCGCCAGGGGAGTGTGCGTCATGAGAATGTCATCTGCCAGAACTTTCGCATTGGGCGCAGTACTGGAAAGAACCCGCATGCGCAATATGTTTTTGACCTGGTGAGCGAGGATGGCTTCTCGTGGACCTACCGTATGCGCCGGTCCTCAATGGATGCCAAGGTCGAGAAGGGCGAGGAGCCCTACGCCTCTGTCATGTCCACCTGTCGAGGCGAGACGAGCGGACTTGGGATTGTCGTCTATGAGCATTCGGGCATTATTACCGAGGCCTGGACGAATCAAGCGGGTAGTGGACACTGAGCGCTCGCGGGTCTTGTTGGCGTAGGGGGACAAGGGCTCGGCTGTTCTCACCATGAGCGTCGTGTGAAGAATGTGTGGGGCAAAGGGCATGTTGTGTTGCTGGGGCACGTTCCAGGCGTGGCATGTGGGTGTGAAGAGATCAGGGGAGGCGTCATGTGGCCCGCCACAACCTCAACGTCAGACGGTGGAGGGGTATGACTGGGATCGGGGGTGGCATCACCGGACGTATAGGTGGGTGCCTGGCCCTGTGGTCTGCACTTTGAGCGCAAGGATGAGCGGTGCGGAGTTTTCGGTGGGGCTCGCGGTGGTCAGTATCAACACGGCACAACATGAGTCGCTACGTGCGACCTGCACGACGCTCGCGGTGGGGCAGTGTCAATGGGGCACAATTAATCCGCCCGACGCGCCCGGGCTGGTTGTGGCGGTGAGTAGATGGGGCCTGTCAGTTCCGCGTTTGTTCTTGTGTGTTGGGGCGCTGCACCCGATCTGTAGGCATTACACCTCTTCTGTTCGGGTGCACCGCCACGTAACGGGTGTAGTGCCCCTGATCGGGTGTAGTGCCCCCGTGCTTGTGGCGGTTGTGGCGGCTGTCGGGGTTGTGGGGGTCTTCTGGGCTTGAGTTGTCTGCTTGGGTTGTCTTCTGCTTGGGGTCTTTGTGGTTCCTCAGAAATGTCGCACGTAATTCCCCGACATGTATTTCAAACATTGAAATCGCATCGTTGGAATTGCAACGTTTTCGGGCGCTGCACAAAGTTCGGGCACCCGAATTACGTGCGAGTTTTGGTAGATGAGGCGCCCAAGGCGAACTCCTGTGTTCGGTCGTCGTCCCACGACACTGCCCACGATCCCCGGGACGCTTCGAACACCACCCCCACACCCCAAAATGCGAAGAGCCGGTGAACGCCTCATTTCCGTCGTGGACCTGCGCCAGCGGCGCTAGCGTGGCGCTGTGAAAGACTCTTCTGTCATTTCCTGTCATCTGGTAGGCTCGAGTCATCACGATCATGCCTGTCAATGAGGAGTTGTCATGGGTGCCGAGAATGTTCCTGCGAACATGGAAGTCAACTACTACAAGTGGAAGAGCTGGGTCACCCTTCTGACCGGTGACGACGGTTTAGCGGATAGGTTCGACAGCGCTGCAGGCAAACTGGAGCAAAATATCGGGTTGCAGAACGAGGGCAAGTGGGGCGTTGAGAGCGGGCCCGCTGCTTTCAGCACGGCGTACGCCCGATACCTGACTCAGGAGGCCTCCGCGCTCAGGGGTATGGCGACAAACGCGCGCAACTTCGCTGCAGCCGTCAACTCTGCGATCAAGGCGCTCGAGAGTGGTGACGAAACGGCTGAGGAGAATCTCATGAAGACGGTTAAGGAGGAGAAAATCCAGTCCGTGTACATCTCCCCCGAGCGTCTCGCAGTATTCGACAACTATGACCCGGAACGCAGTGCCTTCTACGTTCAACTGAACAAGTACCACTACTAAGTTGGCTCAGATGAACGCTCTGCCTCGGCACTCAGGAAGGACTGCAATGGCAGCGACGTTGAAGGCCCGCGTGGCCCGGTGGGTGGCGTGTGTGGTTGCGGTTGGCGCGTATGCGCTGGGCGTGTGCGCGCCGACTCATGCAGTCGGCACGCCTGTGCCGACACCAAGTGTTCCAGTGACTACAGCACCCGAAACGCCCCTGCTGCCTAACCACGGCATTGTTGCCAGAGTCGTTGTCGAACAGCTACTTGTCGAAACTAGTGAGGATACTCGAGAGTGGGCCATGCGCATCAGCATCGCTTTCACTCACACATTCGATTCGCCCGAGAAGATCACCCGGGAGGAATGTCAAAGCATCGCCAACACCTTCTGGTCAGGCTCAGCAGAAGGCTACTTTGTCAAGGTCAGTCACGTAGGCGGCAATTGCGACATCGAAGCCTACTATCTTGGGGAGGCGCGCCACGCGTTCTATTCCCTCGACGAATCCGGCCACCTGCAGGTGCGCGCGCCCATGGCCTACCTCAACCAGATCTTCGCATCCTTCGAAAACGCCACCATCAAAGAATTTCAAGTCGTATTTTCTTCGATCAACAACGCCCACTGCAACGCCAACCCCACCTTTGAACGTCTTGACGACATGTTGTCCGTGAGCCACTCGTCGTTGTGTAGGTGGCGCCTAGAACAAGGTGCGACCATCCCCACCACCGACGAGCCCCTCCTCGAAGGCGATGTCGAAGAGGCATTTTTCTCCCTGAACAAAGGAACGGTCGGGCCCTTCATCGATTTGCCCGCACCGGTCAATCCCTTCACCATCACCCCCACGCCCTCGCAGGCCGAGGAGCCAGCCTCGGATACCAGCTCCGCTGCAGCTTCCGAGTCCTCGTCTGCTTCTTCGCGTGGCCTCGTCATCGCCGTGGGTGCGGGTGCCGCGCTCCTCCTCCTGGCCGCCGCGGTGGCTATCACCTGGGCGCGGCGCCGCACGAGCTAACACACCCATCACAGCGCCCTAACCGACGCACACCCCCGTCTGACCTACCAATCGAAGGAGTAGTAGCAGTGGCAACGACGTTGAAGGTCCGCGTGGCCCGGTGGGTGGCGTGTGTGGTTGTGGTTGGCGCGTGCGTGGTGGGTGTGGGGGTGCCTGCGTCGGTTGGTGATCCGCTTCCTACGCCTAGTGTTCCTGTTGCTGCGTCGCCCGAGACGCCTGTGTTGCCCGGTCATGTCGTGTGGATCAGTGTGGTGGTGGAGCAGACCGCTATTGAGACCCCGGCTAAGACGAGGGAGTGGTCCATCCATATGAGGATGGCTTTCTTCGGTGTGGAAAGTCGGGGAGAGAAGTTCGCGCGGGAGGACTGTCAGTTTCTGGCTGATACGTTTTGGTCGGGTAGTGCCCCGGACTATTTCGTAAAGGTCGAGTCGATGGGTAGTTTTTGTGACCTGGATGCGTATTATTTGGGGGAGGCTCGTCACGCGTTTTATTCCCTGGATGAGGCGGGACATGTGCAGGTGCGTGCTCCTATGACGTATCTGACCCAGATTGCTGATTCGTTTGAGGACGCGAGTATTACCGAGTTGGAAGTCAGGTTCACCTCGATCAATAACGCCCACTGCAATGCCGAGCCCTGGATAGCGCACTTGGATGATCCCCTCCTTGTTGGTCACCTGTCTTATTGTCAGTGGATGACTGACAAAGGCGACACTGTGCCGACGACGGATGAGCCGCTCCTGGAAGGCGACGCCGAGCAGGCGTTCTTTGATTTCGAGCGGGGCACCGTCGGACCCTTCATCGACATGCCCGCCCCCATCAACCCCTTCACCATCACACCCACGCCCCCGCAGGCCGAGGAGCCAGCATCGGGCGCCGCCACAGAGGCCGCCGATTCCGAGTCCTCGTCTGCCTCTTCGCGAGGCTTGCTGATCGCCGTGGGCGCTGGAGCCGCGCTGCTCCTCCTGGCCGCGGCGGTGGGAATCACCTGGGCGCGGCGCCGAACAAGCTGAAACGTGGCGCATCGGCCGGAGTCAGCCGACGGTCGACAAGCCTGACATGCCGGAGTGTTCACGCGCCGTCACAAGGCCGAAAGCCCAGCCACGGCCTCGTACCTGGCAAACCTAAAACTGACCAGATTGCGTGCGAGTACGGCGGGCGGGCTACACTGGAACAGCATCCGACCGCGCACGCAAGGAGAACCCCGTGCCCAACTACTTGACGGACGACGAGCTGGCACACGCCAAGAGCCTGCTCGATCGCATGACCACCATCTTTCAGCACACCGTCGTCGGCCAGGATGGCCTGCGTCGCGCGCTGACAGCCTCGCTGCTCGCCGGCGGCCACGTCCTGGTCGAATCCGTGCCCGGCCTGGCAAAGACGACGGCCGCACAGACCCTGGCGTCCGCGGTGTCCGGCACGTTCCACCGTATCCAGTGCACGCCCGACCTGATGCCCAACGACATCGTCGGCTCCCAGATATGGAACCAGGAACGCGGCGAAATGGTTACCCAGCTGGGCCCCGTCCACGCCAACATGGTCCTCCTCGACGAGATCAACCGCTCCTCCGCCAAGACCCAGTCCGCCATGCTCGAGGCCATGCAGGAACGCCAGACCACGATCGGCGGCGTCAACCACAAGCTGCCCAATCCCTTCATGGTCATGGCCACCCAGAACCCCATCGAAGAAGAGGGCACCTACGTGCTGCCCGAGGCGCAGATGGACCGTTTCCTCCTCAAGGAGGTCATCACCTACCCGACGCCCGTCGAGGAACTCGAAGTTCTCACGCGTATCGATAATGGACAGATCAAAGCCCAGTCCTCGGCCGCGCCGATCACCCTCGCCGACGTGCTCACGCTGCAGGACGCCTGCCGCCGCGTGTTCGTCCACGAGACCCTCAAGGCGTACATCGTCGACATCGTTAACACGACCCGAGGCGCTGGCCCCAACCCGCTGCCCGGCTGGAACAACCACGTGCGCGTCGGCGCCTCCCCGCGTGGCGGCATCGCGCTCATGCAGATTTCCCAGGCCATTGCCCTCATGGCCGGTCGTAACCACGTGATGCCCGACGACATCAAAGAAATGCGCTACGGCATCCTGCGCCACCGCATCATCCGCACCTTCGATGCTCTCGCCGACAACGTGTCCATCGAAGCCCTCATCGACGCCGTGTTCAACGCGGTGCCCGTTCCGTAAAGCACCCACGGTCCCACACGCCAGTCGACTTTCTAGAGGAACGCTATGCCTGTACGTTCGCGCGAGATCCACTCGCTCTCTTCGCGTATTCAGCTGCCCGTCTTGCGCAAGCTGCTGTCCATCATGGACGGTCAGCACTCCGCGCTGCGGCACGGTCGCGGATGGGAGTTCCTGGACTTGGCTCCCTATCAGGCGGGCGACGACGTGCGTTCCATCGACTGGCCGGCAACCGTGCGCACGGGCTCGCCGGTCATCAAGCGGCGCGAGGCAACCGCGAACCTGCAGGTCATGCTCGTCGTTGACACCGGGCGTGAGATGGGTGCGTTGGCTCCCTCCGGTGAAACAAAGGAAGAGGTAGCCCTGACGGCGTGCGAGGCCATCGCCTGGCTGAGCGTCGCCCGAGGAGACCAGATTGGCCTCGTCGCAGGGGATTCCGAGCGCGTGCGCTTCATGCCCGCCCGCTCGGGTAACGCCCACGCCGAGACCGTGATGCGTCGTATCGAGGAGGACATCACCCTGTCCTCGCCTCACTCGGACGTGCCCAAGCTCCTGGCGCGCGCCCGAACCGTCACCCAGCGCCGAAGCCTCATCGTGATCGTCACGGACGCGACGCAGCCCGAGCCCACGCGCGTCTCCGACGACCTCATCAAGTCGCTGTCGGTGCGCCACCAGGTCATGCAGATCTGTGTCGCCGACATCGATCCGACGTCCCTGGACAAGGGAACGGACGTCGTTGACGTGAACGAGGGCCCGCTGCCCGACTTCCTGCTGCGCGACAACCAGCTCTCAGGCGAAGCCGCCAACGTGATGGAGATGCGACGGACTGCCGTGACCCAGATGCTCGATAAGAGAGGGGTCATCCACGTGGATGTCTCGTCCAGTGAAGAAGTTCCGCGCGCCCTGATGCGCGCTCTCGAAAGGGGCGCACATGTCCGGTGAACTCAAAGACTACTTGCTGGATCCCGTCGTCTACCCGAACTGGATGTGGGTCCTCGGCCTCGCAATCGTCGTTGGCGTCATCGGGTGGATCCTGTACAGCGTGTGGCGTTGGTGGACCTCGCGCATCGGCGAGGTCATGGAGCTGCAGACGATCACGGACGCGCGCCGTAAGAAGTACCTGACTTTCATTGATCAGATCGCGGATCGCTACGCCGACGGCGACCTGGATGCCCGCGGAGTGCACCTCGCCCTCGCCGGCCTGATGCGTGCCCTCGGCACGGAGCGAACGGGCCGCGACCTCGAGGTGGCGACCGTGTCCGAGGTGCGCGAGCTTGTCCCGGTGTGGCCGGGCTTGGCGGACATTCTTCAGGCGTGTGAAGTCCCCAGTTTCACGGGCGACAACATCCCGCAGGGGCAGCCCTCGCACGAGGCTGTCACCCGCGTACTGACCATGGCTGTGGAGGCGGTGAACGTATGAGGTTTGGGTGGCTTATTCCCGTCGTCCTGCTGGTCGTCGTGGTGGCGACCGTCGTCGGGTGGATGCTCGCACGTCGAGCCGGCGAGCGTTCGGGCAAGAAGGGCTGGGTGGCCAACACCGGCTTCCTGCGCGACCTGCCCAAGTATCAGGCTCTCGTGCGCCGCACTCGTTCGTCGCTGGCGATGGCCGTCGTCTGCTTCCTTATCGCCGTCATCGCGACGTCGGTGTCGGCCGGTGCGCCCGTCGACCGCTACATGAAGCACGACAAGTCCTCGAGTCGTGACATTGTCCTGTGCCTGGATGCCTCCGGATCGATGCTTCCCTACGACTCGGAGATCGGCGACTCCTTTAAGCAGATCATCTCCCACTTCGAGGGCGAACGAATCTCGCTGCAGCTGTGGAACGCCTACTCGATGACGATGTTCCCGCTTACCGACGACTACGAGATGGCCAACGATGTACTCACCGAGATGGCTGAGAAGATCGATCGCGGCTTCACTCAGGTCGGCAATAAGATCTACTTCAGTGATGAGCTCGAGGCTTACCTGAAGCCGACGCTCAGTGGACCGGACGACCGCCGAGGCTCCCTCGTGGGCGATGGCCTCGCATCCTGCGTGCTCGGCTTCGACCACACCGATAAGAAGCGTTCCCGCACGATCCTGCTAGCGACCGACAACGAGGTGTTCGGCGAGGGCATCTACAACCTCGCCGAATCCATCGAATTCGCTAAGAGCCAGGGCGTGACCGTCTCGGTTCTCTATCCGGGCTCCTCGTACGCGCTCAAGGACGAGGGCGTCGAGCTGCAGGACCAGGTCAAGTCCACCGGCGGCGACTTCTACGACGCCTCGTCCCCTTCCGCGGTCGATGACGTCGTCCGACAGATCGAATCCGAGCAAAAGGAAGAGCTCGATTCCGCGGGTAAGCTCGTGGAAACCGACCGCCCGGGCGCCGCCCTCGGCTGGACCATTGTCGGTGTCCTGTCCCTGCTCGGTCTGCTTGCTTTCGGGAGGCTCTGACATGATTTTCCGCCCCGTCGTCCACCCGGTGCTGCTGTTCCTCATCGTGCTCGTGGCAGCGGCCTTCGTGTTCCTGTCCGCCAAGCGCGCCGCGCGCAAGCGCGTCATGGACATCATCCGACGCTCGTTCATCGTTGTCACCGTCATCATCATGGGTGCCGGTCCGTCGATCCCTGGCCAGGCCCTCGAAGTCTCGTCGGCCCTCGAGGTCTACCTCGTCATCGACCGCACGGGGTCCATGGCCGCGGAAGACTGGGATGGTACCAAGCCTCGCATTGACGGCGTGCGCAACGACGTCGCGCTCATCATGAACACTCTGGCGGGATCTCGCTTCTCGATCCTCACCTGGGACTCTTCGGTCCACACGGACATGCCGCTCACGAGTGACGCCTCCGCCGTGGCCTCGTACATGGACAGCTTCAACCGAGAGCTGTCCGCGTCCTCCCAGGGCTCCTCGCTGAACCGACCGGCGGCGGAGCTGGCCGCCCTCCTCGCCAAGAATAAGGAACGTCACCCGCAGAACCTCCGCGCGGTTTTCATCTTCTCCGACGGTGAGACCTCGAACCAGGAACACTGGAAGTCCGCACCGACGGGCAGCGAGGAAGATTGGGATCGCGTGAAAGAGTACGTTGACGGTGGCCTTGTCATCGGATACGGCACCCCGGAGGGTGCCCCGATGAAGGTGCTGCGCTTGGGCAATAGCGAGGCGCAGAGCGGCGGCGATGACGGCTACATTCACGACCTCTCCCAGCCTGGCAACCCGATCGCCATCTCGAAGATCGACGAGGCGGCCCTCCAGTCGGTCGCGTCGCGCATCGGCGTCGACTACGTGCACTCGCCCGATAAGTCGGCGATCGAATCCCACGCGAACACCATCTTGGAAGGCGCGACGGAGATTGCCGAACAGCGCAACATGAAAGACACGTACCGCTACATCATCTGGCCGTTTGCGCTCCTGCTCGGGGGACTCCTCGCGTGGGAGGGCGCCAACCTGGCGCTGCGCGCTCAACAGCTGAGGAATTCGCATGCCCTCTAACAACAACCTGCCCGAAGAGGACCTCCTGCCTTTCGGTGCCCTTCAGGGTGGTCCGGTCGACGCGTCGGTCCGCGAACAGCTGGGGCAGGCCACGAACGGCAAGTCGAAGGTGCAGCGCTCCCCGCGGGCCCTGCGACCTCTGTGGTACTCCATTCCGATTCTCGTGATCGCCCTGGTGATCGCCGGGTATCTGATTGGCCTGACGCTCTGGTCGCAGTCGTCTTTGAACCAGTGGAAGGCTGGCGACTACGAGTCCGCTCAGGCGGGCTACGAGGGCCAGCGGACATGGACGGGCATCGGTATCGAGGCCTGGGTCGCGCACTACAACCTCGGCACGACCCTGGTGCGTCAGGACCGCGTGGACGAGGGCGTGGAGGAACTGCGCGCCGCGTTCGAGCTCGTTCCGAAGGCTCGCGAGGTGCAGCCTGGTCGCCTCGAGCCCTTCTCCTACGAGTGCCGTGTGCGCGTCAATCTCGCCATCGGACTGGAGATTCAGGGCGACAAGCTGCGCTCCTCGGGTTCGACCGGTAACGCGGTGAGCGTCTACCAGGAAGCCCAAGACACGATCTCGCCGTGCCAGACCGCGTCGGGTGGTTCCGGCCAGTCCGGCGACCAGAACCAGTCGGGTGAACAGTCCGGCCAGCAGTCTGGCAGCGAATCCAATAACCCCGCTGACGAAAACAAGGAACGCGTCGAGGACAAGAAGCAGCAGACCGAGGAGGAGTCTGAGGGGCAGAGCGGTTCGCAGGACCAGCAGCAACAGCAGGACCAGCAGACGGATCCGACGCCCACGCCCAGCCCGACCGAGGACCCCTTCGAGGGTGAGGACCAGGAGCAAAAGGAGCGCCGCGAGCAGCTGCAGGACCAGAACAAGGAACGGCAGCAGAACCAGCGCGATGCCCAGGACGGGAAGCGCGACGGCAATCCGAACGGTGCCTGGTGAGGGCCGCAAGCCCGTCTCACATTTGCTGTGACGTGCACCCATAAAACACCACGATGGCCCGAGAGGCCACCAAACACCGATAGGCTTGAATCGTGAAGGTTCTTCTCGTTGGTAACGGGGGTCGCGAACACGCGATCGCCCGTGCGCTTGTACGAACGTCCACCCCCGAGCATCCCGTGTCGCTGGTCGTCCAGGCGGGTAACCCCGCGCTGGAGCAGCTGGGTCGCTCCCTGACCATGGATCCCCTGGACCCGAAGGACGTCGTCCGTCGCGCCACGTCCGAGAATGTCGACCTCGTGGTCGTCGGTCCCGAGGCCCCGCTCGTCGCGGGCGTCGCGGATGCGGTGCTGGATTACGGGATCCCCGTGTTTGGCCCGACGAAGGACGCGGCGCGCCTTGAGGCCTCCAAGTCTTTCGCGAAGCAGGTCATGGCCGATGCCGGCGTGGCCACGGCTCGCGCCTTCACGTGCACCACGATGGACGAGGTCGAGGCCGCCTTCGACGACCTGGGTGCCCCCTACGTCGTGAAGGATGACGCGCTTGCCGCCGGCAAGGGCGTCGTCGTGACCACCGACCGCGCCCAGGCCTCGGAGCATGCGCGCGCCTGCCTGTCGCGCGACGGGGGAGCGGTCGTCATCGAGGACTACCTCGACGGCCCCGAGGTCTCTCTGTTCTGTTTCGCCGATGGTGCCACCGTCGTCCCGCTGCAGCCCGCGCAGGACTTCAAGCGCGTGGGCGACGGCAACGAGGGCCCGAACACGGGCGGCATGGGCGCCTACAGCCCCCTCCCGTGGCTCCCCGAAGAGGCCACGCAGCGCATCGTCGACGAGGTCGCCCAGCCCGTCATCACCGAGATGGCGCGTCGCGGCACCCCCTTCCGCGGCCTCCTGTACTGCGGCCTCGCGATGACCTCGAAGGGTATCCGAGTCGTCGAGTTCAACGTGCGTTTCGGCGACCCGGAGACCCAGGCGGTCCTCGAGCGCCTCGACTCCCCGCTGGCTCCCATCCTGTACGCGGCCGCCACCGGCACTCTGGCGAAGGTCCCCGCCCCCGTGTGGAGCGAGGATGCTGCCGTCACGGTCGTCATGGCCTCGGGCGGCTACCCGGGCCCCACGGATACCGGACATGAGATCACCGGTATCGAAGCGGCCGAGGAGCTCGACGGCGTCCACGTCATCCACGCCGGCACGTCCGAGGAGATCACCGACGACCCGACCGACGTCGCGGCGGGATGCTGCGGCTTCGAGCCGACCTACGCGCTGGTGAACTCCGGCGGCCGAGTCCTTGACGTCGTCGCCCGCGCGGCCACGCTCGACGAGGCTCGCGCTCTTGCGTACCGGGGCGTGGAACTCCTTCACTTCGACGGCGAGCACCACC
>ERZ773027.1474-NODE-1474-length-12427-cov-46.117119_pt1 | contig 12427 bp, 9 predicted proteins | sample MGYA00511032_ERZ773027 | MGnify/ENA primary metagenome ERZ773027 (study PRJEB29015, sample SAMEA2738138) | human oral metagenome | biome: human oral; feature: human-associated habitat; material: saliva | place: China | collected 2190 ... | reverse complement strand
CGCCACGGGTCGAAAGGTTTTTCTTCATTTTCTATCCTCGGTGAAAGGTGTGAGAGTAGAAGAAGAGTGAATCCCTTTGAAGATACTCAGGATTCACTCTCCGCGCAATTATTTTAGAATGATTAAACTTTTACGTCATTTTGACTATTCCGATTAATCTCATTATCTTGCGAGGTCCTATAGGCCACAAAATTAATATCAATATAGAAATTGCCCCAGGGGACACTGCGATCTCTCCTAAAGAAAAGGTGCCGACCGTCATTCGAAGTCAATTTATTACCATCACGGGCATTACGCGATGAACCGGCCACAATACTAATATCATCCAGCTTATTCTCCAGATAAAACCCGTAACGCGAGGAACGCTGGCCAACTTTCGGATTAGCCGAACGCGGCGATACTAGGCGTGCTCCAGAAGCATTTCGTCCAATATACCAATTAGCTGCTTCATCAGTGCGTGCAGTTCCCTTAAGAATAAGTGAATTCTCGAGACTCGAGGACTCACCTAGACAATTCATAAACTGATTATCCTTGAAACCTACGACCCACCCGTGCCCGCCATTCTCCTGAGCGGTACATCCGATGAACATATTCCGTTCGCCAAAAACCGCCCACCCGGCACCAGACTTTCTGCGGTACTGATCTCTATCGTGATAAAGGTCGGAATTTGGCTTATTGCGAATAGCAAACCAGGCGGTACATGCCACAAATTTACATTGAGCCCCATACACCTCAATTGCCCCATGATATCCGCCACCAAGATTGGCATCAGAGACCTCAACCATCACAAACTTATTATCCGCAGCTCCAGAGTTCAAACCCTCTGTTCTACGCTGAACATGACCCACCGGCTTTCCCACCAAGAGCCCTTGTCTGCGAGTTTTACGAATGCGGACCTTATCAACCTTCATAGCACGATCATGTTCACCCAGGATGGCAATTCCGATTGCCGTATCCCAGATTTCAACATTTGAAATAATAGGGGCAGCTTCAGGTTCATTAAAAATATCATATCTTGTATGAACAATAATGCCCGCAATATTATCCGGTATATAATTATCAGCAACGTGCTTACCCTGAGCAATTTGATACTCAAAAAATCCTTTACGAATATTAGGATTCAAAAGATTAAGATTGGCGGCACGAATAAACATATCCCGCACCCCAAAACGCATTGGTATATTTGTTCCCATATCACCCACAAAGGTATTGTATGACCCCATATGAAATATCCCCTGACACTCCATATCGTCACCATCAACATCTCTTAAAATCTTCGGGTTTTTATTAAACCCAATAATTTGTGTTGAGAATCCATGACCATACACCTCTACCCTATCCCTGAGATTAATAAAATCATTACTCACAAGATAGATTCCCGAAGGAATCTCGACAGAACCACCACCGGGAACAGCGGCCACCGAGTTAATGGCATTTTGAATTGCTGGTGCGGAATCCTTCGTACCGGTTGGGTCTGCACCAAAATCCAAAACATTCACATGCTTTGATTTACTATAATCAACCATATTGTATTCCTTTCTTAAGCCATGTAGTTCAAAGGCATTCAAATAGTTTGAATGCCAACCCACCAATTTTTCCTGAATATCTATACATATAGATGATTTGATGTTTAATTCTATTAAATCTGTACCAACCCCCTATCAATCATCTCTTTTTGCAGAGCAAGATTTCCCGAATCCGCAACCCTGCAATTACCCCCATAATTGTTTTATGGGGCAGCTATTGTGGTACATGTCAACACGCCTCCCGGCGTCCTAACACTAATCCGATAGGAAGCCGACACAGTAGATCCGCCGTATTCGCTACGACCCGGGAAATACACGCCAAAGCACCCTCGTTGAAACAACTCTTCCGGCTGAGAAATATCTTTATCAACCTCAAGACCCCATTCCCAGCGCTGAGCTTGAATAAACGCACCGTCATCTTCTCCAAGAGATGCGTTTCCCTTCATCTCCCCTTGGTAGACACCACAAAAATACTCAGTGCTCTCCATTGAGGCACCACGCGCACGAACCACCTTCAGACCCGAGTCCTCACGCACTGTCAGTGATGGTGCAGCCGGGTACCCCTCAGGAGAATGGCTTGTCAATCCCATAGAACCCGGCTGCCAACGACTCATCTGCACCATGTATTCTTGCGATCCACTCAGCTGTTCAAGCTCAACCACAATCTGCTGACCCGAAGGAATTTTAGACAGCCACTGCCCTGTATCACGGCGAATATGGGGGCGAATTACCTCATACAAGAATCGCTCTCCTTGATCCCCCATAAGTTCTACCGACGGAAGCGCATGCACCCCCACAAAAGGGCCCGAAAAGGGAAGGAGCTGAAACCACAGAATGACATTATCTGCACCATTAGTCGGCAACCATGCTTCACGAAGCGGGGCAACAGTACATCCATCTATTTGCTGGGGAGACCCAACAGAGCTCTGAATACCCCATGCCGTGCTCTGAGGTGCTACGAAGAAACTTACCAGGGCAAATGATGAAAGCCGGCACACATGCCGGCGTGACAGTTCAGACATGATAGTCCTTAAATTGAGTTGAGTGATGACAATAGTGTGTGGCGTTTACGCTTCGTCGACGCTCTTACACCACACTCCTTCAACCCTACTCTGAAAATTCACCGTTTCGAGTATTCACAAGCAAATATTTCATTCTCGTGAAAAAATATATATCAATATAAACCTGAAGTTTATTAAAATCTCACTTTAAACTTGAATATTTATGCAACTAGAACTTTAGAAATATCTTTAAAAATCTGAACTTTCAGAAATATTACAAGCCCCACCGCGCAAAGTACTTGTTGAAATCGACCTCTACAAAGCCCTGGGCAACAACTCCGAGCACAAAAAAGGGGGCGTGCCCACCGCCTCCAGCACGCACGAAAACTCGCACGAACCAGACACGGGGAACACGCCCCCCCATAAAACCGGGTGCACCTAACGGTGCGGCAGCTTAGTGACCCTCAGCTGCGAAACGGTCGATAGCCTCCTGGACCATCTTCTCAGCAGCAGCCAGGTCTTCCCAGCCCTCGCCCTTAACCCACTTGCCGGGCTCCAGGTCCTTGTAACGCTCGAAGAAGTGCTGAATCTCAGCCTTCAGCTGCTCGGGAACATCAGCCAGGGACTTGATGTGGTCGTAACGCTTGTCGGTGGGAACGCACAGAACCTTAGCGTCGCCGCCAGCCTCATCGGTCATGTTGAACACAGCAACCGGGCGAGCCTCAACCAGCACGCCGGGAACAACGTCAACGTCCAGGATCAGCATTGCGTCCAGCGGGTCGCCATCCTCACCGAGGGTGTTCTCGAAGTAGCCGTAAGCGGTGGGGTACTGCATGGAGGTGAACAGCACGCGGTCCAGGCGCAGGCGGCCGGTCTCGTGGTCCACTTCGTACTTCACGCGGGAACCGCGGGGAATTTCAATAGTGACGTCGAGTTCCATCGGAACCTTCTTTCTCGTGAGTTAGAGTCACTTTCGCGGCGACTTCGGCGCGCAAGGTGCGAAAGTTAGGTGTTGAACTCACCCATTGTAACCCGTTCGCGCACACCGAAACCGCGTATTCGGCGCCAAAACCAGCGTAAATTACCACGCTCACACCACAGTTAACGTTCCCCCTAGTCCCACGCCCGCCAACGCACCCCGCCACCATGCCGGACAGGTCAGATAGGGGTCATAAGGGGCAGCAGGAGCGCGATATGAGCATCCCAGCACCGGCGCGTAAATTCGATAGGCACCCCATCCGCCCGCTATGCTCAAAAGATGCCTTCCAACAAGCACAACACCCAGATCACCACCCTCACCCGCCGCGCCGCCCTCACCCTCGGCGGCATGTTCCTCCTCACCGCCTGCGGATCCGCCGCAACCGAACAGAAACGCCCCGAAGGCTCCGCAAGCCCCACCGGCAGTCCGTCCGGCACCGCCGAGGCGACCGCCTCCGCAACCCCGAGCGCCACCCCGAGCCCGACCCTCGCCCCCGCACTGCCCGAAGCGGAACAGGAGCAGCTACGCAACGCCCTCACCGCACTCTTCGCGGACGGCACCTACCCGCAGTACAGCCTGCTCGTCACCGGCATGGACAGCAACCTGCCCAGCATCAAGGCAACCACCGCACCCGCCGACCTGTACGCCGCCAACGCCGACACCGCGCGCGTGCCCGCCTCCACCTTTAAGGTGCTGACCCTATTCGCACTCAACCACTACGCGAACCTGCAGGCGCGCCTGCGCACCCGCGTCACCCGCGACGCCGCCGGACTGTACCTCATGGCGGGCGGCGACACCCTGCTCGGTGCGGGCGCCTCCAACCCGAAGCAGATTGTGGGACGCGCAGGCCTGGGAACCCTCGCCGAGCTGACCGTGAAGGCGCTTCTTCAGGGTGAGAAGCCTGCCGCGGCACTGCCCGTCTACCTGGACGGCACCTTCTTCAGTGGCCCCGGCGTGAACCCCGGCTGGGATGTTGCCGACGTGGCGTCCGGCCAGATCACGCCCATTCACCCGATTGCGCTCGAATCGCACACGGTGCCGGGCAAATCGACCGCAAGCAACCCGGTACGCCCGGACGATGCGGCGGTTGCCGCCCAGCAAGCGTTCGTGGACGCACTCAACACCGCCGGTAAGGAATCCGGTCTGAGCTTCACCCTGGCTGAGCGCCGCACCGCCCCCGCGGAAGCGGTTGAAATCGCCGCGGTCGAATCGGCAACCCTGCTGGAGCAGGCGCAGCACATGATGCTCGAATCCGATAACGCCCTGGCGGAGGTTCTCGGTCGTTGCGCCGCCATTGCCGCAGGTAAGGAAGGTAGCGGCGAAGCGGCACAGCAGACCGTGCGCCAGGCACTCGTGGATGCCGGCGTGAACATTGAAAACCTGGTGCAGGCAGACGTGTGCGGCATGTCCTTGACGGACCGCGTGACCGCCCGAACCCTCGTGCAGGTTGTGGCTCTGCTGAATGCTGATGAGCATGCGGAGCAGCTGATGAGCACGTTCCCGGTTGCGGGCGTGAGCGGCACCCTGTCCGGTCGTTTTGGTGCGGCGAACGCCGTGCACGCGCGCACTTTTGTGCAGGCGAAGACCGGCACCCTGTACACGGTGTCTTCGCTGTGCGGTGTGGCGACCCGACCCGACGGAACCCGCCTGATTTTCGCGATTATCCTGAACGATCTGGGCGGCTCGGATGCACTACCCGCCGCGAAGGAACGCGTGGACGCCGCGGCGGCGGCAATTGCGAACCGCTCGACCGCGCCGAGTGCTTCTAGTGCCTCTAGTGCTTCTAGCGCGCCGGAAGCTACTGCAGAAGCAGTAAAAGCCCCATAAATCACCCTTTGCAGGTTGATTTTCTATAGTGTTTCACGTGAAACCTGAAAATCAACCTCTCGGGGTGAGGTAGCCCGGAGCGCAGATAGACTCCTTAACCGGGGCTCACGCCCACTCCCTGCGGCAGGGTTTCACACCCACATTGTTTCTCTCTCCTCCAGCAGAAAAGTCACCATGGACCTTACCTTCACCCTCGCTGATCTGACCGCCACCTCCGCCTGCGAGATGCGGCTCTACACCGAGCTTCGGGAGCGTGCGCAGAAGCAGTCTGCGCGCCCGACCGCCGAGAAGTCCGAGCGCGCCCACGAAGCGTACCGCGAGTGCCTGCGAGTGCTGACCGAAGGTGGCATGGTCGGCAGTGCAGTAGCCGGCAGTGGAGTAGTTAGCGGTGAGCATGCGGGCGGCACAGCGCACCCGTTGCCCCTGGTGGCGACCTCCGCGGCGGGGCTGACCTACACGGTGGAGCTCGACCGTCTGGAGTACTCGCCTGAGAACAGCACCGCCGAGAGCAATACCGCCCGAATCGTCTGCACCCCGCACCTGGGTGAGGCGGCGCATCGGGCACTGTTGCGCGGTGCCCTGGCAGCGCATCTGCTGACCGCCGATGCCACCGAAAGCGCCACCGAGAGTGCCAAGAACGCGGTGCGCCTCGACCTCTGCCTGGAGCACGGCACTGAACCCGAATCGGAGCATACTGAACTCTCCTCCCCCGCCGGTCAACCTCACCGGGTTGATTCGGCGCGTATTCTGCCGCTCATCCGCCTGCAGGAGCAGCGCCTCCTCTCGCTCACCCAGGCGCTGAACGAGGGTGTAGAACCGGCGGACCTTGCCGAGCGCATCCCGTATTTTCTGACCTGCGGCGAGTGCCCGGCATGCCTGAACGCGGCGGCTTCTCTTGCCCTCGCCACCGACGCCCCGGAGCTCGTCACCGAAGACACTGCCGAGGACGCCGCCGAAGACCGGGAGACCGAGGAGCATCCGGTCATGTACCGGGTGCCCGCCGTGGTCGAGAACGACAGCGAACAGTACCGTCTGCAGTGCCTGCTGGATGCCCAGCTCGCCTCCCTGGAGGAACACGCGGCGGAGCACGGCTGGGGCACCGGTGAGCTTGAGGCAGCGATGCTGCTGTCCATGACAAACTACCACCGCCGTGAGCGTGCCCCGTTCTGGCGTGAGCACATTCGCCGCCTGGAGGACGGCCCAACGGCGTGGGTGGCGAGCCGCGATTACGCGTACCTTGATCGGGTGCAGGTGCTTTCGGCGGAGCATGCGCATGCTCTTCTGAACACCCCCGCAGACCTGGAGGCGCTTGCCGCCGCCATGAAGGAGCCCACCGAGGTTGAGGACGCCCCCGGCTGGTATCGTGTGCGCGGCGCGCAGGTGCGCCTGTTGCGTGCGCGAATTGAGGCTGACCCGAGCCTGGTGATTGCGCCCTCTGACCGTGCGGTATTTTGTGCATATGAGGCGGGGTTGAGCCCGCAGATTGCGCTGGACCGTATGGAGTCGCAGCTGAATTATTTCCGTGCGTCGAATCCGGGTGAGCGTGTGCCCGCCGAGTTGGCGGCGACGGGCTTCTTTGGCATGCGTGTGCTGGCGGTGGCGCAGGGCGGTTTTGGTGCCGGATCTGAGGATTCTGCGGACCCCGAAGAGGCTACCGAAGAGTCTACTGGCGAGTCGACCGGCGAGTTCTTGGAGGTGCTTCTGCAGGAGCGCATCCGCGTGAAGGATGAGCCGCACGGTGCCCTGCCTTCGGGTATTGGTCCTGGCGATCCGGTGTCTACGGCGACGATTGAGGCGGCTCTGCAGTCTGATGTGCACGGGCTGCTTTTCGACGGTGCACTCATGACTAACCTCCCCGTGTCTGATGAGCCCTCCGATGCCCCCGCCTCCCCCGGCGCCCTGCCGAGCGTGCTCGATGCGGCGGCTTCGCTGACCGGGGTGGAGAGCGCCTCCGCGGATTTGCTGTTCCGCCGCGAGCCGCGTCTGAAGAATAGCGCCTCGAACGCTAAAAATGCAGAAAATCTACCCCGTGAGGTTGATTTTCCCGCCTCTGACCTGCCTACGGTGGATGCCGTGCACGCGGCGGTTCGCGCCCTCGACCGCTCCTACGTGGCGGTTCAGGGCCCTCCCGGTGCGGGCAAAACCTTCCTCGCCTCGCACGTGATTGCGCGCCTGGTGGCAGAGGGCGCGAAGGTGGGCGTGGTGGCTCAGTCGCATGCGGTGATTGAGAATCTTATGTTGGCGTGCTGTGCCCGTGATGGTTTTGATGTTTCGCGTGCGGTGCGTCTGCGCGGCAAGTCGGTGACCCCGGACGCCCCGTGGTCTGAGGTGTCTGATTCTGAGCTGGTGGAGCTGATTTCTGGTGCGGGCGGCCTGCTGTTTGGCGGTACGGTGTGGGATTACGTGAGTGAGCGTCGCGTGCCTGCCGGGTCGCTGGATGTACTGGTGGTTGATGAGGCGGGCCAGTTCTCTCTGACGAATACGGTGGCGGCGGCTCGTGCGGCGCGTTCGGTGCTGCTGTTGGGCGATCCGCAGCAGTTGCCGCAGGTGTCGACGGGTGTGCATCCGTACCCGGTGGATGTTTCGGCGCTGGGTTGGTTGTCTGATGGTGCGGCGGCGTTGAATCCGCGTTTTGGCTATTTCATGGGTGAGTCGTGGCGTATGGATTCGGCGTTGTGCGAGCGGGTTTCGTGGCTGTCTTACGATGGCGCGTTGGCGAGCGCGGCGGCGACGGCCGATCGTTCTCTGCAGGGTGTTGAGCCGGGTGTGGTGTCGTATCCGGTGGAGCATGTGGGCTGTTCGGTGCGTTCTGTGCAGGAGGCGCAGGCGGTGGTGGATTGCGTGCGTGAGCTGTTGGGTCGTGAGTGGGTTCCGGCGGCTGGTGCTGAGCCGCGCCCGTTGGCGGCTGAGGATTGTATTGTGGTGGCGGCGTATAACGCGCAGGTTGATTGTGTGCGTGAGGCGCTGATTGCCGCTGGTCTGGCGGATTCTTCGGGTGCTGGCGTGCGTGTGGGCACGGTGGATAAGTTCCAGGGTCAGGAGGCTGCGGTAGTGTTGGTGTCGTTGGCGTCGTCGCGGGTTGATTCTGGGCGCGGTACCGGGTTTGTGCTCTCGCCGAATCGTTTGAATGTGGCGGTGTCGCGCGGTCAGTGGCGGGCGGTGTTGGTGCATTCGCCGTGGGTGGCGCGTTCGGTGCCGCAGGATGTTGAGGAGGTGCTGGCTCTGTCGGGCTTTGCGGGCCTGGTGGAGTAGCGCCCCGCTGAGTAGTTCCCCGCTGCATTGCGGGGGTCTTTGGCGTGCCCGGATTCGGGTTTAGCTGAGGTTTAGTCAGGGTTTAGCCGCTGAAGATTTAGCCAGGTGGAACCACCAAGAATGAATTATAGTCATACTAACCCTAATGTCAATACTCAAAATGAGGAAAGTTTTTCAACTAGCCTTCACGCATATGATTCACGTCTCTTATAGAATCTAAAGTATCGCGCGACACACTTTTGTGCGGAGGGGTGGCTCCCGATGAGCCGCTCCGTGCATCCTCAACCACCCATCATGACCGGCGGGCACAAGCAGAAACAGGCACATACAGGCAGACACAGCCGACTGTCAGGGTATTCACTCACACAATTGCGCACGACGAACTACACGCAACGAACTACAACACGGCGGATTGCACGCCGCGCGACACCCTAAACCCCATCGTGGAGGTACCCCATGAGTGTCAACACCGAGCTACTCAAGAACAAAGATTTTAGAAATACTCTTTTCGCCATTGGAGCCAACCAGCTCTCAGACTCGATGAGCTATATCACCACGCCCATCATTATTTTGGCGCTGACCGGCTCCCCCGAAGCTGCGAGTATCACCCTCTTCGTTGCGGGTGTTCTCGCCACCTGCGCCGGAGCGGTATCTGGAACGTGGGTTGACAGAATCGGCCCCTCAAAGTGCCTGGCACTGTCCTGTATCGGCCAGTCACTGTCCTGGATAGCGATTCTTCTCTACCTCGTTTTCAACGTCACCAACATTTACGTTTTGGTGATTACGATTTCTCTCGCCGCCATCATTTCCACCTTCGACTACCCGAGTGAACAGTCCATCATCACCCGCGTAGTCCCCAAGGAACACCTGGGGTACGCCTCCGGTATGGGTGAGACGCGCGAGTCCACCGCCAACCTGCTCGGCGGCCCGGTCGCCGGCATCATTATTGGCTTCTCGACCGTGCTCATGACCGCAGTCCACGCGGTCGTCAACCTGCTGGCATTCATCGTCGCACCCAAGACCTACGGCGCTAGTCGGCAGCCCGCGGAAGAGGAGGAGGGCGAGAAAACCAGCTTCTGGCAGGACTCAAAAGCCGGTTTCGAGTACATCCTGAAGAACAAGGTACTGGTGTCCATTGCGTTCGTTTCAACACTTGCGAACTTTGGAACGGTCGGTATTCCGCTCACCTTCATCTACTACTACACCCTGGAGGGCGCACACCCGCTCTTCATCGGCATCTTTGCGAGCGCCTTCGGCGTGGGTGTGCTGCTCGGCTCGTTCCTGGTCGGCCCGCTGACCGAGAAGTTTGCGCTCGGCCCGCTCGGCATCACCTCCCTGGCCATCATGTCGGCATGCTACCTGTTGCTACCGGTGGTTCATTCGATGCTGTGGGCGGTGTGCCTGCTGATTGTGCTGGCGGGTATTGTGCTTCCCTCCTTCAATTCGAGCATCATTGCGTACATCAACGCGTCCACCCCGGAGCACATGATTGGTCGTGTGCACTCGGTGCAGGGCATCCCGAACATGGCGTTGACCCCGCTGGCTGTTCTGCTGGCTGGCTTCCTCATTGTTGATTGGGGCATTACGTACACGGCGCTGTTCTACGCGGTGTTTATTTTCCTGTCGCTGGTGGTGATGGTATTCCAGAAGCCGCTGCGTCAACTGCCCCATATTTCGAAGGTAACGAACGCACAGTAGTTCCACGGTAGCCCCGTCTATCAACTCCACTCAACGCCCCCGAAAGCGAATAATTCAACGTGCACTTGCATGAAAATTATTTTCCTTTCGGGGGTGTTCTACGTCCTTTGAGGATTTCTACACACAGTGCACACTCACGATAATTCCCCTTATCAATGCGTATTTTTGGGGCTTTAAATGTTGCCGGTATTACGGCGAACCTTACGCCGGTTGTTGAAGGTTTTACGGCATAATAGGAAGGTGTTCGTTCTAACCTTTATTCAACGTTCCGCACAGCACTCACTCACTGCACTGTCGGACGAACTCGCAAAGCTCAACCCGCGTGTTGCCTTCGCCCAGACATACCCTGACGAAATTCAGGGTGCCTTCGACCGCGCCAGCGACGCACTACACGCGGCGCTCATTGCCGCGCGTGATAATGGCTTCTGGGTCGGCATCGGAATCGGCGAGCTCAACATCCCCCGATTCGCAGGCGCACTCGGCGCCGTCAGCACCACCGACTGCACCGGAGACGCCCTCGAATTCTCACGCCTCGCCGTCGAAGAAGCACAGGGAGGCGCACCCGTACGCTGCATCAGCGTCAGCGCCGACAACCGCCACCTCGCCGACCTCGCCGCAGGCTCCGCACGCCTGCTCTACCGCGTATGCGCCGACCGCACCGACGCCGAATGGCGCGTGGTAAACCTGCTCGTACCCGGCGTGCGCGGCCAGCAGAAAGCCGCCGCAACCGCACTCGGCATCACCACCCAGGCAGTCAGCCGCACCCTCGTCCGCTCCCTCTGGCACGAGGAGCAGGCGGCACGCGGTGCACTCATCGAGCTGCTGACCCGTATTGACCGTTCGCGCCGCCGCGCCACCTAACCGCCGCCGCGCACCCCTCATTCTTTCGTGCCTGCCAGCCTTTCGTACCTGCCAGCGCGGAACCGAACACCCGATCCCGCCCGTGATGATCACCCCCTGCCAGGGGTGAACCGCCGGGCGGGACGTTATTTAAGCCTGGATTTTCACCGCTTCCGCAACCATCACCCCGGCGGGCAAAACCCGAGAAAAGGTAAACTTATCTTTATGCCCCTTTCAGAACTTTCCGTCAGCACCCAGAACTACCTCAAGGAAATCTGGAGCCTCGAAGAATGGACCAAAACCCCTGCCACCGCATCCGCCCTGGCAGAACGCATGGGCCTGCGCATTTCTTCGGTATCTGACGGCCTCAAGCGCCTCGCCGCCGCCGACCTGATCGAGCATCAGCCCTACGGCGCTATTGAGCTCACTGAAACCGGCCGCTCCTACGCGCTGGCAATGATTCGCCGCCACCGCCTCATTGAGACGTTCCTCGTGGAGACTCTCGGCTACACCTGGGACCGTGTGCACGACGAGGCGGAGGTTCTGGAGCACGCGGTATCCGACTTCATGGTGGACCGCATCGACACCCTGCTGGGGCACCCGACCCGCGACCCGCACGGCGACCCAATCCCCGACTCTTCGGGGCACATTAGTTTTCCGCAGACCGTGCCGCTGAGCCAGTGCGAACTTGGCGAAACGGTCGTGCTCGAACGCATTAACGATGACGACCCACGCCTGCTGCGTTACCTGCAGGGCCACGGTTTTGTGCCCGGCGTGCGCCTGCACATTGAGGAGGGCGCGCCCTTCTCTGAGGCGGTGAACGTGAGCGTGGTCGGTGCCGGTTCCGGCAACCTGCACGAGACGGACGCAGCCGGTGCGGTGAAGCCCGGCGGCACCATTATTCCGTTGGGTGCGGAGGCGACCGCCTCCCTGTTCGTGTCCCGCACGGTGCGGTAGGCACAGGGCGGTAGCGGCGGACTTCTAGCCCGGGAATCCGGGCGGGTGCGCGCCCCTAACCTTCAGAAGATAGCAATAGGCGGAAAGCCCCTCGGTGGGACTTTCCGCCTATTGCTGTATGTGGTGAGTGTATTCAGTGAGCTTACTTAGGAAGCTGACAGCTCAGCTTCCGTCGCGACCGGGGTTTCAGTCGCCGTTACGCTCTGTTGCCGTCACGCTGAGCCGGCGGGCTCGCATCCTGCCCAGCAGACCGTAGCGCGGGGCGAACACGTACGCCAGGGCGAACAGCAGACCCTGCGTGACGACCACGGCACCGCCGGGGGATACATCCGCGTGGTAGCTGGCGT
>ERZ773027.1471-NODE-1471-length-12449-cov-7.645958_pt1 | contig 12449 bp, 9 predicted proteins | sample MGYA00511032_ERZ773027 | MGnify/ENA primary metagenome ERZ773027 (study PRJEB29015, sample SAMEA2738138) | human oral metagenome | biome: human oral; feature: human-associated habitat; material: saliva | place: China | collected 2190 ... | reverse complement strand
ATATAGTTTGGTGAATAAATCTGTCTCATCTTCTATTTCCAAATACAACTTATTGTTATCGATTTGAATGATCCCATCATCGACTGTAAAATTACTTCTAAGAATATCTGCGATTCTGCTTTTATCTTCATCTGTCGCTATATAGCTATACTTTGACTGTAAATCTTTACAAGTAAGATTAACCGCACTTGATAGTGTTACATAATCTTTAGAATGAATTATGTACGAGTAAATTAGCTTAACAAGTAAATATTCATAATTATCATTACCAATATACCAATATGCATCTATTTCTTTAAGCTTAACAAACGCAACAATCATCTCGTTCGTAAAAGTATTCAGAAATGCAGACTGTTTTCTCATCGTTGGATCATTTTTCTCAATCCCTATTTGATACACATATTCAAATCCATTTTTTCTCCCTAAGTTAATTATTTCGATAAATGTTTTAAAGTACTTCTCTTTACCTAGTTTCATTGTCAGCATCACTAAGCCATTTTCCTTAAGGGCTTTATAAAAATGCTTAAACATATTATCGATATCATTATAGTAAGTATCTAATCTACCCTTCAGCTCTCTTGCTGGAGCATTAGTCAATACTATTTCTTTCTCAAGCATTTCTTTTGTTAAAGCGTATTTTGACTTATCATAGAACTTCTCTAGCCATATTCTAAATAGTTGATTTCGTTCGAGATAAGGAACCTGATCAGTATATGGGAAGTCCGTATAAATCACATCAATATTTGAGTTTAAGTTTTTGTCAATGTAATCAGCATAATCACAATTGCTAAATTTGACAGTCGTGCTAGTATTTCCAATTAACTTGTCTTCGAATTTGTTCTTAAACTTACAAAAATTATCAAATTTACCTTTGAATAATTGCCAAACATTCATGTCCTGAGCTCCGTGTCCCACAACATGATACAGAATATCAGTACTCGAACCATACATAGCAATTCTAGCTAATGCGATTGAAGACACAAGAACATGTTCAAGAATATCTTTTTCTGGGCTATCCTTTAAAGAGGAAACCCCTTTTTGAAGTTTTAGCAATGCAACTTTATTTCTGTGAGAAAAAATCCTATCGTATTTATCCGCACCAGTTGACGCAGTAATGTTAATACGACTATTCTCAATATACTTATCAACAGGAAACTTTTTGATAGGAATCGATTCTATCTTTTGCAGTTTTTCATAATCCTTCTCATCAAAATGTTTAGCCTTATTCCCGCATATCGGGCATTTATGTAGCAATTTAATATTATGTCCGTTCTGTATTTCTCTATTTGGGGTAGGATTAAACAATCCATCTTTTCCTTCATCTGGATCATAAAGTAGTTTAAATATATAGTTCTTTTCACCACAACATTCTGTTTCATATAAATCCATAATGTCTTGTGAAACTTTATGGGAAACCTGATCAAATTCCTTTTTCAGTTTATCCAGATCAACCGCTTCAAACAAAGCCTTTGTTGCATTGTAAGTGTAATTATCGAGTTCAGTGGCGTAGATTTCATCCACAACACCTTGACCAGCCATAATAAATGCTCCGCTTCCTGCAAACGGGTCAAACAGTACACCTTTATTTCCCATAATCGTTTCAATAACTTTTTGAGCAATGTATGGGGATTTTCTTCCTTTAAAATTAAATGTCTTTTTATACTCTGACGCAACAACATTAGGAGCATCCTCTATGGCAGCCGGAATTTTTTCGAGACTACTCATTATCTTGCTATTAACTTCTTTCATATACAAATTCCTCCGAAATCAATTCATATGGTTTAACACCCAAGGCTGAAGCAATACTATCTAATTGCGTTAAACTTGGTGATCTGTAATTCTCTTTTCGAAAAAAAGATTTAAGTGAATCAACGCTGATAAGACCGAATAATAAAGCCTCTCGCGATTGCCATGAAGTTCTATCAGAAGCAATAAATGCTTTTTGAAGATTTCTTCTAAAATTAACGGCTGATTTGTTGTGTTTTTTGTCTTTAGTACTTTTATAACAATAATTAGGATTAAGCAAATCAGAAGTATTAACCCCTAATCTGTCAGCAACTAAATCAAGTGTAGATAATTTAGGAGATCTAGAATTAGCCATCCATCCCCTCAGCGTGTTGTAATTAACACCGATAAGCTTGCTTAAGGAATAATTACTTGTGCATCCTGTGGTTAAAGAAATCTGATTTAAATTGTTTACAAAACTGTTATATGAATCCAAACTGTACACTTCTCCCTTCTATCGCATTCAGTATAATCAAAACGAAGAATAGCATGATGTCAATTTGAAACTTTCTTACATGTATTAAATGTTGATTTGAAATTTATTTGTTTGTGAAAAACTAGCAAGCGTTTACATTTTAATGTCTTTAGTGGAAAAAGAAGGAGGAACATCCAATCTGAAATGCCCCCCCCAAAGTTAGACAGATCAAGTTTGGTTCATACTTTTTTGTAAAACATATCCCACCATAGGATATAGCATCTTCACTTCCGTATAAGACACACAAATTGAAAGTGGGTGCATTTTTTCTTGCCATCTATTCCCTAGTGTCAACTCTTGTATACGGATATGTTACCTCTTAGTTGATTTTTGGCACAAAAAAAGGCTTACTCCAGAATACTGATACCATTTAAGGATATCCTTAGAATAAGCCTTTATTTTCTACACTTTAATTAAATCTTGGTCGTGCCTTGCATAGGACGTACATCTGCGTCTACTTCGCTGCTTTGTAGCTCATGCCTATGTTCTGGCTTCCGCGGTTCGCTGTCTCCAATCGCCACTTCGCCTTGCTCCTTGCTCTTGGACAGCTGTCGCGTGGGCAGTACCAGCTTTTAGTTTACGTCAGTACCTGACTTAACTAAAAGGGTAACTGCCTCAACATGCATCGTCGCCACAAACATATCCACTGGTGTCGCCTCCACGAACTCGTATCCGAGTTCGCCAAGTAGCTTAATATCGCGAGCCAGTGTTCCTGGGTCGCAGGACACGTACACTATCTTGTCCACATTACAGCTTGCGACTGCTCGGAGAAGTGCCTCATCGCATCCTGCGCGAGGAGGGTCGAGTATGGCAATCTTTGGAGCATTTTCATCTATGTAGTCGACGAAAAGCTTATCTTCCTTGTCGAGGAGTCTCGGCATCACCTGTTCGGCGCGGCCTGTGTAGTAGCGCGCATTTACAATTCCGTTGATTACGGCGTTGCGGTTTGCGTCGATAACGGCGTTTTTTACAGACTCGATTCCGATGATCATGCCAGCGTCGGCCGCCATGCTGAGCCCGATGGTTCCGATGCCGCAGTAGAGGTCGAAGACGGTTTCGCCGCCCTTGAGACAGGCGTATTCCCTGACCTTGGCGTAGAGCTTGCTCATCTGCTTCGTGTTGACCTGGTAAAAAGCTGGTGCGGAAATCTCGAACTTCATGCCGTCGTCCGTGATGTCGGTGATTGTATTTGAGCCAGCCACAACCTCGTAAGCGGTAGCGGGTTCGCGGACGTCTTTTGCCTTGTTCACCTCGACAACCACGCTCTTTAGGAAGTACGGCTCCTCATCGGTCGAAACTGCGTCGATTGCGTCGCTGATGGTGTAGATGACCTTCTCGGCGTTTGGCAGCTGCTTGGATGTGCCTGTAAATATGAGCATCATCTCGCCCGTGCCCTCGCAGACCTTGATGGTGAACCCCCTTAGAAATCCTTTTCCGTGTCTCGCGTCGTATACAGTGAGTAGCTTGTCTCGTAGGATTTCGCGGACTGCATTGGCTGCTGCCATTGTCGCGCGTTTCTGGAGGAGGCAGTCGGTGCAGTCGACTATTTTGTTGCTACCGCGCTTGTTGAAGCCGACGAGCGGGCCAGCGCTCGTCATCACCACAGCGAATTCAGCCTTGTTGCGGTATCTGAGCATCGATTCGAATGACTCGCTGTCAGCACCGCCAGCACTCTCAATCTGCTCAGGTTGCGCAGTCTCCTCGGTCTCTTCGCTCTTCCCAGGTCGCCCGAGCTTCCCGATCTGCCCTCCGTCGGCTCCGATTCTATCTGCGGCGCCCATGACCTCCCTAACAGTTGGCTCCTCAAGGGCGCCTATACGCTCGAGCTTAGTGATTATGTTTTTGCGCTTGATGCGGAGCTGCTCCTCATAGCTAAGCTCGAGCATCGAGCAGCCGCCACAGTCCTGATAGTACGGGCACGGTGGCTGTACTCTAGCTGCGGAAGCCTCAAGAAGCGTGATTGTCTCAGCAAGTGCGTAGCGCTTCTTGAGCCTCGTGATGCGGGCGCTTACCCTATCCCCCGGAACGGCGCCCGCCACAAAAATAGCAAGGCCAGACAACCTGCCCAGTCCCTTGCCATCATCAGTCATATCTGTAATTTCGAGCTCTACGATCTGCCCTTCATTAACTACAAGAGCAGCAGTCTTATCCATGTTATCGCTCATTTTCACCTCGGAATATCTTTTCTAAATTTATATATATTGGGCATTGCCTTTGAACAACATGCTTGCTAGAATTCTTCGCTTTTTAAGCACAAATTGCTTGCTTTTCGATTTCCCATCCTCTAAAATCTCCACCATATTCTTAGCCATAAAATCTAATATCATTTATAAAAGTGCTTGATTCGAGGTTTCTCTCCTGCTAGAATCCTCATCAAAATTAATCTTGATTCAAACTAAATCCTCTGAATTTTATTTATAAAAGGGCTTGATTTCATCCTCTGCGCCTGCTAAAATCCCATATTCAAATTTATTAATAATCAGGCTTGCTCTTTGCCCTAGTGTCTGCTAAAATCCACCTTCATTATCTGCAGATCTTAATTTCTCAAATCCCAACTGCTAAAATCCATCAAATATATATAAGTTAGGGCTTGATTTTTATTCCTCCAGACGCTAAAATCGACCACTTTGTGCTTGATTTTTGAATTCCAAACCGCTAAAATCCCATCCTTTTTTTCTTGCTTCTCAGTCTCGCCCCTGCTAAAATCTCCACCAAATTATTAGCCATGAAACTCCCTAAGTTTCACGCCAAATAGTCTAAAATCATCACTCTCATCTATCACAGCCAGCACAACCAAATTCCTAATCCCCGATCACTAAAAATCTCCCAAATTTCTAGCCACCACTTCACAGCAATTCATGATCTATCAGCCTTCAACTGGCACTTTTAGATTCAGATTGGCACTTTCAATATTATGCTCTACCTCTCCAGCCCCTCCGCTATCTCCTTCAGCTTAGCGAAGCGTTTGCTCACCCCCGGTTTCTTGATTGGCGGGCTCAGAGCCTCGCCTATCTCCGATAGGCTGGCACCTGGGAGCTCAAGCCTGAGCTCCGCAGTGTCGCGAAGTACAGGTTCGAGGTTTTCTAGGCCGAGCCTCTCCTTGATGATCTCTATATGGCGTATCTGCTGTTCGGCAGCGGTCAGGGTTCGGTCTACATTTGCGTTGTCACAGTTCGAGATCCTGTTTACTTCGCGCCTGAGCCCTCTGCCGATTCTGATATTCTCGAATTCAAGCATCGCCTCATTAGCACCCATGATTCCAAGCATATCGCTGATGTATTCAGCGCGCTTCATGTATACTATATGCTCCTCTCCGCGCTCGATTAGCCCAGCTGACAGGTCGACGAAGCTACCAATCAGCTTCCTTAGGTCATGTGCTACATGCTCGCTATTGAGCACAAACTCAAGATGGTAGCTCTTCTTGGGGTCAGACATGGTACCGACGCCCAGGAATAGACCCCTTAGATATGCCTTCTTGCAGCATTTGCTCCTGACAATTGGCTGATATATGCCGTCACTAAGGAACTCATCACCTTCTCGAATGAGCATCATGCCGGTCTCGCGCAGTATCTGCGAGCTCTTCTCCTCTGGTCTTATAACCAGGGAGTATCTGTATCTATAGTTACCGCGTGATTTCCCCGGCATCTGTGAATTTCCGACTTCGATACCAGCGTTGCTACCGAAGTATTCCTTGATCAAGGTCTTATAGTGCCTTGCAATCGCTGGATTCTCTGTCGATGCTACTATTGTAAATTTTCCGCCGCCAGCAAGTCTGAGGCTGCCTGCAACTCTCAGAAATCCCGTGATTTCCGCAAGCATGCAGCATTTCTTGCTCGGCATGACGCGCGCTAGTTCGCCCTTAGTCTGTGATGAGAAAGACATCTGTCTGTATGACTCCCTTCAAGTTATAATTTGTACCGCTTGATTAACGCATAAGGACTAGTACTTTTTTTAGCTGTCTACCGCTTATTTATAGACTTTTTATAGATATCTTTTGCTTATTTGTAGCTATCTAATGCTATATGATGCTTGTTTGATATCTTTCGCTTATCTATAGTCTTTCTATTTCTTGCTAATTCCCTTTGCGATGAAATCAAGGTCTCTGTGTGTCACCGTCACTCTGTATCCATCCTCGTGGAAGAGCTCTGCCATCTTGTTGGCAATTGCCACTGATCTGTGGTGACCGCCGGTGCATCCAAATGCTATGTTGAGATGATACTTTCCCTCGTGGATGTATCCAGGTATGAGCTCCTTGATGAGCGCGTGGTACTTGTCCACGAACTCATTCGCGAGGTCTGACTTGAACACGTAGTTTACGATCTTCTTGTTGTTGCCGGTGAGCTTCTTGAGGCTCTTTACGTAGTACGGATTCGGTATGAACCGGACATCCACCATGATGTCTGATTCGCTTGGAATCCCATGCTTGAAGCCAAATGAAGTCACGTTGATGTTGAACTGATTCCCTTCCTTGCCGAGGAAAATTCTCCTCATCGCCAGATTAAAATCAGCAACCTTCATGGTGCTTGTATCGATGATGTAATCAGCCTTCTTGCGCACGCTCTCAAGCCTTGCTCGCTCCTCTTCGATTACAGCCTGTGTAACCTTTCCGCTCGCGAGCGGGTGATGCCTTCTCGTCTCGTTAAATCTCCTGACGAGCGTTGGCGTCGAGGCATCCACGAAGAATACCTCGCTCTCAATCTGCTCGCTGCTCTTTAGCTGATCGATAACCTCTACCAGATCAGAGAAAAACTCACCACCACGGACATCGGCAACGAACGCAATCTTGTCCATGCCATTTGTCATCGAAAGTTCTACGAAATTCATCACCAGCTTAGGTGGCATATTGTCGATACAGTAGTACCCCTGATCCTCCAGCCAATCTGCAGCCTTCGTCTTGCCTGCACCCGACATCCCTGTGACTATGACAATCTTCATCTCTTACCTCTTCTCAATATTGATGATTCTCTCTAGATTGAGCCCTGCCTCGAGTGCCCTCTCTACGCCAGCGATATAAGTACCAACTTTATCCGGCATATGCGCATCACTGCTTATGGCAAATTTCACATCGTAATTCGCCGCTATCTCGATTTCCTCCTTGGTGAGGTGCGTGTGACGAGTGCTGATTTCCATAAGCGTGTTCGTCTCTTCACAAGCCTTGCAGAGCTCCTTCATGTCGAACGGGCCCTTGTCCCCAGGGTGTGTCAGGAGAAATATATCGTTCTCATACAGCGCCCTTAGAGCCATATCGGTGTTCTTATTTCTTAGCTGCGCCCTGCTTCCAGACGGCAGTCCTGCGTGCCAGCATATGTAGTTTGCAGTCATGTAGCCGTGCGGAAGTCCGTAGTGGTATCCAGCGTTGATGATATCAAACTTGTGAAAATCCTCTTTCGTGATATCTAATCCATTAGGCGAGTTGATGATATTAGCTTCTACTCCGAGCAGGACTTTGACATTTGGGAACTCCCTCATAGCCTCTTCGATATCCGCTCTCATAGCTGCCAGCTTACCCATCTTGAGTCCGTAGAACTTGTGTCCCGGCCCGTGATCCGTAATCGCCAGCTCGCTCAGTCCCTTGGCTGAAGCTGCAGCAACATTCTCAAGGACTGTCCCCTTGCCATGCGCATACATCTTACCGTGCGAATACCTCGTGTGAGTGTGGTAGTCCGCCGTCAATTTATATAGCTTTTTAATGTTGTTTTCCATCAGCTTATCGCTTCCTTTTTCCCTTATACCCTTTTAATCCTATTCCGCATCGATAATTCTCACCTCAGGCTCGAGCTTAATCCCCGAATTCTGCTCGACTTCCTGAGCCACTATATCGATTAGTTCTCTCACGTCCTTAGAGGTAGCGCCCCCTATATTGATAACGAAGCCCGAATGCTTCTCAGATACCTGCGCACCTCCGACTGTCCTGCCCTTGAGTCCAGCCTCCTCGATTAGAGCTGCCGCATATCCGCCTACAGGTCTCTTGAATGTACTGCCTGCGCTCGGAAAATTCACCGGCTGCTTCGTTCTGCGCTTCTCAGCGAGCTCGTTCATTCTCGCTGTGATAGCTTCTTTATCATCCCTCTGCAATCTGACCCTTGCATAAATTGCAATATCATCATTATGCTGCAGTACACTATCTCTATATGCGAACTCCATCTCCTTACCGGACAGCTCATACACCGAGCTCCCGTCAGATTTCATAAGAGTTACGCTCTCGACTACGTCCTTCATCTCTCCGCCGTATGCACCAGCATTCATGAAGAGTGCGCCGCCTAACGTCCCAGGGATTCCCGATGCGAACTCAATTCCAGCGAGGCCGTTATCTCTTGCGAAGTTAGCAGTGCTCGATAGCATGCGAGCTGTTCCGGCTATTATCACATCATCTCCCGCTTCTAGTAGCTCAATGTGCTCGAAATCTCCACCGAGCTTCAATATCACGCCGCGGTATCCTTCGTCTGCAAAGAGTAGGTCGGAGCCATTTCCAATTAACATATATCTCACATCTTCACTATGAAGTAAGCTTAGGATGTTGCTGAGCTCCTCTTCATTACAGACGGTCACAACTACATCAGCTGGACCCCCTATGCGAAAGGACGAGTGCTTACTCATCGGCTCATCCAGTCTTATCTGAGCCTCAGGTATGTTCTCCCTTATCTTATCTATTAGGCTTGTCTTTATTAAGCTTCTCTGTGGCATGATTCTCTCCGTATAATTCATTCTCCTCAATACCGAACTTGGCATAATCTGTATATGCCCTGATGTCGGTCTCCTTGCTGCGTTTTCTCAGCTTGTTGTTGGTCAGTTTGCCAGCATATCTGTAGAACACTGCAAAAACCGGAACTCCCAGCGCCATGCCAAGGAATCCGAATAGTCCTCCTCCGATAAGTACAGCGATAAGAACCCAGAAGCTGCTTATTCCGATAGCGCTGCCGACAATCTTAGGCCCGATTACATTACCATCAATCTGCTGAATGACCAGAATCATGATTATGAAGTAGCCTGCCTTCACAGGGTCTTCTAACATGAGTAGACATATCGATGGAATTGCACCTAGGAATGGTCCGAAGAACGGAATTACGTTAGTTACACCGACAATTACCGCAATCAGTAGGGCAAGTGGCATATTGAAAACAAGCATGCAAATATAGGTGAGAATTCCGATTATTATGGCATCAAGAATTCTTCCTACTATGAATCCGATAAATGTCTCGTTTATGATCTTTGAAAACTCGTAAAGGCTTCTCGACTTCTGCTCGGAGCATGTCGCTGCAACGATTTTACGAGTATTTGCAAATATAGTCTCTTTGTAATTGAGCAAATAGATTGAGATAAGTATTCCGACGAAGAGATTTGCACTGCCGCGCACGACACTAATAATCTGCGCTGAAACCATGCTGGCAACATTCTGGAAGTTATCCTTAAGGATGTTATCTCTTATCCAGTCGATAATTTCGCTAGTTCCTGCGTTTGCAGCTTCGTTTATCCACTTAACAATCTGCGGGAAGTTCTGCAGGTGATGTTCCGACCATGACGAGAAGTATGCAAGTCTCTGTGGCATAGTATTCATGAGGTTGACGATGCTCATGACAATCTGTGGCACCACAAAGTATCCGATAAGTGCAAAGAACGCTACGATTATCAGTATAGAAATTGCACTCGCACTAATCTTGGCAATTGCGAGATTCCTCTTAGTACGAGTAGTAGCATCCTCCTGAGGCATGTTTCGTCCGCCAGCAAACTTCATGCAAACGGGTCCTTTGCAGTCCCCCGGAGAGCGATTGCTGCTATCCCTAAGCCTCGTATAAATAGCCTTAACCAGTTTATTGTATATAGGGCATAGCAGGAACGCTATGAACACACCGATATACACCGGCATGAGTGTCTTGTTAATCGTCTCCATGCCAGCGGTGAATCTCGTCTTGCTTAGCACATTTGACAACATGATAAGCACCGAACCACTGACAATTAATGCGATTGAAGCTTTGATATACGGACTCTTTACAAATTTCCTGAGCAAAATTCCACCTCTCTATCTGCACATACATATACATAATTATATTACTATAAAATGCACCCCTTTTGTGGCTATCTTTGTGAAAATACACGGGAATTCACCATATACTTTAGCCTGTCAATATTTTAGATTTCTATTTGAAGTAACTTTCCTACACTGTTATGATAATAATGTATATTTTATTTTGAATTATTAGTCTGGAGGTATCACAAGATGAGACTAGATGCAGCAGGCAAGGCATGCCCAATCCCTGTAATTATGGCAAAGAAAGAATTAGATAATGGTACTCAGGGCCTCGAGATTATCGTTGACGGACAGACACAGATCGATAACCTAGAGAGACTCGGTAACGCATATGGCAGACCTATCAGTTCAGCACCAGAGGGAGATAAGTTCCTCGTAAGCTTTGCTGATGGAGACGGAAAAGTCCCTGAGAGCGCAAGCAGCTTCTCAGCCGATAGCTACGCAGTATTTTTCAACAAGGCTTCCGTAGGTACTGGCGACCCAGAGCTTGGATTAAACCTTGCCAAGATGGCTATATTCACACTCTCAGAGGGTGACAATATCCCTTCATACGTTCTATTCATGAACGATGGCGTTAAGCTAACAACAGGAATCGAGGAGCAGATTGTCGATAATCTAAACACTCTAATCGAGAAGGGAACTAAGGTTCTCGTATGCGGAACTTGCCTAAACTTCTACGGAGTTAAGGACGACTGCAAGGTTGGAACTGTGAGCAACATGTTCGATATCCTCGGCGCAATGCAGGAAGTATCCAAGGTTATCACTCTGTAATATTGGGGTAAATATTTTATGACTGAAGAGTATTATCTATACACATTCGAGTCGACTCACGGCGCTATAGCTACAGAGAAGCTTCTAAAGGCTCTCGGCTGCACCGTCATGCCCGTGCCTCGCCATATCTCGACGAGCTGCGGTATATCGGTGAGAGTTGCTGTAGATAAGTTCGTAAGCTCCAAGGAGATTTTCCTCGGCAGCACTGACCTGTCACCCGATGAATACCACGTGTATCACATCACTGATGACAAATCTGACAGAGAGCACGGCTTCAAATTCGAACCGGTTGAGCTATAGTATACGCCGTAGATTGAACTGGGATTAAAGAGAATTAAGAGATTAAGCGAGACATAACGCTAACAAAGTAAAAGCGAGGTAAGGTTAACCCTTACCTCGCTTTTGTCTTTCTCATAATTGTGTGTGTATCTCTGAGAAAAGATTTCTATGCCCTTCTAGACTTTCTTCTGATGATGATCACCATCAGCGCTAGAATCGATGATAGCAGTACGACTCCATACACTAGTGGATACATAGTATCTCCAGTCTTAGGTCCATGCTTCTTAACTACCTTAGGAGCTGGATCATTGACCCTAGTGTTAGTTATCACCATTCCATCATCCATGTTACCAGAGTACTCTACATTGTACTTCTGAACTTCATCCTCAGTGACAGTGTATTTGATTTCCTTGCCGTTCTTGTTGACTGGCAGGTTTTCAAAATCAACTGTCCACTTTCCATATGAGTCAGGGCTAACTGTCTTGGTATCTACCTCATTTCCATCCGCCTTTAGACGAACTGTAATAGAAGCCGGACGGTTAGTAGCGGTATCGTTTTTCCAATTCTTAGTCACCTTGACTGTTCTGGTGTATGGTACGTGCTTATTAGTGAAATCATAACCGTTTTGATCCGCTGTGTACTTCTCTACTGGCACTTCCTTAACGGTGTAGTTTATCACTGCAGCATCCTCGTCGTATGTGTCGAGTCCGCTGAACTCGTAATGCCAGTGGTTTGCTTTTGTCGCCTTCACGGTCTTGCCTGTATCAACACCATTCGCAAACAGCTTAAAGGTCACTTCGCTAGGTCTTACTCCGTCCTGATCATCGACGTCATCCCAGTGCTTATCACCTGACACTGAACGCTCTACGTTATTGAACGTATTTATAATCTTATTGCCATCATAGTGCACGGTAAAATGTCTATTGTTGATGTCAAGAGTTGCACCTTCCTCAAGCGAGTCCCCGTCAGCATCTAGCTCTTTGAAGGTATAGACATTTTTTGCTCCTGTCACCGTATCCGAATCGAGGAGTCCTGCAAATGTCGCCTTGAAATTGTTGCTGCTCGACAGAGTAGCTGTTCTATTTGTAGCAGTTCCGTTTTTATACAGCTTCA
>ERZ773027.1466-NODE-1466-length-12480-cov-5.536901_pt1 | contig 12480 bp, 8 predicted proteins | sample MGYA00511032_ERZ773027 | MGnify/ENA primary metagenome ERZ773027 (study PRJEB29015, sample SAMEA2738138) | human oral metagenome | biome: human oral; feature: human-associated habitat; material: saliva | place: China | collected 2190 ... | reverse complement strand
TTTTGGAACGCAAAACAATAGGTTTTACAAAGCATTGATAAACAAATAGTTACGCAACAGTTACCGTTGTGAAAAATATTTACAGCTTTATAACTTTCTCTTCGCCCCTCAAACGCAACAAAATGGTTGGTATTTTCTTCCAACAGATAGTACGATTCAACATACTGGCGTATCGCCGATAACCATCAAGCGCAACCTTGCCGCACTTCAACACAAGAGGTTGCGAAAGCCTGAAATAGGGCAGGGAAGATACCGAATAAAAACAGAAAGACGCAAAGGGCAGAACCGTTTTATAATGAATCTATCGCCATGTGGAATTTACAGAACCTACCTTTAAATAACATTTAGCATTTTTCTTTCGCTAATCACATTAAAAATATGTAAGTTTGCAGCAAGAAACATTTAACCTTATAAACCCAAAATTATGATTAAAGAGTATATCAAGGAAAATCAAGACCGAATACTTGAAGAGCTGTTCAGTCTTATTCGCATACCCAGTGTGAGTGCGCAGCCCGAAAAGCACGGCGCAGATATGATACGTTGTGCCGAGCGTTGGAAAGAGTTGCTGCTGATGTCGGGCGTCGATAAGGCTGAAGTAATGCCCACCGACGGCAACCCTGTGGTTTACGGCGAGAAGATTGTAGACCCCGCTGCAAAGACGGTGCTCATCTACGGCCACTATGATGTGATGCCTGCCGAGCCATTCGAGCTTTGGAAAACCGAGCCATTCGAGCCCGTTATCAAGGACGGACGCCTGTGGGCGCGCGGTGCCGACGATGACAAGGGGCAGTCGTTCATTCAAGCAAAGGCTTTCGAATATATCGTTAAGAACAACTTGCTGAAGCACAACATAAAGTTCATACTCGAAGGAGAAGAAGAAATAGGCTCGCCAAGTCTGGGCGCATTCTGCGAAAAGCACAAGGAATTGCTCAAGTGCGACGTTATTCTCGTTTCCGACACAAGTATGATTGCCAAGGACATACCGTCGCTCACGGTTGGTCTTCGTGGTCTGGCTTACTGGCAAATCGAGGTTACGGGTCCGAACCACGACCTGCATTCGGGACACTTCGGCGGTGCGGTGGCAAACCCTATCAACGTGCTTTGCAAGCTGATAACCGACGTTACCGACAAGGACGGTAAGATACAGTTCCCCAACTTCTACGACGATGTGGAAGAAGTATCGAAAGAAGAGCGTGCAATGGTGGCACAGATACCTTTCGACGAAGAAGCTTACAAGAAGTCGCTCGACGTTGAAGAACTTTTCGGCGAGAAGGGTTACAGCACCATAGAGCACACTGGCTTCCGCCCAAGTTTCGATGTCTGCGGCATCTGGGGCGGCTATCAGGGCGAAGGAGCCAAGACCGTTATCCCTTCAAAGGCATACGCAAAACTCTCTTGTCGCCTTGTTCCACACCAAGACCACAAGAAGATAGGGCAGTTGGTGGTGGATTACTTCAAGCGAGTAGCACCCAAGACCGTGAAGGTGAACATCGAATCGCTGCACGGCGGACAAGGTTACGTGTGCCCAATCGACCTCCCTGCCTACAAGGCAGCCGAGCGTGGGTTCGAAATGGCATTCGGTAAGCGTCCTATCGCAGCACGCCGTGGCGGCAGCATTCCTATCATTGCAGCCTTCGAGGAAATACTCGGCGTGAAAACAGTGCTTATGGGCTTCGGTTTGGAGTCGAACCTTATCCACTCGCCAAACGAGAACATACAGCTCGATATGTATTGGCAAGCCATCGAAGCTGTTATCAACTTCCACTTGGAATACGACAAGCTTTAAACCTCGCCACTGCCGTTCGATAGCGGTGTCGGCGCACAACAGAAACAGCACACAGCCACAAGGTCATCGACTTTGTGGCTGTTTTGTTTTCTGTTATTGCCACCCGACGAGCCACAAAACCTCACCCACACACCTTATTATATATTAGGGTGAAAGGTAAAAAGCGTGTAAATATTTTTCGCAAACATATCTACCGCATAACAGCCTTATTATCAACGCATTGTAAAACCTATTGTTTTGCATTCCAAAAGCGTAGGTTTTGCAAGGTAAAAGCGGCTGTTTTGCATCGCAAAACCTACGCTTTCGCAACGTCAAATCGAAATTACCGTTTTTCTTCCGAATTATCTTTACAAAACGAAGGCGGTTTTCCGCCTTGGTTGAACCAAAATTTTATAAAAATCATTTACTTTACAAAATATTTTCGTACCTTTGTTCTCGTTAGCCGCAGCGACAATTGTTTGCTTTTCTTTGCATTGCAGAAAGGCAAGGTTGGAACAGTTTTAACTCAATAATAAATTCAAAAACACTTAGCCAATGAAGTACATAGATATAACAGAAAAGTTAGAAGAATTTTACCGTCATTTATCTGCTGACGGTGTGGATAGAACTATCTTCTCTGCAAAGTTCGGTGATGGCAAGACGGAATTTCTACGTCAGTTTAAAGAAAAGTATAAAAAGAAATATACTTTCTATACGCTCTATCCTGTCAATTATCAGATTGCGCCCAACGAGCAAATAATGGAGTATATCAAGCGGGACTTGCTTTTTCAGCTGATTCTAAATGGAACGCTCACCCCAATTGATAATATTCCTGACTCTATCTTATTGCAGTGGTATGTAAATGGGAGTTCATTCGATATAATAAAAGACATGATTAAGTTTGTACCCTCGATAATTGAGAGCAGAAACAAGTTTGCTGTTGTCTTAAAAGGAGCGATAGCTCTTGCAGAAGGTATTAGGAACCGATGTAAAAAGTTTAAGGAATTCAAAACGAAAATTAGAAAAGGAGATTTTGAAAATGCCATAGATTTCATTGAAAAACTCTCTGAAGGAGTAGGAAATATATACGAATTAGACTTAATAAGTTGGTTGATTGCGCAGAGTATTGCCAAACAAGATAGAAAGTCTGTACTCATTATAGAAGACCTCGACCGTATAGACCCTGCGCATTTATTCAGAATCTTGAATGTTTTCTCTGCTCACATTGACAGACAATATTTATGCAGCAACAAGACCATCTATCAAGATGATAAAGAAAAACTATTTGATGAGCTTCCAGATAAGTTTGGTTTCGCTAAGGTAATATTTGTTATGGATGCTGATGCTACAAGAACAACTTTTGAGAAGTTCTATGGTAAAGCAAACTATGATGGTTACATTAGCAAATTCCTCTCGAAACGTATATTTTATTATTCAATAATTTTACCCGCTTCTATATACCTATATAATCATATTAGGGAAAAATGTGGAATAAATAAAGTAACCTTTGATAAAGGGTTAAAAGCAATTGGATTCAAAATAGAACAGAAATCTATACGAGACATTGCAAAGGTTCTTGACAACTTTGAAAATGCTTATAGAAGAGTGGAAGTTAGATTAACAGAGGACTTTTGTTTTTTATCTGACACACCTCTTGTTAAGTTACTTGCTATATTGAACAGATTGGGAATAAAGAGAGATCAACTATCGGCTTTCTTTAAAGCAATACAAGATGATGAAGATTTTATAGAACTATCAGATTGTTTCGCTATGAATATCAAACTTATTTACACCAATAAGCATATATCTCATAATGGAAAATTATACCAAATAGTATTTGATATTGACCAATATGGATACAAAACCTTTAAGCGTGTGAAGACCACATCTAATATAAAAATAGCTAACTTAAATATTCCCTTTAAAAACTATATTCATGACATAATAAAAACGGCTTTATTTTATGTAAATTAGCATAATGCAGAACAAATCTATTAGGCTACATATATAATAATGTGTATTCACCAAACAGGCAATAAAAAAATGTAGGGGCAAATATTTTATTTACCCCTACATTCTTTTTATGTCGTCGTTTTTAGAATACCAAGTTGAAGCCGAAGCGTATGCCGTGCTTTGAAATGCCTGGCAGTTCGGTGTAGGTGAGGCGTCGCACATAGTCTACTTCAAACATCTTTAAGATGTTGTGCACACCCACTACAAATTCCAAATAAGGCTTTTTGCCCATTACATTGGTGCCTTCGGGAAACTTGTAAAGCTCTGTGTCGGCAGCATTCTGCGGCAACAGCGGATTGTTCTTGTCGGTAAGGTGTCCCCACATACCCTTGAAAGCGAGGTATTCGCGCCACTTCAGCTTCTTCACGAGCGGAATACGGTTGAACACTTTGCCCTCCAAGTTCCACGCAATGTTGAACTGTGCGTAGCGGTCGTTGAGGAATTCGAGGTTCTCCATTAAGTTGAACGAACCTTGATGCTCGAAGTACGACGTGTTTACAGGGGGCATAATGAGCAGGTGGTAAGGCACTTTGTTCCATTGTGCACCTGCTTTTAGGCGCATGTCGAACTTGCCCCAGCTGCCGAGCCATACACGTTTGTATGCCGAAAACTCGGTAAGGTTGTAGCTGAACTGTCCGCCCAACACGTTTTTAAGTCCGATTGTGTGGCTCAACGTGAACTGCGGGGCGTCTAAATTCACCTCGAAGCGACGCTGTTTCGAGTTGATGTAGCTTTGTCCGGGTCGGTAGTCGAAGCCCAAGGTGAGCGATGTCATACGCACTTTGTCTACAAACGAGCCGTCCATACGTTCGTAATAGAGTTTTCCCAATGGGCGGTGGCTCTCGGTGTTCAGCTGTATCTGTGTGGAAAGACCGTAGTCGGTTTCCCATTGGAAGCCCAATCTTTGCCTGTTGTAGAGGTAGAGTTTCTCCACCTTTACGGGGCGGAAAGTCATAAAGATGTTGTCTTTGTTGTGCACAAGATACTTGTCTGACGGCGATTCCAAGTCGCGATACGACTCGAAAGAGAGTGTGCGTACAGGAAATTCAGTAGGTTGGTACTCGGGTTTTCTGAACGAATACGTCAGCTTACCGCCGTAATAGTGGTCTTTCGACTTCGTTCCGTAGGCGTAATAGCCTTCTGCAAACCAGTGCGGACTAAGGTTGGCAGTGGTTCGTGCAGCCGCTCTCAGGCGTATTCCGTCTATGTAGTTCTTCGAAATAAAGGTGTTTACAGGTCCTATGTCTATCTTGCTTGCTGTCTTTTCAGAGCCTGTTTCCACAAAGTTTTCGGCGAAAGCCTTTACCACGAACATAACTGTTTTGAAGCCTTTGGTGCGCCCCATACGCTTAATGAAGTTGCCCATGTTGTGCTCGCTCTTCGATAAGGCAGTGGTGCGGTGCTGCTCCCAGAAACCATCGTCGCGCATTTTCGCGTTCGGGTCGTATGCCTTCTTTGCTTTTCCTTTGAAAAGGTGTGGGTCTATCGGCTCAAATGCGTAGTTCTGCAAGCCTGTCGTGCGTATAACGAGCACTTGTCGGAGCATGGTAACAAGCTCTAACTCTGCCATCATGTCGTCTGTGGTGAGCACCCAGTCGCCGTTTGCGAGCTTGGAGTATTCCTGTTTGAACTTCATAGCTGCGACAAAGTTCACGCCAGTGCCTGCTGGGAGCTGCATATCGCAACGTCTTACGTGCAGGGAAGGGTCGTTCAGCACGTACAATTCGCCACGGAAGCCGAAGTCTTGCTGGTTTGCGGGCATGAACTGGAGGCGTATGCACTCGTCGTTGCCCACCTTTACCGTGTCGTCAATGTAGAAGTGGTAGAACGAAATGGCAGTAGAACCGATGGGAGAGGGGAAGCGTGCCTGCAGCAACTCTATCTGGTCGTCGTACAGGTCGATGTCTTTAAAGAGGTCTTTCACGATGGTATTCATCGCTTCGCCTGTCTGTATGAGTTGCGAAATACCCTTCGTGCTCTGTCCCTTGATGATGTCTTTCTCGTCTTTCGGCGACTTTCGGTAAATATGTTGCGTAACCGTTTCGTCTACGGAGATAGGCAATATCATCTTGTTATTGTAGGGACACATTTCCACTTGCTCCCTTAACCACGGCGCATTCTTGAACATTCCCGTCTCCAACTGTGCTTGGGTGATGTTGTTGAGTGCCATTGTTACCTTCTGATACTTGTCGTATTGATAGTAATCGTGGTTGTTTAAGTTGGTCTTATGCTTGGCTGCGATAACCTTTCGCATAAGTTCCACGGCTGGATTGTTCTTTCTTGAATACCTGTGGCGTCGTTTCGCCTTTACCACAACGCCTTCCAATTGCTTCGTTGTTGATATTAAAGTAACTAAAAGTTCGTTCGGTGTCTTTTCCGTTATCCTTATCTTGCGTGGCTTGTAGCCCACTGCCGTAACCTCAAGCATTTGTCCGTTGTGCCTTGCAATGGTGAATTTGCCGTACTGGTCGCCCGCAGTTGCAATCTTTAAACTTCTATATGTGGCATTTGCATACGCAATTGTGTCTTGCGTCTGCGCATCAATTACAGTGCAGTGCAAGTCTTGCGCCGCTGCCGTTGTTATCCCAATAAATAATCCGAGTAGCAAGAAAGCCATTCTTGCTGCTCGGTTCTGTTGTGTTCTTTTAATCAATTTCTTCATCAGCTTCGTAACCGCCCATTTCGCGGATTGCATTTTTCAGCATGGTGTATTGCTGAAAGAGGTTGTTCACAGCTTCCTCTCCTTGCGTATAATCGTGCATCGGACTCTTGAGATAGAAGCTCAGGAACCGTTGAATACCGTAACGTCCGTCTCGCGCGGCAAGGTCGCTTAGGAGGGCAAGGTCGAGCAACAGCGGTGCAGCGAGGATAGAATCGCGGCAGAGGAAGTTAATTTTAATTTGCATAGGATAGCCCATCCAGCCAAAGATGTCGATGTTGTCCCAACCCTCCTTGTCGTCGTTGCGAGGCGGATAGTAGTTTATGCGCACCTTGTGGTAGATGTTTCCGTAGAGGTCGGGCTGCTCGTCGGCTTTGCAAATCGTTTCTAAAGTAGAGAGTTTGCTCACTTCTTTCGTGCGGAAGTTGGCAGGTTCGTCGAGCACAAGTCCGTCGCGGTTGCCCAAAATGTTGGTTGAGAACCAGCCATTCAAGCCCAATGCACGTGTTTTAATGATAGGAGCGAATCCTGATTTCACAAGTGTCTGCCCTGTTTTGAAGTCCTTTCCTGCAATCGGCATACGTGTTTTCTCTGCCAATTCCCACATTGCCGGAATGTCTACCGTCGTGTTTGGCGCACCCATAATGAAAGGACAGCCTTCTGCAAGTGCAGCGTAGGCATAGCACATAGACGGAGCAATGTGTTCGCGGTCGTCGGCTTTCATCGCTGCTTCGAGCTTTTCGAGTGTGCCGTGGAACGCTTCTTCGTAAGGCACATATATTTCTGTCGATGCCGCCCACAGCACTACGACACGGCTGACACCTTTCTCCTGCTTGAAGTTCTGTATGTCCTTGCGCAGTTCTTCTACCATTCCCCAACGTGTTACACCTTGCTTCACGTTGTCGCCGTCGATGCGTTTCGCATAGTTCTTATCGAAAGCAGCCTTCAATGGCTTAATGGCTTCAAGCTCATCGCGTACAGGTTCGATGTCCTTTGCTTTCAAAACTTCGGCATAGACAGCCGCTTGATAAGCGTTTTGCGGGTACACGTCCCATGTTCCGAACACGATGTCGTTCATATCGGCAATTGGTACGATGTCTTTATAGTGAAGATATTTCTTGTCTTTTCCTTTGCCAACACGTATCTTGTCGTATTGTGTCATTGCTCCGACAGGCTTTGCCAAGCCTTTGCGAGCCATTAACACACCGGTCATAAATGTAGTTGTTACGGCTCCACAGCCTACTACCATGATGCCCAATTTACCTTCTGCGGGTGCAACTTTTCCCTGTTTCATTATTTATTAGTTTTAAAATTTTGAACGGATTGTTAGACTATTTATTGTTGTTTCTATATATGCTTTTTGGCTTTTTCATATATTCAGTTCCTTCAAACTCGTTATCACACGGTCTGCCACGCCCTGTTCCTGCTTGTCGGGTGTCCAGCTTTCGCCTTTTATCCATACGGTTTTGCAGCCAATGGAATGGGCAGGCACAATGTCTTTGTCGTAACTATCGCCCACCACAACGATGTTTTCGGCAGGCAACTGTAAGGCTTCGACGCCCAGCTGATAGATGCGTGGGTCGGGCTTGCGCACCTTTACTACCGCGCTTTCTATGATTTCCTTGAAGATACCGTCTAAACCGAACTCTTGCAGCACTACACCGATGTTGCCATAGAAGTTGCTCACCAATACAAGCGGATAGCTTTCCTTGAGTTTCAGCAGCACTTCCTTGCTTTCCGCCACCGTTCTAACAACGTCGTTGTAGAGCACTTCCACCACCTTAGTGCGGTTGTTGGCAAGCGAAAAGCCCGTTGCAGCAACCAGTCCTTGCAGTTGCAGATGCTCGAATTGCAGCCTTATCTTCTCTTCCAATGTGCGACGGAAAGTGAAGTCGGGCTGTATAATCGGATTCTTGCCCAACGTTCGCTCGGCATAAACGTAGGCTTCGCGATATTGTTCCTCCGTTACGGGGAAACCAAGCTGCTCGTAGGCGTGCCAAATCTTCATTCCCCAATGGCAGCCACACGTATCTATGGTTCCGCCATAGTCGAATATATATCCTTTTATCATAGTGCTTCAAGCTTTTAACAGTTCCCGCATTGCTCGGCAATGGTCTTCATGTCGTTTGTGCATATACATATAAACGACGGTGTAGAGCAGAATTTCGACGAAGAGATAAACCCACGGACAATTCGCCAACACCGTTATATAAAGAAGTATGGCGCGCGAGTTGAACGTCAGGAAGTTGGTCAGCGGCATCAGCGGACGACTGCCTTCGAGAAACTTTTCCTTCCATTCGACAGGTATGTTCTCCACTGTTCCGTAACGTTCGCTGAGTTCTTGTCGCAGTTTCTGGAACTCTGGCGTGCGCCGTTCTTGGTTTCTGCAGTAGTTCTGATAGTTGGAATGGAACGCCCAGTCCCAAAACACGCCCTTCTTACCCTTCAAACTCTCCACGATAGCGTGCTCCACTGCATAGCTGTCAAGCTCCGAGCCCACCTTTCCCTTGAGGAAATAGAGGTGTATCTGGCGATAGTAGTCCGCCAACGAACTTTGCTGTGCGTGGCAAACAAGCCCTGCAATGGCTGCAAGCGCAAGTCCGAAAAGTCCCCAAACCTCTGTCGTACCCGGCATAGGCTGGTGCCAAATGCGCAGCACAATGGCAAGATAGATAGCTGCAAACCATGTGTCGCCTGCGAAACCGTCCAAGCATCGCCCCTTCATAGAACGCTGGTTGGTGAGTCGGGCAAGTTGTCCGTCGGTAGAATCGCAGAGGTTTGCCAACACCAAGAGCACTACACCTATTATATTATACCACACATCTTGGAAGTAGAACATAGCTCCTGCTGCCACGCCCAAGAAGATTGACAAGATGGTAATGGTGTTCGGCGTTACGCCCAACCTATACCACAGCAAGGCAAAAGCCAAGCCAACAGGTCGTGTGAAGTATATATCGAGCCACTCCTCTGTTTCGTCAGACTTCATAGAGGCTTTCAACAGCTCGCTGAATGATTTGTTTTCTATGTCCATATTCGTTTTCTTACAGTTCGGAAACGAAACTGATGCGTTCCGTCCCTACATTTTCTGCCGTGCTGCAACGTAGGCAATTATCGCCTTTGCAGCCTCATCTCTGCACCGTGAGAAGCTCGGCCAATCGTTGAAATCGATGATGCAGAACGCCCCATCAGCCGTTATAATGGCATCACCCCCATACACTGGCGTTTCGGCAAGTGCGGCAAGGCGGTTGGCGGTCGTTGCCAATGCCTCCAAATCGAAGGGGTAATGGTGGGCAATGCCGTTGCGCTGCTCGTCGCCGAACTTCGTCGTGCCGTCGTCGGTGGGGTAGAAGTAGCGGAAGAATGCCGTGCTCTCGACACCGTAAAACTTCACAAGGTCGCCCTCAATGTGCGCCTGCACCACGATGTCTGTAATGCCCCGACTGCGAAAATCGGCCTTTGCAGCTTCCAGTTCCGCATCGTTGGCACAATACCGAATGTCGTTTCGTGTCTGTACCGCTTCGTCGCCACGCTTTATCCAATAGCCGTTGTTGCCCTCTTGGGGTGGTATGGGAATGTCGGCATTGCGCATCAATGTCGTTATTCGGCTGCGCTGGCAGTTCCTTATGCCTCCTGCGGGGTTCACGATGCACTTTCCTGCTGCGTTTTCTTCGAGCAAAGACAATGTCTGGGGCATTCGTCCCATATTCAATATCGTGTCTGCTTCGGCAACATCGCCCACCGTCAGCTGACTTTCGGCTATGATTCTGCCCCCCATCGGCAGTGCCACCGCCGTGAGAATGGCAAGGTCTTTCTCCACCGAATTAGGCGAAAAGCGTGGGTCGCGCTGTATGGCTATCGTCCGCATACCGTGCCGTTTAAGAATTGTTCCGCCTTTTCTATGTCGGAAGCGTGGTCGATGTCGAGCACCTTTGTGAAGGGGTGCGCCACCGCTTTGCGTCCGTCGGCAATCAGTGCTCGCTGAAAGTTGCGCATTCGGCTTTCGCCTCGCTGCATACAATCGTCGAGCGTGCGGAGCGTTTGTGGGTGCAATCCGTAGATGCCGCCCGATATATAGGTGCAGTCAGCCTCGTTTCTGTCGTAGAAACCCGTTATGTTGCGCTGCTCGTCGGTGCCCACGTAGAGTGGCTTTTCGTCGTCTATGTAGGCGGTTACGCCCATATAGGCTTGCACGCCGTTGGCTGTTGCCTGTGTAAAAGCGTCGATGTATGCCTTGAATTCGTCTTCGCGGAAGATGGTGTCTACCGTTGTCAGCACAAACGGTTCGTCGGTCAGCCATTGGCTCAATTCCGCAAAACTGTGCATAGAACTGGGTGTCGATTTCACCACAAAGCGCAACGGAACGTCCTTTCCAGCCAGTCCGTGCTGCTGAATATGGGCGAGATGCGCCTGCACATCGGTCATTTCTTCGTTGCAGATAACCACAATTTCGGTGGCATTGTTGTTGCAGAACACCCGAACAAGGCGGTCTATAAGCCGTTCGCCATTGACTTTCACCAATGGTTTCGGTGCTGTTACGCCTTCTTTTGCAAGTCGCGAGCCGTTTCCTGCGGCAATAATGGCATACTTCATTGTCTGTTTTTCTGCTTGACGAAAATTGCTTTTATTTCATTTACATTACAAAGATACGCCTTTTTAATTGAAAACGAGAACCGAAAAAGAGGTTTTTTACATTATATAAAAAATAAGGTTAAATTCTTCTTTCAAGGCTGAAAGAGAGCTAATAATAGTGTAAATATTTTTCACAAGCGTAGCTATTATGTAACTGCTTATTTATCAAGGCTTTGCAAAACCTGTTGTTTTGCGTTCCAAAAGCGGCTGTTTTGCACGGTAAAAGCGTAGGTTTTGCGTTGCAAAAGAGCCGCTTTCGCAGTGCCAAATCGAAATTAGCGTTTTTCTTCAGAATTATCTTTACAAAACCGAAGCGTTTTCCATATATTCTTCTAGATTTTCTAGAATCTCTAGAATAACTAGAACCCCTAGAATAACTATAAGCCCCCACCCCCTCGTACCCCTACCGCAAAGACACTACCCACCACATTCCGCACACCTCCAAACGCTGTCTTTCTGTGTTATTTTCTACGAAAAGCACAATAAAAACGTAAAAACTTTTGGGTTGCTATCTATTTATTTATTATCTTTGTAACTGAAAACGTAATAATAAATCCTATAATAAGCAAATGTTAAAACTACTTATTCAGCTGCAGATAACGAAGAAACGCCGCAATTTTAAGTGGAAAAACTTTTTCCTTGCTGCCTACTTTTATGCTCTTATAGCCATAGTGTTTGTCTCTTCGCTTGCAGGTGCAGGCGATGAAGTATGGAAGATGTTGGCGGAACTGAAGTGGGAAAGCATTGTCCCCGTAATCGCCTCAATGATGCTATTGCCCGATATAATAATGAAATTGATATTCAAATCGGACTCAGCCATTATGGACGCCTACATTAAGTCGCGCCCTGTGAGCAAACGAACGTGGATTCGCTTCGTCGCCATTACCCACCTTGCAGACTTCTGGACAATGGCTTGGGCACTGCCTGCTGCCATCGGCTGTTTCTTTGCAATGCCTTTCGGCACAGCCTTAGCATCGGCATTGTTGTTGCTTTCCGTATCATACACAAACAGTTTGGCTATCGTTGCCCTCCGCACCGCACAGGGTTGGGAGTGGAAGTCGGCAGTAATAGTAGGCTGGATTATGTGGTCGCCATTGGCATTTATACACGGACTGAACCTTTTTGGAATGTCGTGGGGTATACACATTGCCTACTTCTTCGTGCTCATCGCCATAGCCCTCTATCTCGAACTCTACTATTTGAGCTATTTACGTAGCTACGACGAGAACAAGCGGAAGCAGAAAAACGTAAGCAAGTCGCGCCGTTCGGCGTTCTTTATAGAGATGCGTCCTTTCCTTCGTGGCAAGCGATTGCGTATGTTTATTGTATTTCCAGCTTTGTTAATTGTACAGAGTTTTTGGCACGCATCTATTGGTTACGAAGAACCTGATACAATTAATGGCAACTTGTTACT
>ERZ773027.1461-NODE-1461-length-12497-cov-2.847934_pt1 | contig 12497 bp, 12 predicted proteins | sample MGYA00511032_ERZ773027 | MGnify/ENA primary metagenome ERZ773027 (study PRJEB29015, sample SAMEA2738138) | human oral metagenome | biome: human oral; feature: human-associated habitat; material: saliva | place: China | collected 2190 ... | reverse complement strand
ACGATATTCTGAACGAAATGGCAAATAAAACAAAAAACAACGCCTTACAAGATGCAATTAAAACGCTCGGTGATGTAAAAACAAAGCTATTAAAAGATGTCCAAGTTGAAGTTGAAAAAACAGAGTGGTATTGGTATCAAGATAAATATGGCACTTGGTTACTACGGTATGGAAAGCATACTGTAACAGAATGGCAAAAAGCTAAGATGAGCGTAAACGAGTTAATCATAGAATGGAAAAAGGCAATTGAAAAAGGAGATAGTGAAACAGCAAAGAAAATAAAGGAAGCTTTAGAAGATGCCCAGAAAGAACATTTTAAGGCAAAAGGAGTTAATCCCGACGAAATAGAAAACTTAAAAAACTATATGCAAGATATAGAAGGAGCTTTTGTAGATGCAATAAAGCAAAAAGATTTTGGAGCTTTAAAAGATGCAATGCGTGAAAAAATTAGGGATGCTATGCTTGCAAAATTGCAACAGTCTATAATCTTTTCAAAACTAGCCCCCCTATTAAAAAAATTAGAAGAAGCAGGAGCTATGGAATATACTATCGTCGTATCTGCAGGGGCATCTGAAGGAGCTCCTATGCAGTACTTAGCACCATATTCTGGGGTGGCTATGGGCGAACATTTCATGTACCAAGGTAAACATGTACTTTGCGTATATGATGATTTAACAAAACAAGCTGCTGCATACCGTGCGATGAGTTTGTTATTACGTCGTCCTCCAGGACGTGAAGCGTACCCTGGTGACGTGTTCTACTTACACTCTCGTTTATTGGAACGTTCTGCTAAAGTATCTGATGAATTGGGTGGCGGTTCTATTACGGCTTTACCAATTATCGAAACACAAGCAGGTGACGTATCTGCTTACATCCCAACGAACGTAATCTCCATTACAGATGGACAAATTTTCTTGGGTACAGATATGTTCTACTCTGGCGTTCGTCCAGCTGTTGACGTAGGTTTATCCGTATCTCGTGTAGGTGGTAGTGCTCAAATTAAAGCGATGAAACAAGTAGCTGGTAAATTGCGTTTAGAATTGGCACAGTATCGTGAATTAGCGGCCTTTGCGCAGTTCGGATCTGATTTAGATGCGTCTACAAAAGCACAATTGGATCGTGGTGAACGCTTAACAGAAATGTTAAAACAACCACAATATACTCTCCGTTAAAAGTAGAAGAACAAGTGGTATGTTTATATGCGGGTATTAATGGCTATTTCAAACGATTGGCTGTGCATGATGTACCAGCTTTCCAAGATGCGTTATTACAATATGTACATGGAAATTATGCCAATATATTAGCATCAATTAGAGATACTAAGAAATTAGAAGAAGATACAGAAAAAACATTGCAAACTGCGATTTTAGAATGTATTGATGTCTTTGGTGCTACTCACGAATTATTACCAGAGGAGGCGTAATCTATGAGTAGTGCACAAGACTTACGCAAGCGTATAAAAAGTGTCACTAATACGCAGCAAATTACAAAAGCTATGAAAATGGTAGCATCTGCTCGTCTACGTCGTGCACAACAAAAAGCGAAAGGTACTGAACCTTATACAGAACGTCTCCGCCACATGCTGCATCAAAGCATGTCCTCTTTAGATGGAGGTGCGGATTTACCACTACTTACAGTTCGTCCTGTGAAGAAGGTAGCCTATGTGGTGGTAGGTGCTGATAAAGGTTTGGCTGGTGCCTATACTAGTAATATCATTAAATACGTGCAAGCTTTATTGCAAGATAAGCCAGCTGAGGACTATGGTCTATTCACAGTGGGTCGCAAGCCAACAGAATATTTCACTGGTCATGGCTATTCTGTAGTATCTGATTTGCAAGGATTTTCTGATAAACCAGGCTTTCATCATGCTCAGAATATTGTGGAACAAGTGAAAACAATGTTCTTATCTGGTGAGGTAGATGAAGTGGTATTGGTATACACCAAGTTTGTGAACTCCTTATTGCAAGAAGTGACTCATGAGCGCTTATTACCTCTTTCATTAGAAACGGATACAGAAGCAACTGGTGAAAGTTTATTCTATCCAGATCAAGGCTCTGTATTGGAACAATTGTTGCCAGCCTATGTGGAAAGCACTGTATATAATGCATTGCTACATGGGGCGGCTAGTGAATTAGGTGCTCGTATGACGGCCATGACATCCGCTACAGATAATGCAGGCGAATTGATTGGTACCTTGCACTTAGAATACAATAAGTTGCGCCAAGCAGGTATTACTAACGAAATTTCTGAAATCGTAGGCGGTGCAAACGCATTGCAATAATAGATAAAGGAGTATCTCGTATATGAGTACAAATATAGGTAAAGTAGTTCAGGTTATTGGACCTGTGGTAGACGTAGTCTTCCCAAAAGGTGAATTGCCTGCTATTTACAATGCAATTACTATTACAAAAGGCGGCGAACAAGAAACATCTAAGATTGTTGTAGAAGTTATGCAACATTTAGGTGATGACACAGTTCGTTGTGTAGCCATGAGCTCCACCGATGGATTGACTCGTGGCATGGAAGCAGTGGACACAGGTGCCGCTATTTCCGTTCCTGTTGGTGATGGTGTACTAGGTCGTATTTTCAACGTATTAGGCGAAACAGTAGACCACGACCCAGCAGAAGTGAAAGTGAATGAACATTGGCCAATTCATCGGGCCGCTCCAAAGTTTGATGAATTAGCACCAGAAACTAATATTTTAGAAACTGGTATTAAGGTTGTAGACTTAATTGCGCCATACGTAAAAGGTGGTAAAATCGGTTTATTTGGTGGTGCCGGTGTTGGTAAAACAGTTCTGATCATGGAATTAATTCATAACATTGCTACAGAACACGGTGGTTACTCCGTATTCGCAGGTGTCGGTGAACGGACTCGTGAAGGGAATGACCTTTGGAACGAAATGAAAGAGTCTGGCGTATTGTCCAAAACAGCCCTTGTGTATGGACAGATGAATGAGCCACCTGGAGCTCGTATGCGCGTAGCTTTAACAGGCTTGACTATGGCGGAATATTTCCGTGATGTACAACAACAAGACGTGTTGTTATTCGTAGATAACATTTTCCGTTTCATCCAAGCTGGTTCCGAAGTATCTGCCTTGCTAGGCCGTATGCCATCTGCCGTTGGTTACCAACCAACATTGGCCAATGACGTAGGGGCGTTGCAAGAGCGTATTACATCTACTAAAGAAGGTTCCATTACGTCTGTACAAGCTGTTTACGTACCTGCCGATGACTTGACTGACCCAGCGCCAGCAGCGACATTTGCTCACTTGGATGCTACTACAGTATTGTCTCGTTCCATAGCAGAACTTGGTATTTACCCAGCCGTGGATCCATTGGATTCCACAAGCCGTATCTTGGATCCATTAGTATTAGGGGAAGAACATTACTCTGTAGCTCGTGGCGTACAAGAAGTGCTTCAAAAATACAAAGATTTACAAGATATCATTGCCATCTTAGGTATGGAAGAATTGTCTGAAGCGGATAAATTGACCGTAGCTCGTGCTCGTAAAATTCAACGTTTCTTGAGTCAACCATTCTTCGTAGCCGAAGTATTTACAGGCAGTCCTGGTAAATATGTGCCATTGAAAGAAACATTACGTGGTTTCCGTGAAATCCTAGAAGGTAAACATGATGATTTACCTGAAAGTGCGTTCTACATGGTGGGAACGATTGATGAAGCTGTTGCCAAAGGAAGGGACATGTTAGGGAAAGGAGAATAATCTATGAGTACCATGCATGTAACAATTATTACTCCTGATGAGACAGTGTTTTCTGAAGATGCTACTATGGTGGTAGGGAAAGCTCTCGATGGAGAGTTTGGCATCCAGCCACATCATATGCCTTTAGTGAGCGCTTTGGCACCAGGGGCCATCCGCATTGACCATGATGGCAAACGTGAAGAGTTTATCCTTCCAGGGGGATTCCTAGAAGTGGAAAATAACTCTGTGTATATCACTACAGCCTCTTGTGAACGTGCATAATTACATATCGATGAGATAGAAAAAAGGTTGTACCAACTGTGTTTAGCAGTCTGGTACAACCTTTTTTGAATACATAGTTGTCTATATTAGTTTTGTAATGAATCTAAGAATAGTTTGATACGGCGCAAGGCCTCTTGGATGGTTTCCTTAGAGGACGCATAGGAACAACGAATACGGTTAGCACCGCAAGTGCCGAAAGCAGATCCTGGTACAACTGCAACGTGTTGTTGTTCTAGCAATTGTTCGCAGAAACTTTCATCGGATAAACCGGTTTGGGAAATATCTGGGAACACGTAGAAAGCTCCTTCTGGAACGGCGATAGGTAAGCCCATGTCTTGGAAGCCTTTCACAATCATGTCGCGACGTTCCAAGTAATCTTGGCGCATAGCCACTACGGAGTCATCGCATTCGTTAAGGGCAACAATGGCAGCATGTTGCACTGGGGTAGCTGGTGCGACAATGCTGTATTGATGCAGTTTAATGCAGGCCGTGATGAATGGTGCTGGAGCACAGAGGAAGCCGATGCGAAGACCGGTCATAGCATAGGACTTGGAGAAGCCGTTTAAGATGATGGTCCGTTCTTTCATACCCGGCAAGGATGCCATAGATACATGGTCTTTGTGGTAGGTAAGCTCCGAGTAAATTTCGTCAGAGATGATGATTAAGTCATGGGATTGAGCGAACTCGGCGATAGGTAATAGATCTTCGTAGTCCATGATGGCCCCTGTAGGGTTGCTTGGGTAGCACATTAAAATGGCTTTTGTTTTTTCAGTGACGAGTTTTTCTAGCTCTTCCACACGAAGTTTGAAACCATCTTCTAAATGTGTCGGAACAGGGACAGCCTTGCCACCGCACATATGAACTTCTGCTTGGTGAGCCACGTAGGATGGATTTGGAATTAATACTTCGTCTCCTTCGTTTAGCAATGCCCGCAAAGAAAGGTCGATGGCTTCGCTGGCACCAATGGTAAGCATCATTTCATCCGTATCGTAAGAGACATGGTAACGACGGTTGTACCAATTGCTGATGGCCTCACGCAATGGCAAGATGCCTGCATTTGGAGAGTAGTTCGTTTCTCCTCGTTCTACGCTAGCCACAAGTGCATCTAGTACAGGTTGAGGAGGAATGTAATCGGGTTCCCCTACGCAAAGGGAGATGACATCGTCCATAGCCATTGCTTTTTCCCAAAACTTACGAATCCCAGATGGGGGAAGTGTTTGTGTCATAGTTGAAAGATAATTGTTCCAGTTCATAGGTTGTCCTTTCTGATACATGATGCATGTATCTCTATGTTAAATGTTATGGGTGTTGTATTACCTGATATGGGCCCTGACTCATAAGGGGTCTTGCGAAGATCGCAAGCCATAAAATAAGTTTATATAGAATTAACTACTTATAAGAATGCATACAGAGGATAACAACACCTTTTATAATGATAGAGTTAACAATAGTAACAGTGTACCACATTCTTAGAAAAGAACCTAGTCGATTAGAGGTTCTTTTTTATTGCATATAGTGTATAATTGTAGGTATGACATAGCATTTCATAGGAACTTATGTCATACTATAAAGATAGAGACATATTCTCTAGGTATTGTTACAATCTAAGTGGTTGTAACTGACTTTCACAAAGATACTAACAAGATAGAATAGATACAGTTGTAATGATGGGAAAGGAGTTACCGATGGAAACATTTTCCGTTACCTATGCATTGCATGTTCCCACCTATGAAGAGGCGAAGCAAGTGGCTTGGTCCATACAGGTGGAGCAAACCATTGAATTTCCTTACGAATTATTAGGTGAAAGCGATTCACGCCGCCATATGGTGGGACAATTGCTTTCGTTAACAGAAAAAGAAGATTGTTTTTGGGCAAAAATCGCCTATCCCGTGGAGATATCAGGGTTGGAAGTAACACAGTTTTTAAATGTAGTCTTTGGCAACTCTTCCTTGCAACCACATATTTGGGTAGTGGACATTGAGTTATGCCCAAGTTTAATCGATGCATTCAAGGGACCTAAGTTTGGGTTAGCGGGCATTCGAGAATTATGCCAAACACCGATTCGTCCTATGATTCAAGCCGTCATTAAACCGATGGGGACGCCCAATGAAGAATTGGCTCGCATGTGTCATGCTTACACCATGGGCGGTGCCGATGTGATCAAGGATGACCATGGGTTGACGAATCAATCCTTTTCGCCATTCAAAGATCGGGTATCACGTTGTGCCCATGCAGTGCAAGAGGCGAATGCCAAGAGTGGTCATCATACCCTCTATGCAGCCAATGTATCTGGGGATGGCACCGATGTACTAGAACGGGCTCACTATGCGAAAGAAGTGGGGGCTACGGCTCTCATGGTGGCGCCGTCCTTAATCGGCTTTGGTTGGCTTCATCGATTGGCTACGGATGATTCACTGAACCTGCCATTAATTGTACATCCGGCTATGATGGGTGGATTCACATTACCAGGTACATCGGGTATTGCGGCCACCATTTGGATGGGCTTGTTACCACGTATCTTTGGTGGGGATATGAATATTTTTGTATCCTACGGTGGACGATTTACTTTCAAACCGGAATTATGCCGTCAAATTTGTGATTCCAATCGAAAATCATTGGCAACTATCAAAGCATCTTGCCCAGCTCCAGGTGGTGGTGTAACTGAGGCTCGATTGCCAGAATTGGTGAGCATTTACGGTACAGATACGATGTTCCTTGTAGGGGGCGATATGTTCCGACGGGGACCCGATTTAACAGACAATATGAAAGCTTTCATAGATGTATTAGAAAGAAGCTAGGAGACATATGACATTGGAAGAAAAAGAATTACAAGTTCATGTCGTAGCTAGCGGTAGTAAAGGGAATTGCACCATTATTCGCAGTTCTCGCAGTGCAGTGATTATTGATGCAGGCATTAGTTGCCGGCGGATTACGAATGCCTTACAAGACTTGGAGATACCGAAGCATATAGTCGAAGGGATTGTCATTACCCATGAACATTCTGATCATATTGCAGGGGTACCTCAAATGATTAAACAAATGGGTTTACCTATTATCACAAGACCTAATACAGCACGGCGTCTTATGGATAAATTTAGCGTATCTACGGAGTGCTTTCAAACGTTAGGGACGAAAGAAGTGACCATAGGGGATATGGTATTACAACCATTTTCTACTAGCCATGATGCGGTGGACCCGATAGGAGTCACTTGTTATAAAGGGCACACAAAAGCAGCTTTGCTAACAGATACAGGTATGGTATCAAAGGAGATGTTAACGCATTTGCATGATACAAATTTGTTGGTCTTGGAAGCGAACTATGATGAACAGATGTTGCTCTATGGACCGTACTCACCAGATTTAAAACGTCGTGTAAAAGGCCAATCAGGACATTTGTGTAATGTAACGGCTATGAAAGTGTTATCAGCCCTAAGACGACCTAAGGGGATGGAAGTTGTCTTTGCTCATCGTTCCGAGAAAAATAATTCCCTCCATTTGGTAGAGCAGCTATCAGATCGCTTGTTAGCTTGGTGCAACGCCCAAGGTCAAGAAGGGTTTACAGCGTATCATGGAGACCCCAAAGAGTATACCTCTATTGGCGTATCTCGTGATACATAAATAGCTTAGTTTGAAATATAGTGAATGTCTTAGGAGATATGATAGGATGAAGTTTTCTATCTATTGTATAGGAAAGTTAAAAGAACCTTATTTACGAGAAGGGGTGGCAGAGTTTGTTAAGCGAGTGCAACCGTATGGGGGCATCACTATTACAGAGCTACCAGAAAGTAAATTAGGAGATAAGCCAAGTCCATCAGATAAGCAAAAAGCCCTCTATGATGAAGGGCAACGATTGCTTAAATATTGCACACCACAATCCTTTGTAGTGCTGCTGGATGTATATGGAAAACAAATGAGTTCTGAAGAGTTGGCAAAACGAATTAGTGAATTAGAAGTGCAAGGCCATAGCGAGATGGTATTCATCATTGGAGGAGCCTTTGGTGTGTCCGAAGAATTACGACAACGGGCACAGTGGAAATTGTCCATCAGCCCTATGACTTTCACCCATCAAATGGTGCGACTCGTACTGGTAGAACAATTATATAGAGCTTGTAAAATTAATCGAAATGAACCTTATCATTGGTAAGAAAGGAGATATGCATGGCAAGTGCAATTGAAAAAGGAATTACTTATGTGTCGGCAGATATACAGGAATTGCCCCTAGAGAATCCAGAATTTGTAGGACATTATATAACAGAATTAATAGAAGGAAAAGAAGATATTCTTGCGATTCAAAATGAAATACAAGGATTGGTACAAGGATATGAGGCACTCTTTGTCGAATTAGAAGAGAAGGAGCAATCAGAGTCTTTAGAAGAACGTCGTCATATGGTGTCAGATAGTATAGGAGAATATACGAATGTAACAGATACAGTATGCACTGTATTAGATATCTATATAGATATGGCGAATATGATTCAACAAATGGAAACATCTGGCGGTAACCCAGCGTATTTATTGCATCGTAAACAAGAATTGCTAGAACAGAATGTAGAACTAAATAAGATTTTTGATCGTCTAGATTATTATATTTCTACCGTGGTCGAGATGCTTTCAAAAGAAACACAATTTGCGAAATCTGTGGTAGCCGGTGGCACAAGTGCTTCGGAAGAAGATATAGTGCATATGTTACTTTTACATCAAACAGCACTGAGTTCTTGCGTAGAAATTAATAAGGCTTTGGTAGAGCGATTGCAATTAATGGTACCTCGCCTAGAAGGATTGCGAGAAGATGTGATGAAAGTACAGGTCCATTCTGTAGCAAGCGATGTAGAAGAACGTAGAAAGCGATTGCAAGAATTACGCCAACAAGCGAAAATAGAAGATGTAATGGATTACACGGATTTAGAAGGGCAATATCGTCATGCTTATGATGAAGAGGGAAATCACATTGGCACCCAAGAAGGGGGCGATGGTGGTAACCGTAAAAGTTTGACTGCCATTTTGGTTGTAACAGCGATAGTCATTGCTATCTTTGCTGCCTATGTATATATGAAATAGGAGGACTTCACTATGACATTACAAGAAATTATGAACAAATACCCAATTACTGTTGGTAAAGATGAACAAATTACAAATGTAGCTAAATTGATGGTAAAACACAATTTAACAGCTATTGCTGTAGTTGATGAAGATAACAAGTTGATTGGCATTGTATCGGAAGGGGATTTGTTGTACAAAAAAGTTCGTCCCCATGCGCCACATTACATCAATATTTTAGGCGCTAATATCTATTATGGCGGTATCGGTGAATATGATGGACAATTCAAAAAATTGATGGCTACCCATGTAGAAGAAATCATGACCACAGAAGTGATTACTGCCTATGCAGATGCAGAGGTAGAAGTAACTGTAGGGGCTATGGTAGAAAAACATTTGAAAAATTTGCCAGTTGTTGATGATGCGTATCATTTGATTGGTATGGTAAGCCGTCATGATATCATGAAACTTATCGCTGAAGAACAAGGTAAATAGGGAAATAATTGCACGATTGACGACTTTATGATAATATTAAAAATGCAATATTAAAACTTATAATTTGGGTGCATTATACCCTAAGGAGGAAATACTTTCATGAAAGCAACTGTAACTGCTGTTGATCAGCACAAGGTATCTATTACAATCGAAATTCCAGCGGAAGATGTGAAAAAAGGCTTTGCGCAAGCTGTAAAACGCATCGCTAGCCAAGTTAACATTCCAGGCTTCCGTAAAGGTAAAGCACCTCGTAAAATTTTGGAAATGAACTATGGTAAAGAAGCTATCGCTGAAGAAGCGTTTGAATTATTAGCAGGTCGTGCTTACACAGAAGCACTTCGTGAAAACGAAATCGTTCCTGTTAGCAACCCAGACATCGAACGTGAACAATTTGAAGAAGGTAAAGATTTAATCTTCAAAGCAACAGTAGTAAAACAACCAGAAGTAACTTTGGGTGACTACAAAGGCTTAGAAGTTGAAAAACAAGATGCTACTATCACTGATGAACAAGTAGAAGAACAATTGAACAATATCCGTAGTCAACAAGCTAAAATGGTAGCAGCTCCAGAAGATGCAACTGTACAAAACGATGACTTTGCTACAATTGATTTCAAAGGTTTCATTGATGGCGAAGCATTTGATGGTGGTGAAGGCAAATCCTATCCATTGCAAATCGGTTCTGGCAGCTTCATCCCTGGCTTTGAAGACCAATTAATCGGCCACAAAGCTGGTGAAGATGTAACTGTTACTGTATCCTTCCCAGAAGATTACTTCGTAGCAGAATTAGCTGGTAAAGAAGCAAAATTTGAATGCCATATCCATGATATTAAACGTAAAGAATTACCAGAAATCACTGACGAATTCGTTCGTTCCGTATCTGTAGGTCAAGGTAAAACAGAACCATCTTACAATACAGCAGAAGAATTTGTAGCAGATCTTCGCAAACGTATGGAAGATGATGCAGCACGTCGTGCTATCGATGCATATAATGCAGGTTTAGTGGAATTAGCTGTTAAAAATGCAACAGTAGATATCCCTGAAATCATGATTGAAGATCGCGCTGAACAAATGGTTCAAGAATTAGCAATGAACCTTGAAGGTCGTGGTTTGAAATTAGAAGACTACTTAAAATTCTCCAATAAAACTATTGAAGAATTACGTGAAGAAAATAAAGCAGCAGCCGCTGAAAACGTTCGCGCTGACTTAGTATTAGATGAAATTGCAAAAGCAGAAAACGTTCAAGTTACTCCTGAAGACATGAACTATGAAATCTTTGCTATGTCCCAACAATTCGGTGCTGACCCTAAAGAAGTATACGATATCATTGTAAAAGAAGGTCGTGTATCTATGTTAGCAAGTTCCGTAGCACGTAAAAAAGCAGCTCGTTTCATTGTAGACAATGCTAAAGGTGCTGAAAAAGCTGAATAATTGTTAATGCAGGTACATGTATAAGAGGTGTTAGATGTCTATGTATGTGCCAATCGTGGTAGAGCAAACTGGTCGTGGTGAGCGCTCCTACGATATTTATTCTCGTCTATTAAAAGATCGAATCATTCTATTGAGTGGTCCTATTGATGATACAGTTGCTAACAGTATCGTAGCTCAATTGCTATTCTTAGAATCTGAAGATCCAGATAAAGATATTCACTTATACATTAATAGCCCAGGTGGTGTGGTAACGGCTGGTATGGCGATTTACGATACTATGCAGTACATTAAACCTGATGTGTCCACGATTTGCGTGGGCTCAGCGGCTAGTATGGGTTCCTTGTTGCTTACAGCGGGAGCCCCTGGTAAACGCTATGCGTTGCCACACTCTCGCATTATGATTCACCAACCATTGGGTGGTGTTCAAGGGCAAGCGTCTGAAATTGAAATTCACGCTCGTGAAATATTGCGGTTACGAGAAGAATTGAATGGCGTGTTAGCACATCATACGGGTCAACCAATAGAAGTGATTGCACAAGATACAGACCGTGATAATTTCATGTCTGCAGAAGATGCAAAGGCCTATGGTTTGATTGATGAAGTGTTGACTCGTCCATCCTCAACAGAAAAATAAGGAGACAGGGGTTTGAATAAAGACGATAAAGAAAGACGTTGTAATTTTTGCGGTAGAGCAGAAACAGAAGTCGAACGATTGATAGCAGGTCCTAATGTGTTCATTTGCAATGAATGTATTGATGTATGCCAGCATATTATTGATGAAGACAAAATTGAAGAACTACCGGAAACGTTTGATTTAAACGATATCCCGACTCCAAAAGAAATTAAAGCGCATCTTGATCAATACGTGATTGGTCAAGATGATGCTAAAATTTCCTTGTCTGTAGCCGTATATAATCATTACAAACGTTTGCAACATGATAATGTCATTGATGATGTAGAACTACAAAAGTCCAATGTATTATTCATTGGTCCAACAGGTAGTGGTAAGACATTATTGGCTCAAACATTAGCAAAAATGTTACAAGTACCATTTGCCATGGCAGATGCTACTAGTTTGACAGAGGCAGGCTATGTAGGGGAAGATGTAGAAAATATTCTCCTAAAACTAATTCAAGCCGCCGACCATGATATAGAGCTAGCTGAACGAGGTATCATCTACATTGATGAAATCGATAAAATTGCTCGTAAATCAGAAAATCCGTCCATTACTCGCGATGTATCTGGCGAGGGTGTACAACAGGCATTACTGAAGATCCTAGAAGGAACAGTAGCCTCTGTACCACCACAAGGAGGACGGAAACATCCTAATCAAGAGATGTTACATTTAGATACAACAAATATCTTGTTTATTTGTGGTGGTGCTTTCGATGGTATGGACAAAGTAATCACGAAGCGGACTGCGAAGAAAACATTAGGTTTTGGTGCAGATATTCAAAAGAAAGAGGAAAAAGATGTAGCCTCTATTTTGAAAGAAGTTGTGCCAGAAGACTTACAAAAATTCGGGCTAATACCTGAATTTATCGGACGATT
>ERZ773027.1456-NODE-1456-length-12540-cov-4.837725_pt1 | contig 12540 bp, 13 predicted proteins | sample MGYA00511032_ERZ773027 | MGnify/ENA primary metagenome ERZ773027 (study PRJEB29015, sample SAMEA2738138) | human oral metagenome | biome: human oral; feature: human-associated habitat; material: saliva | place: China | collected 2190 ... | reverse complement strand
AACATTACCAAATGGTAAAGTAGTGACAGTGGACGTTCCGGTAAATGTAACACCAATTAAGGAAATCGAAACACCAGTAACAACAGAAAAACTGACTCCAGAGGATGTCTTAAAGCAAATTAAAGTGCCAGAAGGAGCAACAGCTAAAGTAGGAGATCTTCCAGATTTAACAACACCAGGTAAGAAAGAACCAGTGAAAGTAACTGTAACATTACCAAATGGTAAAGTAGTGACAGTGGACGTTCCGGTAAATGTAACACCAGTGAAGGAAATCGAAACACCAGTAACGAAAGATAAATTGACTCCAGAAGATATCTTGAAACAAATTAAAGTGCCAGAAGGAGCAACTACTAAGGTTGAAAATATTCCAGATTTAACAACGCCAGGTAAGAAAGATCCAGTGAAAGTAACGATTACATTACCGAATGGAAAAGTAGTTACTGTAGAAGTGCCAGTGAATGTAACACCAATTACACCAATTGAAACACCAGTAACGAAAGACAAACTGACTCCAGAAGATATCTTGAAACAAATCAAAGTACCAGAAGGAGCAACAGTTAAAATAGGAGACCTTCCAGATTTAACAACACCAGGAGAAAAAACTCCTGTAAAAGTAACGATTACATTACCAAATGGTAAAGTGGTGATTGTAGAAATCCCAGTAATTGTGACACCTATTGAAGATATTGTTAAAAAAGAGGGAGATCCAATTACTAATGAGGATGTTGAAAAACACATTCCAAAAGGTGCAAAAGTTATCTCAATTGGAGATAAGCCAACAACGGATGTTCCAGGTGAAAGACCAAGTATTCCAGTTGTGATTGAATTACCAAATGGAATTCGAGTAACTATGGATATTCCAGTAATCGTAACACCGAAAGTAACACCTGTAGTAGTTTCAGTAGGAACACCTGTCACACCAGAAGATGTTAAGAAACATATCGACTTACCAAAAGGATGGACTGTAACAAAAGTAGGAGAAATTCCAACAACTACAACTCCAGGAACAAAACCAGTTGTTTCAGTGGAAATTCAATTACCAGATGGACGTAAGATTACAGTAGATGTACCAGTAGTCGTAACCCCAACTGTAAGACAAATTGTAGTGCCACAAGGAACACCAATTACACCAGATGATGTAAAAGGTCATATAGATCTACCAAAAGAGCCAGGATGGGAAATTGTAGAAGTAGGAGAAATTCCAACAACAATTCCAGCTGGAGCAAAACCGAGCGTTAAAGTGAAAATCAAAGTCCCAACTGGTGAGATTATCGAAGTAGATGTTCCTGTAATAGTAACACCAAAAGTAACACCTATAGTAGTACCAGTAGGAACACCAATTACTAAAGAAGATGTTATGAAACGTGTAGATTTACCAGAAGGATGGAAGATTACAAAAGTAGGAGAAATTCCAACAACAGAAACACCAGGAGAAAAAACAGCTGTTAAAGTTAAGATTAAATTACCGACTGGAGAAATTGTAGAAGTAGAAGTACCAGTAAAAGTTACACCAAAAGAAACTCCAGCTCCAAGACCAACAGTTAAAACTACTCCAATAGTTGTAGAAGTTGGAACTCCAATTACAAAAGAAGATGTTCAAAAACATGTTGAATTACCAAAAGGTGCTGAAATTGTTGAAGTTGGAGAAATCCCAACAACAGAAACACCAGGAGAAAAAACAGCTGTTAAAGTTAAGGTTAAACTACCAACAGGAGAAATTGTTGAAGTAGAAGTACCAGTAACAGTAACTCTAAAAGCAACTCCAACACCACGTCCTGAAAAACCGTCAACACCAGAAGTACCAGCTAAACCAGAAACACCAAAAGCTCCAGTAGCTAAAACAGGAGAAAAAGTATTACCTAATACAGGTATAGCTGATGAAAACTCTACATTAGCAGGATTAGGATTAGCAATCTTAGGATTAGCTGCTGCGGCAAGAAGACGTAAACAAAAATAAAATAGAGCTATTATTAAAGTGATATTACTTTGATATAGTAAAAGAAGAAGCACTCTTGACGAAAGTCAGGAGTGTTTCTTTGGTTTATTGAGGTTTATACTGAATCGGATGTAAACTAAATTCGGGGTATGGGGACTTTGTCAAATTTGCTGCACATAGTTATCTTAAATTAGAACTTTATAAATCACATTTTAAAAGTTGAATATATAGTACATTTATGTTTTATATGGTAAACTAGAATAAATTGATTAGAGAGGTGTAATATGCTAAAAAATATACTAGAAAATGTTTTATCTTCAGGAAGTAATGGATCAGATGATAAAATTAAAGAATTAATTAATAACATTATAGGTGGAAATCAAGCTCCATCATTCGTTAGTGATATTCTAAACAAAGCATTAGAGCAACTAAATCAAGGGGCAGGATCAGCGCTTGTGGCACCGATGATTAATAAAGTATTAGAATCATATTCTAAGGATAATTCATTAAGTAGTGATACGAGTGAGCTGTTTAATATTACTAAGAATAGTGGAAGTGGTATTAGTGATATAGCTGGAAATATTATTAATACACTAATCAAAAAATAGTTTATGAAAAAGAAGCCGTGTTAATGGCTTCTTTTCGTATATTATTAGCATAACCTATGCTAGCAAGTCTCTCCACCTCAAGATGAACCAGCTCCTGCTGTACAACCATAACAGTGCATACCAGTAACAATTCTACGTACACCTGTATGATTATCTACAAGTTGACTCACATGGTTAACTTCACCAGAGATTTTAAGCTTTTCAATGTAGTTAAAATCACAATCATATAGTGAACCATCAGGTCCAACAGAAATCATATTTCTACACATAAGCCCTGGCAATGTTGCAGGATTGTATGCTTTATAGAGTTTGTTCATATATCCTTCATATAAATCTTCTCTATATAAAAATTCAGAGAATCTACCTATAGGATTATTTGTTATTGCGAATAGGTTATTAAAGACAATTTCAAAATTGTCATATAGTTTTTTCTTATACGTTTTTTCTAGTGCTTCTTGTTTAGGAGGTAAGAATGCTCCATTTGGATTATAGACTAGGTTTAAGATAAGGTCTTCTTCTTTACCATAACCTAGTTCATTTAGTCTTCTTAGTACTTCTATTGACTTAGGAAAAACACCTTTTCCACGTTGCTTAGCGACAACTTTTTCGTTGTAGTAGGGTAATGATGCTACTACTTGAACTTTTAAGTCACGATATAGTTCTGGTATGTCTCTATAAGCTGGAACATCAAGGATAATTAGGTTTGTTCTTACAATTATAGTTTTTGCATATTGTGAGATTTCTTTTATAAACCATCTGAAATTAGGGTTCATCTCAGGAGCTCCACCTGTAATATCCATTGTTTTATATTTACCAATCTTAAATGCTTCAATTATCTGTTCAAAAGTTTCTCGAACCATATTATTTTTTCTTGTAGGTCCACCATCAACGTGACAGTGGCTGCAAGTAATATTGCATAAACTACCTACATTAATTTGCATAATTTCAGGAAATTCTTCGGTTAATAAATATTGTTTTTCCTCAACTTGGTCAAAAAATTTAGGAATATTTAATTCTGTCATAATAATACTAGTTTGTTAATTTATCAGATAATTCTTTACTTTGAAGACCGTGTACAAGAGTAATACCAGCTTTCATTGCTGCTGCAACGTGGATAGCTTCTGCAATTTGATCTTGATCGCAACCTTCTTCTAAACAAGTACTAGTATAAGCATCAATACAATAAGGACAAGCTTCAGCATGAGCTACAGCAAGTGCGATAAGTGCCTTCTCGCGAGTTGTTAGTTCACCTTCAGCCATGACATTACCGTAGTAATTCATAAAGTTTTTCCAATAATCAGGTGCGTCTTCACCAAATTTTCCTTCACCAAATTCTATTAAATGTTTCTTTTTAAAATAATCTGCCATATTTATTCTCTCCTTTAAAAATTTGTATATAATTTTATTATAAGTTAGTTTGTGTAAATAATCAATGAAATTGTCTGACTTATCTAATATAGAAAATTAGTAAAAATGATTTAAAGATATTATTCAAAAAGTATAAAATAAGTTATCTTACATCTTTATACATTTTTGCAATTTCTTCTACAGGGATGCCACGACGATACATTTTTTGATATTGTTGCATCTGCCACATTGTTTTTACAGTATGATTTTTGTATCTTCTTGTAGAGGTTGTGATAGGGGAGTCAATTACTGTAATTTTATAACTAAGTGCACTTAAATCTTCAGAAAGTTTATAATCTTCCATTATAGGCATATCTTTATATCCTCCAACTTTTTCAAATACTTTCTTAGATAGAAATATCGCTTGATCTCCAAAGGCAAGGTTAGTAATACTTGCACGCATATTAGAAACGAGAGAATTTACCCACATAGGAAAGCTACTAGGATAGAATCTAATCTTTAGGCAGCCAACTTCAGTGGGACAGGAAAGTACTTTTTCTATTACATCTTTTTGAAGTACACTATCACAATGAACAAACCACAGAATATCCCCTTTAGCAATTTTCGCGCCATAATTCATCTGATTTGCACGACCTTTTTTATCCGATAAGTGATATGAGTAACCGAAATAAGAAAGTTCATCTAGGATTTCTTTTGTCTTATCTGTCGAACCCCCATCAACAAAAAGCACCTCATGTTCCTTTATATTATGCAAACAATACAGATTATAGACAAAATCACGTATTGTTTTTTCTTCGTTATAAATTGGCACAATAATAGTAATCATAAATACACTCCTAAAATAATAGTTAATATAATTATAACATGTAACAAAGTATTTCAAAATGATATTTACCTTTAAACTTAGGATTTAAAGTATTTTTAATAAAAAATTTAAAAAATTACAAAATATATATTGACAAAGCAACTGTATCTATCGTATAATCACAGTAGATACAAGAAAACGTTTTTAATATCTAATTGAATTATACAAATTAATCTTAAAAGAATTAATAAGGAGGAGTATGATGGATATAAAAATTTCTAATATGTCATCTGTTCCGATTTATCAACAGGTGGCTACACAAATAAAGAATAGTATTCTTAATGGTAGCTTAAAATGCAATGATCAATTACCTTCTATCAGAAGCTTATCTAAAGAGCTAGAAGTAGGTATAATAACAGTAAAAAAATCATATGAAGTATTATTACAAGAAGAACTCATATATTCTAAAGGAGCGGTAGGATATTTTGTAAATGATATAGATTTAGCTACTGTATTATCTATAAAAAAAGAAGAGTATTTAGTTGAACTAAAGGTAATAATTGATAATGCTATTAATGATGGACTTAATATAGAAGATATTAAGGATATAGTTGATAAAGTATTGGAGGGAAAAAATTTATGATAAAAGTGAATAATTTACAGATTAATAAAAAGTCATTTCAACTAGGTCCAATAGATTTGGAGTTAGAAGATGGATATGTCTATGCAATAACAGGTAATAGTGGGAGTGGTAAAACACTATTTCTACAAACACTATTAGGTGCAATGCCATCAGAAACCAATGCAATTAGCTATAACAATTTGAACTTTCATCAAAATGCAGTAGAAATTAAAAAACTGTATTCATATGTCGCTGACAAACCATTGTTTTCAGATACTTTACAAGTAAATGAAGTTTTATATAAAATATCTAAAATAGATGAAAGATTTGATGTAGATAAATGTTTTGAATTTCTAAATAAACATAAGATTGTTCTTCATAGTAAAATATATGAATTATCTCAAGGAGAGAAAAAAATATTGTTATTTTCAATAGGATATTTTACTATGTCTAGAATATTAGTACTAGATAATCCATTTTCTGGAGTAGGACTAATAGCTAAAAAAGAAATATTAAATCTTCTAAGAGATTATATAGATGAAAATAAAATGATTATTCTTGTAACTGAAGATCCTTTAGTGATAAAGAGTTTAGCAGATTATGTAATTGTTTTAGAAAATGGAAGAATTAATACTAAAGAAGATATAGTAGAGCTACAAGAAAGATTTAACACTACAGATATAGAAAATATTTTGCTTTCTATTATGAAGGGAGAGAAGTCAAATGTATAAACAAAAATACGATACAAACTTTGGGGCAATTTGGAATTTAATTTCAAATAGAAATTATACGAAACCTTTATTATATAAGAGTTTATATTTACTATATTATTTTATTACCATCACTACAGTGATTGAATTATTATTTGATAAAACTTATATGATTTTGGCTGCTATTAGTTCAATAATTATTGTGATAAATGGAAGAAAATATGATGATCCTGAACATCAATTTATTGAATATCTACCGATTTCATTAAAAGATAAAGTAAGGTATATTTATTATACTACTTATGTAAGTTTGATTTTGGGTGGAGTATTGGCTTTTGTATTAGATTTTATATATAATCGAGTAAGTGTCATAGAATATATTTACGCTATAATTGTTGTTATTGGAATGTCTAATTTAGCGATAATTCAAATGGTAGAAACAAAAAAATCATTAATTTACTTCTTTATATGGGATATATTAATATATCAATTTATCGTTAGTATAATCAGATTTGCTTTATTGGGTATTTATACGGCATATAAAGGACCAAGCTACGATAGTACACATTTTAATCTAATAAAAATATTGATTCTAATAGTATTGATAGTAGCATATCATTTTATGAGCGTTGAATATATAAATGGTATAAAGAAAAATACTAAATCTAACAAGAATAATAAAATAAAACTTTTGATAATCTTAGTATTATTACTAATTACTGGCGGATATAAATTATATTTAGATGCAGGTGAAGAATTTGCTAGAGGAATTAAAGAAGCTTCTAAAACTGGGATAGTAAAAGTATATAGTGATTCAATGAAAGAAATAGAAACTATAAAATAAGAAAAAAGAATATTAAGAAGAGACAGTGAGTATTATTAATGAAGCACTGTCTTTATTAATTTTTAAAAGTTTAGGGAGAATAGGGATATAAAAAAGAAGACTTGGTTAACCAAATCTTCTTTGTATTAATAATTCTTATTTGAATTCTGCTGTGTTAACACGTACTCCAGGACCCATAGTTGTAGTTACAGCTACAGATTTGAAGTAAGTTCCTTTAGCAGCAGCTGGTTTAGCTTTAGCTAAAGCGTCTTGAACAGCGTTGAAGTTTTCAACTAGGTCTTCAGTTGAGAATGAAACTTTACCGATTGGAGTGTGAACAACACCAGCTTTTTCAGCACGGTATTCAACTTTACCAGCTTTGATTTCATTAACAGCTTTAGTAACGTCCATAGTTACAGTACCAGTTTTAGGGTTTGGCATTAATCCTTTAGGTCCTAATACACGACCGATTTTACCAACTTCTCCCATCATGTCTGGAGTAGCTACGATTACGTCAAAATCAAACCAACCTTGTTGGATTTTAGTGATGTATTCACCTTGTCCTACGTAGTCAGCTCCTGCTGCTTCAGCTTCTGCTGCTTTATCACCTTTAGCAAAAACTAAAACTTTAGCAGTTTTACCAGTTCCTTTAGGAAGAACTACTGCTCCACGAACTTGTTGGTCGTTTTTACGAGTGTCAACTCCTAAACGGAATGCAACTTCTACAGTTGCGTCAAAATTAACTGTGCTTGTTTTTTTAGCTAATTCGATTGCTTCTACTACAGAGTATAGACTAGAAGAATCTACTAATTTAGCTGCTTCAAGATATTTTTTACCTTTTTTTGCCATTATAATTATCCTCCTATTCTCCTATTAAGATACCCATACTTCTTGCAGTACCTTCGATCATACGCATTGCTGCTTCTACAGAAGCTGCGTTTAAGTCAGCCATTTTAAGTTCAGCGATTTCTTGAACTTGAGCTTTTGAAACTGTAGCAACTTTGTCACGGTTAGGAACAGAAGATGCTTTTTCAATTTTAGCTGCTTTTTTAAGTAATACTGGTGCAGGTGGTGTTTTAGTAATGAAAGTAAATGAACGGTCTTCATATACTGAGATTACTACTGGAATGATTAATCCTGCTTGGTCTTGTGTACGAGCATTGAATTCTTTACAGAATCCCATGATGTTTACACCAGCTTGACCTAACGCTGGACCAACTGGTGGAGCTGGGTTAGCTTTACCTGCTGGTACTTGTAATTTAACAACTTTTATAACTTTTTTAGCCACGATAAAACCTCCTATATATTTTTCGTGATGTGGTCATTTGAACGTCTTTGAATTTTTCGTTCTCCCACTCAATCAAGTTTTGTATTTTTACATACTTGAATATAATATCACACTGGATAAGTAATTGCAAGTATTTTAATAAGTTTTTTTAAAAAAACTTATGTTTAGTAAAAATAATTCTACTTTTATTGAGTAGATATTAAAATAATACAACTAAGTCGGCTAAAATTCAAGTATAAAATCAAAATAATAGATAAATAGAAGATAGGCGAGGTGAGCTATTTGCTTGAATAAAGTCACCTCCCCATTTTCCGATATAGAGTTATATAAGGATTTGTCAGGACCTATATGGATAAAATTATTAAAAAAATAATTTTTAATTATATATGGTAATTACTTGACAGCCTATAATGTTTCTCGAACTCACAAAAGCTTTTTTTAACATTATAGGACATCACAGTAATCTTACTAATGATTGCTACAAAGAAAGGGAAAAATAAAATGTACAATATGATAGATGTTATTACAGCAGGATTTGCTTTATTTGCAATGTTATTTGGAGCAGGAAATTTGATATTTCCTCCAATGTTAGGATATGAATTAGGTAGTAGTTGGGGAGTAGCTTCATTTGCATTTATTTTAACAGGGGTTGGAATTCCTCTTATGGGGATAATTGCTTCTGCTAATGCAGGTAAAAGTTTAGATAGTTTTTCAGATAAAGTTTCACCTTTATTTGCAAAATTTTATGGAATAGCACTTATTTTATCAATAGGACCTCTTTTAGCCTTACCAAGAACAGGTGCAACAGCTTATGAAGTTACTTTTTACCATGCAGGATTTACAACTTCAATTTGGAAATATCTCTATTTAGGAATTTATTTCTTATTAGCATTGTTGTTTTCATTGAAATCATCAAAAGTTGTTGATAGAGTGGGAAAGATTTTAACACCTATACTTTTAATAGTTTTATTTATAATTTTAGTTAAAGGTGTATTTTTCAATGATTTACCAATTGCAGAAAGAATTTATGAATTACCATTTAAAAAAGGTTTTACAGAAGGCTATCAAACAATGGATGCCTTGGCAGCAATAGTATTCTCAACAGTTATTTTAAATGCTATAAGAGGAAAAGTTGAACTTACACCAAAACAAGAATTTTCATATTTATTGAAAGTTGGACTAATTGCAGCAGCAGGACTTGCAATAGTTTATGCAGGGCTTAGTTATATAGGAGCAAGTTTTGGTGGTTTGGATTTAGTTGCAGGAGCAGAAAAAACAGATTTACTTGTAAAAATTTCTATAAATCTTTTAGGAAAAATAGGATATTTAATATTGGCTATCTGTGTTGCTGGAGCTTGTTTAACTACTTCAATAGGACTGATTGTTACTGTTGCAGAATATTTCAGTGGACTTATGAAGGTATCTTATCAAAAATTAGTAGTGATAACAACAATAATAGGTTTCATATTTGCAATGTTTGGAGTAAATAAGATAGTTATTATATCGGTTCCAGTCTTAGTATTCCTATATCCTATAAGTATAGCTCTAATATTATTGAACTTCTTCCGTGTAAAAAATGCAAATGTATTTAAGGGAGTAGTTCTAGTATCAGGACTTGTAGGACTATATGAAGGAGTTTCAGTAACTGGACTTGCTATGTCAGAAGTATTTACAAATATATATAATTCTTTACCATTGGTAAATTTAGGATTACCTTGGTTAGTACCAGCTTTAGTGGTTGGAATAGTATGTAACTTTATAAAAAGTGAAAAATAATATAAGAATAGTTGAATTAATTTTAAAGAAACTGCTGCGATGTCCATTATTGTTGAGGGAGCATTTCGGAGCTCACGAAACACTAATGGCTATCAGGCAGTTTATTACAAGTAGAATCAACTATTCTTAATATTAGTAGAGAGATAGAGAGAAGGAAGATTGGAGGAAAAAATGGCTAATGTATATGACGTGCTAAAAGAAAGAGGATATTTAAAACAACTTACACATGAAGAAGAAATAAAAGAACTTCTTGAAAAAGAGAAAGTTACTTTCTATATAGGATTTGACCCAACAGCAGACAGCTTACATGTTGGACACTTCATAGCTATGATGTTTATGGCACATATGCAACAACATGGGCACAGACCAATAGCTTTAGCTGGTGGTGGAACAGGAATGATAGGTGACCCAAGTGGTAGATCTGATATGAGAACTATGATGACTGTTGAAATGATAGATCATAATGTTGAATGTATAAAAAAACAAATGCAAAAATTTATAGATTTTTCTGAAGATAAAGCTATACTTGCTAATAATGCAGATTGGTTAAGAAATTTAAACTATATAGAATTCTTAAGAGATATAGGAGAACATTTTTCAGTTAATAGAATGCTTGCAGCAGAATGCTATAAGTCAAGAATGGAAAATGGACTATCTTTCTTAGAATTTAACTATATGATAATGCAAGGATATGACTTCTATGTTTTAAATAAAAAATATAACTGTACTATGCAATTAGGTGGAGATGACCAATGGTCTAATATGATAGCAGGAGTGGAGTTAATAAGAAGAAAAGATAGAAGACAAGCTTATGCTATGACTTGTACTTTACTAACTAATAGTGAAGGAAAGAAAATGGGAAAAACTGCTAAGGGAGCATTGTGGTTAGATCCTAAAAAGACAACACCTTACGAATTTTACCAATATTGGAGAAATATTGATGACCAAGATGTTGAAAACTGTCTAGCACTTTTAACTTTCTTACCTATGGACGAAGTTAGAAGATTAGGAGCATTAAAAGATGCTGCAATAAATGAAGCTAAAAAAGTTCTAGCTTATGAAGTAACAAAAATTATCCATGGAGAAGAAGAAGCTACAAAGGCTAAAGAAGCAACAGAAGCACTATTTGGAAGTGGAAATAATTTAGATAATGCACCTAAAATTGAATTAGGAGCTGAAGATTTTTCAAAAGAACTATTAGATGTTTTAGTAGATAGAAAAATTTTAAAGACTAAGAGTGAAGGAAGAAGACTTATAGAACAAAATGGAATGTCTTTAAATGATGAAAAAATTAAAGATGTTAAGTTCACTTTAAATGATAATACTTTGGGACTTTTAAAATTAGGGAAAAAGAAATTCTATAATATTGTAAAAAAATAAAGTAAAGTAGTACTTGCTAAGCAGGTACTATTTTTCTTTTTGTTGTTTATTACCAGTACTCATGATATAATTTTAAAATTAAAACAATTTTCTTTTTAGAGGTGCTTACTATGGAAATAGAAATAAGAGAAGTAGAAGTAGAAGACTATAAAGAGCTTTTAGATTTTATGAGAAAAGTGAAAGGTGAAACTAATTTTTTACTTGGTTATCCTGATGAAATTAAATTAAGTTATGAAGATGAAAAAGAACACATAAAAAAAGTAAAATCTTCAGAAACAAGCAATCATTTTGTAGCAATGAAGGAAGATAAAATGATAGGCTGTACTAGTTTTAATGGAAATACAGCAAGAAAAATGAAACACTATGGAACTATTGGAATTTCAGTTTTAAAAGAGTATTGGGGTAGAGGAGTAGCAACAGTATTATTAGAAAAATTAATAAGTTGGGCTAAGGAAAAAGGGATAAAAAAGATTAATTTAGATGTTTTTGAAAATAATAAAAGAGCAATAGAACTATATGAAAAGTTTGGTTTTAAATTAGAAGGTTGTATAGAAGATGGAATTTTTGATGGGGAAAAATATATAAATTTATTGGTATATGGATTAAAAATTTGATTAAAATATTAAGGTAGTGTGGTATTCTTGTCTAAGTTCAAAATAAGAAATATGAGGGAAGATGATATTGAGATTATTTACAAAAATTTACATTTTGATTTTGTAAATAAATATTTCAAAAATAGGAAACAACAACAAAAAATACATAAAAATCATAATGAATGGTATAAAATTCATATATCTTCTTTTGATTACTCAATTTATATATTTGAAGATGAAGAAAATAACTTTGTGGCATTGACAAGTTATGAAATTTTAGCTAATGTTGCAAAAGTAAATATCTATTTGAACAAAGATTATAGAAATAAAAAATATTCACAAGAAATTCTATCTGAAAGTATAAACAAATTTTTAATTGACTATAAAAATATAAAATACCTTCAAGCATATATATTAGAAGAAAATCTTGCTTCAAAAAAGATTTTTGAAAATTTATCTTTTATATATGATAAGACTGAAATTTGTAGAGATGAACTAGAATACCTAATATATAGAAAAATAGTTCGTTACTAAGTAGATTTTAGGAAATTTTCTTTGAGCAATTTTAATAAATCTTAGTTATATATAGCGATTACTTGCCAGCCTATAATGTTTCTAGAGCTCCACAAAG
>ERZ773027.1450-NODE-1450-length-12581-cov-43.507265_pt1 | contig 12581 bp, 11 predicted proteins | sample MGYA00511032_ERZ773027 | MGnify/ENA primary metagenome ERZ773027 (study PRJEB29015, sample SAMEA2738138) | human oral metagenome | biome: human oral; feature: human-associated habitat; material: saliva | place: China | collected 2190 ... | reverse complement strand
TAACCCATACCAAACGTGAAGAAATCTTCTGATTTTCTTCATTTACCTTATTCAAGTATACATTGAATTCACGTACTTGATCAGCCATTTGGTTGCGTGCCTTTTCCATATCTCGCACATAACCGGCCACAGAATTCGACATTTCTTTCGTCACCTCCGCACGTACCATCTCTGTAATCATCTTACGTTGATCGTAAAGGGATTTATCCAATTTATCTTCAAGATTTTGGACAATCTGATGGGTACTTTACCTAAATTGTGCCATTACCTCGGCGGTTTCAAGCAAAAGATTATGTGCTTGCTCAAGTTCGTTATTAGTCATACATAACTATCTATTGAAAGAATAAGGAAAAAACGTGCCATCAGCATTCTTCAAATTTGGAAAGGATTTAACCAAACGAACGACCGCCATAGCTGCGCTCTTCTTGAACTTGCGGAGTATTTTGAGCAACTTCTTGAGCCTGATTTTGTTTTAAGGTCTCTCGCAACTCATCTCTAAAATTTGCCACCACTTCAGCATTATCAACCAATGCTTTGGCTGTGAACGTACCATCTTTGTCATTTTTAAAGCCTTGAATTAGGGCTTGGAGTTTATCGACTGCAGGTTGCTCGGCATATTGAAGATTATCTGTTCGATTATTTTGTGCACTCAAATCCAAAAGGTCTAAAACCCCTGCTTTGTTAGGATCTTTAGGGACAAGATTTTTATGCAAATCATTTCCAGAACCAGGGGCAAGATGGCCACCCAAACCATCTTTTTCAGGTTGTTTAAGCCCTGCCTCTTTCAATATGACATCCGCAAGAGTGTTGGAGTTCTGGTTCAAAAAATCGTAAGGATAAATATTGTCTTTACTTTTTGCATTGCGTACCATCGCTGCCCATTTTTGAGATAAATCAGGTGCCTCTGTAATTAACTCACGGTATTGCTTTTGAGGAGCAATCGGAGAGCCATCTTTATCGAGGTACCAAGCTGTCCCTCTATTATTAGGATTGTCTGGATTTCTAGCATCATATGGCAATCCTATGTGAGTTGGTAAACCTGTCTCAATATGAATTTTTCCTAAAGGAAGCTTCTCGGATATTTCAGTACCAGCCCACCCACTAATAGTATATTGCTTACCTGTCTTATCAGTATAAAGCAAAAATTTATGATGGTAGTCAACACCTAAAGAGCCAATATGCCTATAACCTACTTCAATCTTTTCATTTGCCATATTCATCTTCTTTATTCAACATAATTAAGGGTTGCATCAATTTTTTCTAAATGAGCAGTTTCATTAAATTGCAGAGCAATAAAAATTCTTGGTGAGGGAACAAGAGGTAACCCCTGTTTAAAATACCCTGCATATATAAAATTGCCTTCTTCCTTATAATCTTGATGCATCTTATTTAATGAATTGATAACTTGCTCTCGAGAAGAGCCAATAGGCAAATATTTAGATACGATATGACTAACGTCAAAAGGCTCCCATCTAGGTATATCCGTTCTCTTTATTGATAAAATTTCATTCAACATAGGGCTTTGGGTTATCATATCATTTTTTCCTTTTAAAACTGACGATTGAATTTTGGAGTATTTATCATGGTTGTTGGCTTCACAACCAGCAGAAAATAGAGAAAGTAGTGCAAGAGAGATAGGGAGTATTTTTTTCATATTAAGTTCCTCTTAATATATTTAAGATCATTAATTCTTGTTATTCTAACTCCTTTTCTTAGTATATTCAATGAAATATTTGATAAAATTCAAATAGTATATATTTAGGGGATAATACAAAGTAATAATTTTTTATTCAAATATTTTCTGAACTAATATCAGCAAACTTAGTTTAAGATATATCATAAACCTTATAATAATAAAAGTTACAATAACTTATTACCAACACCTTTCAAAAATAAAAAACCTTTCTGATTTTCCTACTTCTGGCTCAAAATCAGAAAGGTTTTAGTTAATTGAAAAAATTTAAGTACATTTAATGTATTAAATTCTGTTACCAAACTATTTTTACAAAGATATTATCCTGAATAATCGAAATTTTCTTTCTTCAGTTTAACAAATTATAATCTTTAGCCCTTGCAGACTTGTCGGGTCTGTCTATATGCGTTATGCCCAAAAGTCTCGCGGAGCGTCCAATACGGGTTTAACGATGCCGGTACGGATGGCAAAATCGCCAAAACCTTCATCATCCAAACGGTTTTGAGACCAATCTGCCACCCAGCCTTCGACAATTTCAAGGATTTCAGGTTCGGTAATATTTTCTTTAAACAGGCGCGGAATGCGGGTGCCTTCGCGGTTGCCGCCTGCGTAGAGGTTGTATCGGCCGACCGCTTTGCCGACCAAACCGATTTCCGCCAGCATGGCGCGGCCGCAACCGTTTGGGCAACCGGTTACGCGCAAAACGATGTATTCGTCTTCCAAGCCATATTTGGCGAACATCTCATCAATTTTATCGGAGAATGTCGGCAGGAAGCGTTCTGCCTCCGCCATCGCCAGCGGGCAGGTCGGCAAGGCAACGCAAGCCATCGAGTTCTCACGCTGGATGGTGATGGATTTGCTGATTAATCCGTGGTCTTTAGCGATTTTATCAATCGTGTCTTTCAATTCCGACGGCACATTGGCAACCACCAGATTTTGATTGGCAGTCAGGCGGAAGTCGCCGGGATGGATTTTGGCGATTTCACGCACGCCGGTTTTCAACGGCCTGCCGGGATAATCGAGCAGACGGCCGTTTTCAATAAACAAAGTCAAATGCCAGTTGCCTTCATGCCCTTGTACCCAGCCGATATGGTCGCCGCGATGAGTGAATTCATAAGGGCGGATGGGTTCAAACTTAATGCCCATGCGTCTTTCGACTTCTTCTTTGAACACATCCACGCCGACGCGTTGCAGCGTATAGCGTGTACGCGCTGCTTTGCGGTCGCTGCGGTTGCCCCAATCGCGCTGGGTGCTGACGACGGCTTCGGCGGCGTTAAGGGTGTATTCGAGCGGTACGAAACCAAATTCGTAAGAAATGTTTGGATACGTTTTGGTATTACCGTGTTCGCTGGATAAACCGCCGCCGACCAATACATTGAAGCCCACCAACTTGCCGTTCTCTGCAATCGCCACAAAACCCAAGTCGTTGGAATGAATGTCCACATCGTTATCGGGCGGAATCACGACGGCAGTTTTGAATTTGCGCGGCAAATAGGTTTTACCCAAAATCGGCTCGACCTCATCGGCAATTTCTTTATTGCGCGGCTCGGTCGGCTCGGTCGTGAACACTTTTTCGCCGTCCAGCCACACATCGGCATATGCCATGGTGCGCGGCAGAAGGTGCATACTGATGCGCGCCGCCCATTCATAGGCTTCTTGGTGCAGAGTACTTTGTACAGGATTGCTGGTGCACAACACATTACGGTTGACATCGCTGGCTGTGGCAATGGAATCCAAACCAAGTTTGTGCAATGCCTGATGTGCCTGTTTTAAATCGGTTTTCAGAATGCCGTGGTATTGGAAGGTTTGACGGTTGGTCAGGCGGATGGAGCCGTAAATCGTATTTTCACCGGCAAATTTGTCGATACCCAGCCACTGCTTCGGCGTAATGATGCCGCCGGGCAAACGGCAACGCAACATCATGTTTTTTAAGGGCTCAAGTTTTTGTTCGGTACGCTCGGCACGAATATCGCGGTTGTCCTGTTCGTACATGCCGTGGAAGCGGATAAGCTGAAAGTTGTCGGCGGTAAAGCCGCCGGTAAAGTCGTCTTTCAACTCTTCCTTAATCGTACCGTGCAGATAATCGCTGCGCTCTTTCAAGGCCTCGTTGCCGGACAAAGGCGTCTCAGGCAGCTTGGCGCGTGGGTCGGTTGTGGTAGCAGTCATTGAAGCACTCCTTATTTTTGATATAGGCGTTACTTTAATGAGGCCGTCTGAAAATGAGAAAGAATGGTTTGTTTGTTTTAAAGACGATTTTGTTATATCGGTAAAATGCCGCACTTACCTATAGCTAATTTGAATTTACTATATTTATGTTCTGACTGATGAGCGTTGGCAGATTAGAAATAAATTGAACAGATGACTTACATCATTAGCCTGCATCAAGCCCGATTCTAATTAAATCCACTATAATCCGTTATTTTCCACAGACTTAAACCGTAAAAATACAGCAAGCAAACTTTATGTCTCACTCCCTTATACGCACCTTCGCCCGAACCTTTGGTTTTCCCTATACAGAAACGTTGCAGGAACTGTCCCTACTGGAAGACAACCGTCATCTGCATTTGGGTGCATTAGCAGATTTCTACCGCCATATGGACGGTATATGGCATTCCAACAATCCACTTGCCAATTATTGGCTGGAGATGGAAACTCTGTTTTTACAATGGCTGACTTATCCCAAGTTGCACAACAGTTGGCATGATTGGGCCTTCGGCTGGGATAGGAAGACCAAGCAATATCTGCCGACACAAGGCTGGCGTGAAGAATGGGCGATATTTGGCATAATGTTTGACGATTCAATTCTTTTTGCCGATACTGCTGCCCCCAATAGTCCAGTTTATTGGTTGATGATAGGTTACGGTACAATAGAAAAACGCCGCCTTGTCGCACCTTCCGTAGCGATACTAATGCAAACCTTATTGGCAATTTATGATTTTGAGTGCGAATGGCGGAAAGCTGGCGGGGAGTTTTACGATGAAGAAAGCTGCGATAAACCTCCAGAATTATATTCTGCTCTGCATGATTTACTGCAACGGGAACTGCCAACGGAATGCGCGGCAGGATTTGAAAAAGCGTTTTGGGGCTGATGCTGTAATTGCAATCTAGAAAACCTATTCTCTGGCCGTCTGAAATTTCTGCTTTGGGGAACAATTATTTAAAATAATATGATTGACTCATTTGAAATATCAGTTTGAAAATACTTGAAGGATTGATAGGCTGACAAGCCTGTCTTCTGTTGATATATAAAAAGGCCGTCTGAACTTTGCTTTCAGACGGCCTTGATATTGAACGGGACAAACCGATTAGGCTTGTTTGTTCCAACGTTCGATAGATTCTTTGATGACTTGTTTCGCTTCTTCTACATCGCCCCAAGATTCAACTTTAGTAGTACCTGCTTTTTTCAGGTCTTTGTAGTGGTTGAAGTGGAACTCGATTTGTTTGATCAGTTGTTGCGGCAAATCGGCCAAAGTTTTGTAGGCATTGCCGTTGTTGCGGTCGTCAGCTGGAACGCAGACGATTTTGTCGTCCACTTCGCCGTCGTCAACGAATTTCATCACGCCGATAACGCGTGCTTCCAGGAAAATACCGGTTGCCAAAGGCTGCTCGGTAACCAGCAATACGTCCAATTCGTCGCCGTCTTCGTCCAAAGTTTGCGGAATGAAGCCGTAGTTGGTCGGTTTGGCGAAAATTGCCGGTTCAACGCGGTCGAGTTGGAACGCGGCCAGTTTGCGGTTCCACTCGATTTTGTGGTTGCTGCCCGCAGGGATTTCGTTGACAACGTTGATGATGCCGCCGTCCACGTCGCCCGGGGTCAGGATTTTGTTGAAGTCTGCCATGATGGTTTCCTTTGATTTTAAAGAGAGTCAAACGGCGAAAGTATAGCAAACCCAAGGCCGTCTGAAAATGTGAAACTGTCGTATTCAGACGGCCTTTTTGGCATTCAGCCTTTTGACCAATTCTAAAATTGCGCGTTTATTGGAAGGGGAAAACACTTTTTCCGCCGCCTCTTCCGCACCAAACCAACCGTAGGCAACGTGTTCGTCCGGTTGCAGGACGATGGGCGTATCGCGCGGAATTTGGGCGGAGAAGATGTGTTCGCGGTTTTCAAAAACACCTTTGGGATAGCGATGGCGCCAGTGATGATAGATTTCATAAACGGTGCTGTCGTGCCAGTTTTCCAGCTGGCCGTCTGCAAGGCGGATACCGGTTTCTTCCCACACTTCGCGCCATGCGGTTTCTTCGATGCGCTCGCCCTCTTCCAAGCTGCCGGTAACCGACTGCCAAAAACCTTGCGGCGCCGTGCGTTCAATCAGCAGGATATTGCCGTCTTTATCATGCAAAACGACCAAAGCGGAAACAGGATACTTCAAAGGCTTACCGCTCATGACTTGTCCTTGCCGGTTTGATTGGGGAGGCTGATTTTTGTAGTAAGTAAGCCAAAAGGTTTTCCATGTATCACTCAAAAATGGGAAATTGATATTCAGACGGCCTTTGCCGAAAATCCGCAAAGGCCGTCTGAAATTATACCTGATTTAACTGCGCCAGTTTCCGAGACACCAGCTCTGCCGCTTCTTCCGGCGATTGGGCTTTCAAGCCAACTTCACCAAAATACGAAATTTTAGGCAAATCACACAAAAACTTATCGACGTCTTGCGCCGTCAAAAAGCGGCCGTGCAAATCAAATCCGACATTTAAAGCACGCCCTTTGATTTCCGCCACCCTGTCATGCAAATGGCCGTACAAGTGATACCAGCCCTGATAGCAGCCGTCCCATTCCTGAATCGGATAGTGAAAGAGAACCAGCGTATTCTTAATTTCCGGCGATTTGAGTTTCAAATACGGCCGTATGGACGACAGCAGCGGATGCCCGTCATGCTTGGTTTGGCTGCGAAAAAAATCGGCATGCTGCCGAATCACATGATCATGATTGCCGTAAATCAAGTGATGTTGCCCGTTCAAACGCGACAAAACGCGCTCTATCTGCTTATGGTCTTGGGCAAAGGAAAAATCGCCCAAGTTGTACACCGTATCTTCAGGCGTAACGGTTTCATTCCATGTCCGGATTAAAAATTCATCCATCTGCTCCACGTTATCGAACGGTCGAAATTGCGGGCAGAATTTGGCGATGTTTTTATGTGAGAAATGTAGGTCTGATGTGAAGTAGATTTTGCTCATGCCATGCTTTCTGCGTTGCAAGCTTGAATCGTATCACGCGCGGGCGTATGCTGAATAATGTTTATTGTATGCTTCAAGGAGTTTTTATGCGTTTGGTTATTGCCGCGCCGGCCAACGGCGCAATATTGAAGGACGCGCTCAAAGCGCATTTGCAAAACGACCCGCGCGTCAGCAGCTTGGTCGATTTATCCTCGCCAGAAGGAAGCTATCCGCAACTCTCGTTTGCCGCGGCCGAAGAAGTCGCAGCAGGGCGCGCCGACCGTGCGCTGTTGATTTGCGGTACCGGCGTGGGCACGGCAATCGCCGCCAATAAAGTGCGCGGCATACGGGCAGCAACGGCGCACGATTTGCTCACGCTCCGCGGCTCGGTGGAAAACTATGATGCGCAGGTTTTATGTATGGGGCAAAACGTGATTGCCGCCCCGGCCGCTTGGGCATTGGTGGATATTTGGCTGGATTTGCGCCACGACACAAGCAGCAGCTATGCACCTAAAGTCGGCGAAATCGAAGCGTACGAGTGCGGCGCGTGAGTGTTTGTTTTTATTATTTTAAACCAATGGCCTCGTTGCATTTACTGCCAAGGCCGTCTGAAAATATTTCGGCTGTGTTTTATGATACTGTTGATTTTAAAGGATTTTAAAGGCGGTTCAAGACCGCCTAATTTTCTAGAATACCGCAATTACGGCTTTATCTAATTCATTTTCCATTTGCAATAAATTACTATCCCTTGTGGCGTCTGAGGTGTTAGAACTTTTACAATGTTTGTGAATTTCTTTTGATAATTTTGCAATTAACAAATGGGCTTTATTCTGCTCATCATATTTAGGAATAGATAGGTGTGCTAAAACGTCAACTCCTCTATTAGTGCTAACAGCATAGCTGTCAAGAATTAAACGAATAGAGGGGGCGTTTAATATTCCACAAACAAAATGAGCTTCATTCTCTGTCTCAAGGGGGAGAAATAAAACCTTTGAGTCAGTAACAATAATTTTATCTCCATCTAATAATGTTGAATCAAATCCTTGCAAACTCTCCCTTGCCTTACTAACAACAACAGCAGACATGCTTCCTGTTTGCTCTTTCCATAGCACCTTATATGGGCTATAAGTATATTCTCCGACGTTATCTAACCGATAAAATGGATTTTTTTCAGGGTCGAAAAATTTTCCATTTTGTACACGGCTATCAAATAATTCTTTGCGATAAAAATTCAGCCATTTATGCGTTAATGGGTAATTACTTATTAACTCCTCTTCGGGGATTCCATATTTATGTGTTGCACTATGCGGCACAATCATATATTCATGACTTACCACTCGCCAACGTTGAATATTTCTTCCTCCTAACATTGGATAGATTAAATCAGGTTCAACAACGCCTGTGTGTTGTCCCTTATCCAATATATCCTGTCTTCTTTGTCGAGTAATATCATTTGTGATTACAATATGATGACTATTTGCTTTCGGTTGCGGCGTTTGCAAAATATAAACGCCTTTAGCCCCTGCTGGCTCAATACCTTTTCTGCCTTTATACTGTGGGTTTGATGTTTCTGTTGCCAAAACTTTATTAGCTAATTCGACATATTCAGCTTTAATTGTTAGCCAAGAGGATTGAATGTCTTTTTTGGACACAGGAAAAGCTGTTAGGGATTCAGAATTTAATTTCGTTTTAACATTTAACCATTTTGCATGGCTATCGAATTGTATTGTTTTCCCGGTATATTTCCATTTATGATAACTGTTCATCGGGTAACTCATAGCACTACCCTTTTCAACAAAGAGTGCCATTGTAGGAATAGTAAATAGTTTAATCTCTGAAAAATCATCAAGTTGATATACTGAAAATGGTACGTTTTGCTCTTTTCTCGTGATATGAAATTTTCTAAAACCTTGCCCGCCTTTAGTTGATTTAATAAATGATGTTGGAAGCAGAAAGCCTAATCTGCCTTTTACTTTCAAGTAATAATCAATCGCCACATAAGTAACCGCCATACCAAAATCGTCATGTGTAGTTTTTTTATCATAAGCATTTTTTTCAAATATGCCATAACTCTGCCACACATCTAATGTACCTTCTCGGTAAGTTTTACTCATTGATTTCCAGCTAATCCAAGGTGGATTGCCAACAACATAATCAAATTTTTCGTTGATCATAATTGGGGCAAAGCTATTTTTGAAAATCTTACCCCAAAATGAATTTTTACCTGCTGAATGCAATTCACAGAGTTGTTCAAATAGCGTTAAGCAAATATCTTGAACTTTTGATTTATTGGGAATTAACTTGTTAATTGCAGCTAAAAATCCTTTTTTAGAAACACTAAAACCTGAAACTTCAGCATTTAACACAAATTCACTTAAAATATCTAGAAAACGATGTGCTGTTTTTTGATATTCAAACTTAGGTAAAATGAAATCACCTAAATGTGTTTTTATTACTAACTGTGTTTTATTCTGCTCAGAATAAACAACAGGTGTTAAAACAGAATCGCTGATATAAATAGGTATGTGAATAGGTTTTTGTATAATACTATGTACATTTCCTTTAATGTTAGAAAATAATGCTAGAATATAGTTAGCCTTAGCAGCAATCGCTGAAATTGGATTTATATCAAAACCAACAATATTATTAGTAATTCTATCAATGCTATTAAAGTCAGTGATGTTGTTTAATTCTGTAACTTTTTTAATACTTTGTAATAAAAATGCACCACTCCCACAAGTAGGATCGCAAAGTCGTTTAGTAATATCTCCTTTATACCCTACATTTTCCAAGACAAACTCAACAGCCCAATCAGGCGTAAAGTATTCTCCCATTAAATGCCTCATTTCTTCAGGAATAAGCCCCATATATACTTCTTGTAAAATATCTTGCATACTTTCAGGCTTTAACAAAAATGAAGAGGTTTCAAATGTGTTTATAATTTCAATCGTAGATTGAATTACAGACATATCAAATTTATCAGTATAGACAAACCATTCATAAAAATGAATTTCAAAGAAATTATCTATAATGTTTTGTTGTTTTTCGTCTTTACCCTCAAATAAGTCTTTGAGAATGGCTTTTTTGAGAGTGGATTGCATTTCAAACTCAGGGTTAATTAACTGTTTTAAGAAGTTATTAACCAAGAGCTTAATGACGATATTAAAATAAGTCTGCAAACTAAATAGATATTTCTTAATATCTAGCTGTGAGGTTGATTCTGTATTGATTTGATATAGCTGTTTTAGTGGTTCAATGTAATTCACAAATCCAGTTTGTGTTGTTTCATCGCCATACAATACCCCAAAAACCCTATCCCACTCATTATAAAGTGTGATTACTCGGTTACTTGGATTATCACTACTAAAGCTATCCATTAAAATTCGATAGATAGTATTAACGTTGTTTCTTACAACTGATTGCTTGGGTGTGATTATTTTGGTTAATGCTTCTTTGCTCAAAGATATTTTATTACGTTGACGAAAGAGAATTTTTAACCGCTCTATACCCGACTCTAAATCAAACAAATCATAGGTAAATTGTAATGGTAAAGAAAGAGAATCTGCTTGATTAGCCAAACTTCCTTTTTTGATATTTAACGTATTTGTTGTATGCGTTGCTGCAAAGCGAGCAAAAATAAATTGCTTTCCATCAAATCCGACACCAACTTGATTCGTTATTTTTTGAATTTGCTCATTTATATCATCTTTCGATAAGTCTACTTGTGCTAACTCAAGTATGTATTCATACAAACCACTATCTTTATGGTTTCTGCCATACAAGGCTTCATTGACACCTTTGATATTGTCAAAATAAGCATATTTTTTAATCTCAAAAGCAATATTCTCAAAAACAGCATCTGCACGCCCACCTTTTAAAAAGCGTTGTTCATTATTAAATGAGTATTGAACAAGATTCGTTTGATTCATTTTAGCTAATATTGGATTGGCAATTTCAGCGTAAAATTGAATTTGAACGTCAGCTTCATTATTAAACTCTCTTTTGTTAAAATTTGAGATCAGTTCTTTAGTATTCAAAAGTTTCATTGAGTTAATTTCCAGTTAGGTTAGGTCTATTAGATTGGTAGCGCAGGTCGTTTCACAATTTCAGCCGTTTTACTTTGACAGAATGTATTACGAATGAAGTCAAACAAAATAACCTCTTTATTTGCCTTAGTGCCTTTAGCGAAATTTACAAAGTTGTGATAAACAAGATAATTGTTCAGGTATTTTGTCGCCACACCTTTAAATGTACCGAAGATTAAATTTTTCAGGCGTTTGTAGTAATTGTTTACTGTTTGAATATTAAAGACCCCGTTTTTGTATTTATTTCTCGGAATCCGAATATGATTTAGACCCATATCAAATGAGAGTTTTTGGTAAGAACGAAGTGAATTGGTCACAAACACTGAATCTTGGGCGATTTTACAGCCTAACACTTTTTGCAAGTCCGCTACATTTGGGCGACCTAAGTTAGAAACTTTCGCAATCGAAAATCCATTTAGATTTACGCCCATTGGAACGCAGACTTGCTGTTTGGATAAACCACGTTTTGTCGCCACTGTTCCTCGTTTATGCGATGGGCGTGGTAAATTAAAATTTTTGTGATGTCCTTTATAAGAGATGGTTGTAAAAGTTTCATCTGCTTGCACCACACCATCGAGTTCCACTTGTTCCATCACCTTTTGTAGTGCATCTAAGATTTTGTGTCGCCATGCAAAGGCAGTAGCTAAGTTAATGTCGCAAATTTCAGCACATTTACGCAATGAATACTTTTCAATCATACAATGGACGTATTTTTCCAAATACGGCAATATCTTTCTTCATACTGAATAAGATTGTACCTGTGTTCTCGACAAAAGTCTTACGGCACTCTTTGCATAAATAGCGTTGGTTGCCGTTGGTTTTACCATTTTTCACAAAACGAGGGGATTGACAATGTGGACAGGATTTGACTTCTCTTGGTTGGATAACTTTTTGAATTGCAGGTTTGCTACTGGTAATTTGGCTTAAAAACTGCTGTTTATCTTGTTCAGACAAGTTTTCAAAAAGTTGTTTAAGTACATCAATTTTATGTGTGGTTTTTATAAAAAAAATCCCCATAACCGTTTGATAGTATGGGAATTACAACAAATTTGGATAAGATTATCAACAGAATTTTAAAACACAGCCAAAATATTTAAACGCTTATTTGCCGTTTTTTCCATAATATCCGCCGCCGTCATATTATCACAAGCATTCGGCGTTTTTCAGACGACCTTACAGTTGTCTTAAGAATGCTTGAATAAACGCAATCTTATCCAATTCCTGCATAGCGTTGAACGCTTCCTGATGCTCGTGGATGTAGTCGATTAAAGGATAAAATTCTTCATCAACATGGCGTTTGTCGAGTTTGCGGCCGATATTGCCCTCGTTGCTTCGTCCTAAAAACTTGGAAATCAGGTAATACGGCGATTTGAGTTTGAACAGCATTTCGCCGGTTTGGGCATCAAATACCATAAAGCCTTCGTGTTCCACGTTTTTCAGACGGCCTTTCAGCTCGCCGAATGTGATGTTTTTCAGCATTTCTGGACGGCGGATGCCGTATTGTTTTCCGATTTCGTCCAATTCCGCTTCAGTAAACTGACGGCCGGTTGCCACATCAATGCAGCCGATTAAGGTTTCGCCCAACTCTTCACGGATGATGTGTACGTCTTTCGCGTCTGTGATTTCAAACAAAAAAGTATGGTTCG
>ERZ773027.1448-NODE-1448-length-12604-cov-7.622838_pt1 | contig 12604 bp, 9 predicted proteins | sample MGYA00511032_ERZ773027 | MGnify/ENA primary metagenome ERZ773027 (study PRJEB29015, sample SAMEA2738138) | human oral metagenome | biome: human oral; feature: human-associated habitat; material: saliva | place: China | collected 2190 ... | reverse complement strand
GTTTTGCACGGTAAAAGCGTAGGTTTTGCATTGCAAAACAGCTGCTTTCGCAATGTCAAAGTGCAGTTATCACTTTTTAAGAGAATTATCTTTACAAATTAGAGACGCTATTAAAAAGAACAAGGCAGATAAAGTAATCTTTATCTGCCTTGTTCTTATATAATCCATAGAGCTTAATGATGTTTCTTTACACAGTATGTATTTTTGTGGAAAATCCCCACCAATACAGTGCTTACCTAAGTTTATTGTTTACCATACGGTACATATACTGATAAATAATTGCCTTTAATTCGCGCTCCATCTGTGCTTGTTCGGGTACTTTGTCTACGAGATTGTGCTGCATAAGCAGGTCTTTCAGACTGTAAATGCCTGTTACTCGGTTGCCGTCGAACTGCATTGTGTAGCCGTTCTTCGTGTATTGATATACTCCGTTGATGTAGTTGAGCGCGTAAGTCTGCTGCGGTGGTGTGTTGAGAAGGTCGCAACCAAACGAAAGATAGGGCTTGTTGTAGCCCAAAATGCCGAAGACGGTGGGCATAATGTCTGTTTGCTGTGCGATGCCGGCACGCTTCTCGGGCTTTATTTCGCCCGATGGGTCGTAGAGAATGAAGGGTGCGCTGAACTCGCCAATGTCGGTTTTGTATTGTTGGTGGTTGCTTTGGTTCGTGTGGTCGCTTACCAATATAAAGATGGTATTCTTGAACCAAGGTTGTTTTCGGGCACTTTCAAAGAAACGGCCGATAGCCATATCGGTGTAACGAATGCACTTGTGGATAGGCAGTTGCCCTTCTTTGAATTGGTCTTTGTATTTGTTTGGCACGACAAAGGGGTGATGACTTGAAACCGTAAACAAAGCCGTCATAAACGGTTGCTTCATTTCGCCCATCTTTGCGCAATAGTATTGCAGGAAAGGTTCGTCCCAAATACCCCAGTTTCCATCGAAGTCGGCATCGCCTCCGAAGCGTTTGTCTTGTGCGTAATCCTGTCTGCCATAGTATTTTTGGAAGCCTATCTTGTTGGCAAAAGCAAGGAAACCCATTGAGCCGCGGTTGGCTCCGTGGAAGAAAGCTGTTTGATAGCCCCACTTTGAAAGATGTCCGGGAATGCCTGTGTAGTCGTTCATAGAGGCGGGAGTCAGTATGAAAGGTTCTATGAACATCGGAATACCGCACAAGGAAGAAGGCATTCCGTCGATGCTCTTGTGTCCGTTGGCATACGAATACTCAAAAACGGTGCTTTCTTTGATAAGTTTATCTACGTTTGGCGTATAACCTTTGTAGCGTCCGCCTTCGAGTTGTGTGTTGTAAGCACCGATATATTCGCGTCCAAAACTTTCAACAATCAGTATGACAACATTCTTTTTGTTGGCTTTTACTTTCGTATCGGGCGTATGAATGGGATTGAAAAACTTTGCAGATGCGTCGAGAGAAGCAAAGGTTGCGGGCACTTTGAAAATGCTTTTACCTATGGTTCGCATCAGTGCGAAAGGCGTATTCAGCACCAAAGCGCACTCAATAGGACGTTTCACATATTCGTTGGCATTGCTAATCGTAATAGGACGCACACCACTTTGCAGTCCACCACGTGCTCCGCCCACACAAATGACAGCGGCAAGTGCCAACGATAGGAAGTTGATTCCTGCAAACTGCCACTTCTTTTGAGGCGTATTGAAGTTGGAAGCGTTGCTCTTTGGCATTCTGTAAAGCTTGTACATACCCCACGTTACGACTATGAAAAGCAGCACGAAATACCAATGGTTCACAACTTCTGTGGCGAAAATGCCTCCTAAGTTGTTCTCGTTGTCGAACTCTCGGAATACACTTGTTGTGGTTCGGCGCAGCGTAAAGGGGAAGTAGACGGCGTCGCAGAGGTTTAAGAACAAGCCAATGGCATTCACGACGACGAACAACCAACGGCAGAAACGATGATAAGCGTCTGTTTCTTTTAGCCAAAGTGGGAACAGCATCAGCAGAATGTAAAGTGCGTTGCTGTACACAAGGGCTGTGGTGTCGAACATTAAGCCGCCTCGGAACATTCTCATCAAATGCCCAAAGTTCAGCCCCTCTTTGAAGAAAGAATAGTTTTCAAGCAGATAAGCCACGCGGGCAACGAGATAAACCAAATATGCCAACACAACATTTGCAACCAAAGAGAGCAATGGTTGTAAATGTTGTGTTGGCATATCTTTCTTGTTTGACGCTGTCATCGAATTATATTTCTTGCATATCGTGCAGCTTCTTGTAATATCCGTTGAGCTGCATTAACTTGTCGTGTGTGCCTCTTTCCACGATTTCACCTTCGTGCATAACGCATATTTCGTCGGAGTTCTTAATGGTTGAAAGGCGGTGTGCCACTGCAATTGTCGTGCGCGTCTTCATTAATTTGTAGAGCGCGTCTTGCACCAGGCGTTCGCTTTCGGTGTCGAGAGCCGACGTTGCCTCGTCAAGAATAAGAATAGGGGGGTTCTTTAGAATGGCGCGGGCAATGCTGACACGCTGCCGTTGTCCGCCAGACAGTCTGCCACCGCGGTCGCCAATGTTTGTTTCGTAGCCTTTTTCTGTCTGCGAGATAAAGTCGTGGGCGTTTGCAATCTTCGCAGCCTCAACGATTCCGTTGTCGTCAGCCACAACTCCGAAAGAGATGTTGTTCTTGAATGTATCGTTAAAAAGAATGGCTTCTTGGTTCACATTGCCGATAAGGTGGCGCAAATCGTGTAGTCCAAGTTCTTTTATATTGATGCCGTCAATCAGTATTTCGCCTTCTTGCACATCGTAATAGCGAGGAATAAGGTCGAGCAATGTAGACTTTCCGCTACCACTTTGTCCAACAAGTGCAATGGTTTTGCCTTTCGGAATAATCAAATTAATGTTACGCAAAACCCACTTTGGTTTTGTTGTGCCGTCTTCTTTTGTAATCGTATCGTATGCAAAACTGACGTTACGGAACTCTATTTGGTGGTTGAAAGCTTCAATATGCTTGGGTTGTTCCACTTCTTTAATGCTGTTTTCTGCCATCAATATCTTGTCGATTCGCTCCATCGAAGCCAATCCTTTTGCAATGTTGTAGCCCGCTTTTGATATTTCTTTCAGCGGATTGAGAATGCTATACAGAATAACAAGATAGTAAATAAAGGTTGGACCGCTTATGACGGGAGACTCTCCTAATACGAGCGTACCGCCAAACCACAGCACAACGATAATCATAATGGTGCCAAGAAATTCGCTCATGGGGTGCGCCATCTGCTGTCGAATGTTCACGCGCATAATGTCGTTGCGGTACATAGAGTTTATTTTATGAAACCTTTGGTTCATCATACCCTCCGCACAGAAAGCCTTGATGATGCGCAAACCGCCCAAAGTCTCTTCTACCTGACTCATCGTATCGCTCCAAAGGGCTTGTGCCGTAATGCTGCTTTGCTTTAATTTCCTGCCCACAATGCCCATAAACGAAGCAAAGAGAGGAACGAAAAGCAGGGTGAATATCGTCAGTTGCCACGAAATAACCATCAAAGTAATGAAGTAAATCAATACGAGGATTGGATTTTTGAACAGCAAATCGAGCGAAGACATTACGGAAGTGTCTACCTCCTGCACATCACCGCTCATTCTTGCAATAATATCTCCCTTTCTCTCTTCGCTGAAAAAGCCAAGCGAAAGCGATGTTATCTTCTGGTAAAGCTGATTGCGAATGTCGCGGACGACACCCGTTCTGACTGGAATAATGGAAGCCGAAGACAGGAAATAAGCACCTGTTTTGAGGAAAGTCATAAAGCCCATTATCAAGCCGATGATAAGCAATGTCGTCGTTGGTCCCCAATCTGCGATGAACATCTGCGTGTAGTAGTCGGCATTGTTTGCCAAAACATCTTTAAAAGAGCCGTCGTTCCACGCCATTACCTGCGTTGCCTTGATGCCTGTGTTTACTTTAAACAGTATCTGGAGCAACGGAATGAGTGCCGCAAACGAGAAGATGTTCAGTAAAGCAGATAGGATATTGAAGGTAACCGACCATACAAGATACTTTTTATAAGGTGGAACAAACCTGCGCAATATTTGGAGAAATTCTTTCATAACTTACAAAGTTATACGTTTAAGTGAAGACCTGCAACCTTATTCCACTACTTCTCCAATGAGCGTAGCTGAACTTGAGCCTGTTATGCGCACCCGTACGGTGTCGCCTATGTGGTGGTTGCCACGTGGAATAATAACGGCTTTGTTTTGCTCGGTGCGTCCCATAAGCTGCTCGCGGCTGCGTTTGCTGAAGCGTTCAATCAGCACATCGAACTCTTTTCCTTCGTCTTTCTTGTTCTGGATAGCCGAAATCTCGGTCTGAAGTTTTATGAGTTCATTCAGACGGCGTACCTTTTCCTCTTCCGAAATGTTGTCGGGCAAATGCTTTGCTGCGTAGGTTCCAGGGCGTTCTGAATATTTGAACATAAAGGCAGAGTCGAATTGACATTCCCGAACCAGCGATAGTGTGAGCTCTTGGTCTTCCAACGTTTCGTTGTGATAGCCCACAAAGATGTCGGTTGTGAGTCCGCAGTTCGGAATAATTCGGCGAATGGCTGCCACTTTCTCCAAGTAGTCTTCACGAGTGTACTTGCGGTTCATATTCTTCAGCACGGTGTTGCTGCCGCTTTGTGCAGGGAAATGGATATGGTTGCAAAGGTTTGGCTCGTCGGCTACTGCGTGCAGAATATCCTCCGTCATATCTTCGGGATTGGAAGTAGAGAAGCGCACACGCATATCGGGCACGCTTTGTGCCACCTTGCGCAGCAGTTCGGCAAACGATGTTCCGTTTTCCGGGCGTTTTCCGTTGGGCAGTAGTCCGTAGGAATTTACGTTCTGACCTAACAGTGTAACCTCCTTGAAACCTCTGTCGTGCAAGTCTTTCACCTCGCGCAATATGCTTTCCACGTCGCGCGAGCGTTCCCTGCCTCGTGTAAACGGCACGATGCAATAGTGGCAGAAGTTGTTGCAGCCACGCATAATGCTCACGAAGCCCGATACACGGTTGCCGCCAATGCGCTGTGGCACGATGTCGCGGTAGGTTTCGGTGGTAGAAAGGTCTACGTCCATTGCGCTGTGTCCGTTTTCGCAGCGTGCTATCATCTCGGGCAAGTTCAGATACGAGTCGGGACCGCATACAAGATTGGCGTGGTGATTGTCAATCAAATCCTTGCGAACACGCTCTGCCATACACCCCAACACGCCGAGAATGACTTCTCTGCCTTTCTTCTTTTCGGCGTAAAGAGTTTCCAAACGGTTGTAAATCTTGTTTTCTGCGTTTTCTCGTATGGAGCAAGTATTGAGGAAAATAGCGTCAGCCTCGTCTTCGTTCTCACACACATCGTATCCTGCCATCTTCATAACGGAAGCAACAACTTCCGAGTCTGCCACATTCATCTGGCAGCCGTATGTCTCTATATAGAGTTTTTTCATTAACTTTCCTTCTTGTTTTTTCAGCGTGCAAAGGTACGTATTTGTTGGCAGAATAGCAAGTATTTACACATTACTTATTATAGTATAAACCTTAAAAACATCTTGCAAAGTAGATGCTCAGAAAAATATGACGTCATTTTCTGCCAAATATGACGTCATATTTGCGCGAATATGACGTCATATTTGAAAAAGACTGATGTCTGTCTTTTTTTTGTGTTATCAGGTCGGCGTGTATAATGCGTTTCTCCTTGTGCGGAATTCTGTATTGTTGCGGTGCGCATCAGACAGCCAGAAGCACCATCAATCCGCCTATCGCAATGTATGCAATGGCATACGGAATAGCAGCCTTCAAAATCTCGCCGTCGCGTCCCTGCATGTCGCAGGCAGCTGTTGCAATTGCTATGCTCTGCGGCGAAATCATCTTGCCGCCCGTTGCTCCCGTGGTGTTTGCTGCCACAAGCCAGTCCGAATTGCTGTAATTCAGTTGATGGGCAACGTTGGCTTGCAGTTTGGCAAACAAGATGTTGGACGATGTGTCGCTGCCCGTTACAAACGTTCCGATAGCCCCGATGAGCGGCGCAAATACAGGATAGAGCTGCCCCGTAACCGCTGCGAGGGCTGAAGCGATGACAACTATCATACCCGCATAGTTCATTACCGATGCCAAAGAAACCAAACTGATGATGGTAATGACGGTTTTGCGCAGGTTTACCGTAGTACGAGCCAAGATAACCAAAAGTTTGCGAGGCGACACGCCTTGTATCAGTCCGCCAATCACGGTACCCAAGAGCAGCATAAGTCCTGCGTTGCTAATCCAACCGAAGTTGAAAGTAGTGCCGTCGGCATAGATAGGCAATGCCACACGCGATACAAGGTGCGACTTCAAGAAACTGTTGATGTCGGGAAACAATGGCCCCGACAGCAAGATGAACAGCAATATGAAGAAGTAAACGCTCCACGCACGGAAGGTTTCGGCTGCCGTGTAGTGCTTCACGTTGCCATTATCCTTCTTCGGTGCAAAGAGTTTGCTGTAAATCACCAAAGCTATGATGGCTGCCACACTGCCGATAATGGCAGGCGTTTCGGCTCCGAGGAACATTGCAACAACATATTGCGTAGCCAAAGAGATACCGCCCACCCACAGCGAAATAAGCAAATTGCGCCCAATGGCACTTCGGCTGCGGTTTGTAAGCGTCAGAATAATGAATGGCAAGATGATGAACAACGGCGAAAGCTGCACCACGCAGTAAGTCGAAACCTCGCGTATGAGTTCGGGTGAAGCCACGCCTCCTGCTGCCACCTCGTTGCAAAGTGTAATCACAGGCACGCCCACGGCACCAAATCCCGTAGGCACCGTGTTGGCTATCAGTGCCACAAGAGCCGAGAATACAGGCTTGTAGCCCAACGAAATAAGAATAGCTGCAGGAATGGCAACCGCCGTTCCAAAGCCTGCCATACCTTCGAGCAGTCCGCCAAAGCCCCACACGAGCATAAGCACCGTTACGCCCTTGTCGTCGGAAAAAGATGTAAATTGGTTCTTTATCACTTCAATTTCCTTGCTCTCCACCAATACGTTGTAACTGAAAATCGCCATCAAGATGATGATGAGAATAGGGAACACCGCTTTCAGCACGCCTTCGACGACAGCCCAGCCCACGCCCGCAAACGTGAAGTCTTTCGGCACAAAGCCCATAGCAGGCGCAACGAAAAGTGCCAGCGCAATGGTAACAAGCAACGTAAGGAATGCACTCTTGTGTCCTGCCATCTTCAATCCTAACATCAGAACGAAGAGCAAGACAATCGGGATAATAGCAATAATCGCACTCATAATCTATATTCTAAAAGTCTGTTTTGCGTGTTGATAATCATTGAAATTGCTACAAAGATAGCTTTTTTACGCACAAATTGCATAAGATTAATGTTAAAATGTAGATAAAACGATTGTTTTTTCAGTTTCAACTGCCACTGTTGTTTCTGCATAAACACATTTGCATTCGGTTTTCAGTAAGCCAAATATACGTCGTAGAAACAAAACCACAGGTAACTACTTTCAGTTCTTAAAACTTTTATTACCTTTGTCGTAAGTTTATACTTTTACAGATAAAGTTATGATACGACAGGATTATTTCATTCGATTGATAGAAGAGTTTGCAGCCGCGCTTGCCGTTATGTTGAAGAAAAAGGAAGACGAGCGCGACGACAGCCTGCGAGAACTGTATCGCCAGTATGTTGGCGACTACACACTCGTGCGCAATATGAGCGTGGACGAGCTTATCGGCTATGCTGCCAACGAATGGAACGACGAGGAAAGAATAGACCGTTTGGAAATGGTGGCTGAACTCCTATATGCCGAAGGCAGCTACAAAACAAACCCTTTGCGCAATATGTTGCTCGAGAAAGCCTATCTGTTGTTTGCATACGTAGACGAAAAACAAAGCGTTTACTCGATTGAAAGAAAGACGAAAATAGCCAAGTTGCACAGCATCTTGCACGAGTAGGCGAACCAATCGTAACGTTTCTTGAGCCAATGAAAATAACGCTTGAACAGCTATCGGTGGGTTACAAAGGCTTTTCGCCCGTAGTAACCGACATAAATGTAGAAATAAAGAGTGGCGAGCTTACCTGTCTGATAGGTTCGAACGGCATCGGCAAGTCTACCTTGCTGAAGACCTTGACAGGCTTTCTGCCCAAACTTGGCGGACGGCTTCTGCTCGATGGGCGCGACATCGACTTGCTTTCGCAGCGCGAACGTGCGAAATACATCAGCATCGTGCTCACCTACAAAACCGATGTGCAGAACCTTAGCGTTGCCGAAATGGTGGGAATGGGGCGTATGCCCTACACGGGCTTCTGGGGAAAGCTCAACGCCGACGACCGAGAAATTGTGGCTGAAGCCATCAATATGGTGGGTATCAACCATCTGAAAGACAGAATGGTGCAGACACTGTCCGACGGCGAACGGCAGAAAGTAATGATTGCGAAAGCGTTGGCGCAGCAAACGCCCATCATTTTGTTAGACGAGCCCACGTCGTTTTTGGACTTTCCGTCGAAGGTGGAAATGCTGCAACTGCTCCATCGCTTGGCAAAGGAAACCGACAAGGTGGTGTTTCTTTCCACACACGATTTGGAATTAGCCCTCCGCATTGCCGATTTGTTGGTAGAATTAGACAAGAGTGGGCTGCACGTAGTGCCTGCCGAAAAGGTGCAAAGCCAAATAAGCAAGCTGTTGGAATAGCCTTGCAGAAACTCCGACAGCGCATTATCGCTATACAATAAAGGTTGGATTCCTCGTTTGGATTCCAACCTTTTTTCGGTTATTTACGCACACAGCCGAATTTTCAGCACGTAGAGAAATATTTATTTACGTGTAAAGAAATTCTTACTTACGTGTAGAAAAATATTTATTTACGTGTAAATAATTTGCTAAACTTTTCCTTTCGTGAACCAAAATCAGCAGATACATCTTGCAACTGTATTGGAAATTTTAGAATACGGCTTATTATATATAAGGTGTTGGTTGCCAAAAGTTACAAAGTTTTTAGTACCTTTGCACCCAAATATAAATAAACAAACGATATGAAGATAGAAGACCAGATAACCGCTGCGGCATTGGCAGCCGTAAAAGAACTGTACGGTGCAGAGATTCCAGCACAGATGATACAGTTGCAAAAGACAAAGGCAAACTTTGAAGGCAACCTTACGTTGGTAACGTTTTCATTGCAGAAGACTTCTCGAAAAAGCCCAGAAGCAACGGCACAGGAGGTGGGCGAATATCTGAAAGCAAACTGCAAGGCGATTGCCGACTTCAATGTTGTAGGGGGATTCCTGAACCTTGTCATTGCTCCTGCAGCGTGGATAGGACTTCTTAACGATATTCACGCCAACGAGAAGTTTGGCGAACAGCAAGTAACGGCAGACAGTCCGCTCGCCATGGTGGAGTATTCGTCGCCCAACACCAACAAGCCACTCCACTTGGGGCACGTGCGCAACAACCTCTTAGGCTGGTCGTTGTCGAAGATAATGGAGGCTAACGGCTACAAAGTAGTGAAGACCAACATCGTGAACGACCGTGGTATTCACATCTGTAAGTCGATGCTTGCGTGGCAGAAGTGGGGCAACGGCATAACACCAGAGCAGGCAGGCAAAAAGGGCGACCACCTTATTGGGGATTTCTATGTTCTTTTTGATAAAAAGATAAAAATACAAGAAGCAACATTTAGACATAATTGGTGTTTTGCTAATTTACCACCAAATAAAAAATATCATGTTAATCCTATTCTTTATAAGAATACATTAAAAGAGTTTTATATGACAGTACTTGAACCAAAAACCAAAGATAAAGATTATCGGTTTGATGAAGATTATAGATATGGTATGAATAAAATCATATCAGAATTGCCTACTTATGAATTATGGAATAAGTTATTAAAACGTGGTATTAAGAAAAAAAGTATAGAACTAATACAAGAAGGAATAAAGGAAAGAATAAAGAATCAGATACCAAGAAGTCTCTTATACCAAGCCCAAAAGATGCTTGTGAAGTGGGAAGCAAACGACCCAGAGGTGCGTGCACTATGGGAGAAGATGAACAATTGGGTATATGCAGGATTCGACGAAACCTATAAGGCACTCGGTGTAAGCTTTGACAAGATATATTATGAAAGCAAAACCTACCTCGAAGGAAAGAAAAAGGTGGAAGAAGGTTTGGCTAAAGGCTTGTTCGTGCGAAAGGACGACAACTCTGTATGGGCTGACCTGACAAACGAGGGCTTAGACCAAAAGATACTTTTGAGAAGCGACGGCACGTCGGTGTATATGACACAGGACATAGGAACTGCCGAAATGCGCTTCAAGGACTATCCTATCGACAAGATGATTTACGTCGTAGGCAACGAGCAGAACTACCATTTCCAAGTGCTTTCCATTCTTTTAGACCGCCTCGGCTTCAAGTGGGGCAAGGATTTGGTGCACTTCTCTTACGGTATGGTGGAACTTCCGAACGGCAAGATGAAGAGCCGCGAGGGCACAGTGGTAGATGCCGACGACCTCATAGCTTCGATGATACAGAACGCCCGTGCGCTTAGCGAGGACAAGGTGAACAAGTTGGAAGACATTACCGAGGCGGAAAAGAACGAAATTGCACGCATCGTGGGTCTGGGTGCGCTGAAGTATTTCATTCTGAAAGTAGACGCACGAAAGAATATGCTCTTCAATCCGGAAGAGTCAATCGACTTTAATGGCAATACGGGTCCGTTCATTCAATATACCTACGCACGTATCCGCAGCATTCTGCGCAAGGCTGCTGCACAAGGCATCGCTATTCCAATGGCAGTTGCCGATAATGCTCCGATGAACGAAAAGGAGATTGCGCTCATTCAGAAGATGAACGATTTTGGCGCAGCTGTAGCACAGGCAGGCGTCGATTACAGTCCGAGCGGCATTGCGAACTATTGCTACGAACTTACAAAAGAGTTCAACCAGTTCTACCACGATTACAGTATTCTGAACGCAGACACCGAAGACGAAAAGACTACACGCCTTGTCTTGGCGCAGAATGTAGCCAAAGTAATCAAGAATGGTATGGAGCTTTTGGGCATCGAAGTGCCAGAACGTATGTAACATATCCCTATTTCCCTCTCGTTTCGGAGAGGGAAATCTCTATTAACATACTGGTTTTAAAAACACTGAAAACCATTTATTATCACACTAAACAACAATAATGAAATTATGAAAAAAGTATTTTTAACCCTTCTTCTCGTTTCTTTTACAGCCTTTTCTTGCAATTTGAAAACGCAAAAAGCAGAAACATCGAAAGAGGCAGGGGCTTTGAAAGAAGTAAAAACATCAAAGAAAGTAGAGGCTCCAAAAGGAGTAGAAGCACCTAAAAGCATAGATACTCCAAAAGGTATTGATATGGAATACATCAATGCCGTGGATAAGTTAATGGAGGTATCGGGTGCCAAAACTACATTGAAGGCACAATTCCCAATTATTATGAGCAATCTTAGAGAAATGCTAAAAGGCGTTCCTAACGATGTGTTTGCCAAGATAGAGTCCAAGTATCAAGAGATTTTTCTTAAAAGAATGACAGAATTTTATGCGCCGATTTACAATCGTTACTTTACGTTAGAAGACATAAAGGGGTACATTACCTTTTATGAAACCAACTTAGGACGTAAAGTAGCAAGAACAAATCCTTCGTTAATGAACGACCTTTATCAGGCGGGGCAGCAAGTAGGAGTAGCAATAGGACAAAGCGTTGTTGAAGAATTGCAAGCTGAAGGGTTCGATACAAAGGGCTTATAAAGCCTTCTTCTGCCCCTGTCAGGAGTGAAAACGTAACGTTGCCGCGACCATTTGTTTTACACATTATTATATATAAGCCGATGAAACTACAAAACCCACCCGAGAACAGACTCGACACCGTGTTGCCTTTACCCTTGTGTGTAAAGGCAAATGCGTGGGCGGTAGATGCTGCGTGTTCGGGAAATCCGGGACCAATGGAGTACCAATGCATCGACCTTGCTACGGGGCAGCGCATTTTTCATTTCGGTCCGACGATGGGAACGAACAACATTGGCGAATTTCTGGCAATTGTTCACGCACTGGCATTAATGGAAAAGCAAGGTATTAAGGACAAGGTTGTCTACAGCGACTCGTACAATGCCATCTTGTGGGTGAACAAAAAGAAGTGTAAAACCACTTTGGAGCATAACGAAAAGACTGCCGAGCTACACAATATCATAGCACGGGCAGAGCAGTGGTTGCGCACCCATATCGTAACCACGCCCATTATAAAGTGGGAAACAAAAGAGTGGGGAGAAATTCCTGCCGACTTCGGGCGCAAATAACATAGTTTTTAGGGCGAGTGCAGCGTGTTGCTTGCAATCACCAATGGCAGATAGGGGCGTGCTTTATCACGTTCCTAACACCAAGGTAGCAGCAACGTGGCAATGAGGAACGGAATGAATTCCGCCCCTACAACCCTTCCGCATATTTGCAGGGAATATAAGGTGGTTTTACAAGGAAATCGCTTTGGTTTTGTAAAGATAATTTCGTTGAAAAACGGTAAATTCGTTTTGGCGTTGCGAAAGCGGTTGTTTTACGTTGCAAAACCTATGCTTTTACCGTGCAAAACAGCCGCTTTTGGAATGCAAAACAAT
>ERZ773027.1440-NODE-1440-length-12643-cov-7.702177_pt1 | contig 12643 bp, 10 predicted proteins | sample MGYA00511032_ERZ773027 | MGnify/ENA primary metagenome ERZ773027 (study PRJEB29015, sample SAMEA2738138) | human oral metagenome | biome: human oral; feature: human-associated habitat; material: saliva | place: China | collected 2190 ... | reverse complement strand
TTCCTTAGAAAAAAATGTCGCGAAAAGTTTGGCCGTAAAGTCAAGATAGAAGTGCAACACTGACGTGGCGCGCCACGTCAGTGTTGGCGGGCAAGATGTTAGAATCAACAGGCAACACTAAAAAAGGGAGCACGTGGCTCCCCGGAATCAATTAACTTTGTGTTGTCTTATGAAATACAGCCAATTGACCCGTGAGCAAAGATACGCAATCTATCTGGGTTTGCAAGAAAAAAGAAGCATCAGTGCCATTGCTCGGCAGCTTGAAGTTCACAAATCGACAGTGAGCAGGGAGATCCGCAGGAACAGCAACCGTTTCGGAAGGTACAGTTGGGCCATTGCGGATGAACGGTCACATGACCGCCGGCATCGTTTCCCGGGTAACCGTGTGGTTGACGGGAATTCCCTAAGGGAAGCACTGAGGCTGCTCAGGGAAGAGGACTGGTCTCCAAGGCAGATAGCAGGTTACCTGTCTCTCAAAGGCATAAACATATCGCACGAGGCCATCTATGCCCGCATCCGTTCCGATGGGAGCGGGGTGCTTCGCTCCCATTGCAGGCACGGCATGAAGTATCGCCGTCATATTAAAGTGCGGCCAAAGACAAAGGTCCGCAACATACCTGACAGGCGGAGCATACATGACCGTCCGGATGAAGCCGATGGGAAAAGGTTCGGGGACTGGGAGATGGACCTGATAATCGGAAAGGGCAGGAAGAGTGCCATACTGACGCTGTGCGAAAGGAGCAAGAACTATCTTCTCATGCGGAGGCTTCCTAACGGAAAGAGCCCTGAAGGAGTGGCAGAGGCGGCAATAAGCCTTCTGTGGCCATACAAGAAAAATGTACACACAATAACCACAGACAATGGATCGGAGTTCAGAGCGCATCGAAAAATTGCCGAAGAACTGAATACCGAGGTATATTTTGCAGACGCATACGCCTCATGGCAGAAAGGGGCGATAGAAAATACGAACAAGCTTATAAGGCAGTATATACCAAAAGGAACTGATTTCAACCAACTTACGGATGACTTCATTCACTCCGTACAGTTGAAAATCAACAGAAGACCCAGGGAAAAACTGAACTTTTCTACACCAAAAGATGAATTCTTCAAATTTTTGTCGTAACGTTGCACTTGCTTGTTGACTCTACCAAAGTTTGGCAATTTGGATTTTTATTAGTAACATTGCACTTGAGAAAATAATTATCACTGTAATAATTTATCCGTATGAACAAGAAGGAAGAAAGAAAAAACAATATACTGATAGGAGCTTTCAAACTATTCTTAAGTAAAGAATATGCCGATGTTGTAACTGCAGATCTAGAGGAGATTACAGGAGTTACAAGAGGGGCTATATACTATAAGGTAAAGAACAAAGAAGGCTTGTATAGAGCTGTTATAGATAAGTTTGTCTTTGAATTTTTATCGAATTCTATTGGTAGAGAAATTTCAGTTTCAAAGGAAACTCCTTTTCTTGATTTTCTGAAAAGTGAACTGGATTTTGTAGCCTCTAGAATGATAAACCTAAAAGAAGAATTTGATGATGAAAAATTGTCAGCCAAATATATTCATTTGTTTTCATCTGCATGTATTCACTACAAAGGATTCCAGGAAAAATATAAAGAAATAGAAGATCGTATCATAGACAATTGGATGAAATATTATGATTTGGGTGTTGTGGCAGGAGAAATCAAGGAAGAGATACCCAAAGATGTATTAATAAGAATGTTTCGATCCTTGTATTATGGAGATTCATATCTCTTATCCATAATTGGAGAAGGGTTGAATATAAATGATTTGGAACAGAAGTTTTTACTAATATACCAAGCAATTAAAAAATGAAAGATGTTTATATAACCAAGGTTGCATCCTATCTGCCAAATAATCCTATTGAAAACGACCAAATGGAATCCTTCATTGGATTTATTGGTGGTAAGCCTTCTCGGGTTCGTTCTATAGTGCTACGACAGAATGGCATTAAAACACGATACTATGGTATTGATAAATCACAGAAAATGACCCATACGAATGCGTTATTGGCTAAGAATGCAGTGTGTAACCTATTTGATGACAACAAAATACCAGAGGATGTCTTTTTGTTATCTTGTGCCACAAGTTCTCCTGATCAATTGTTGCCATCCCATGCTTCAATGGTACACGGAGAGCTACAGAATCGTCCTATGGAAATTTATTCAAGTTCAGGGGTGTGTCTTACTTCACTACAAGCTTTGAAGATTTGTTATAGTAATATTTTATCAGAATTACATGCATCTGCGATTTGTGTTGCTTCAGAATATATTTCTCCAACTTTTAGAGCAGAATTTTACAATCCCGAATACGAGGAAACACATAGTAGTACGGATAAGAATCCTTATATGGCTTTTGAAAAGGATTTCCTTCGTTTCATGCTGTCGGATGGAGCTGGTGCTGTTTTCCTTCAGGATCATCCAGAAGGAGAATGTCCTCTTAAAGTTGAATGGATTGAGATGACATCATATGCTAATGAACTTCCAACTTGTATGTTCATGGGCTCCGAATTGACCTCAATGGAACAAACAAAAAGTTGGAAAGAATTTACTCCTGAAGAGATGAAATCACGAGGTGTAATGCTTCTGAAACAGGACATTCGCCAATTGAAAAAACATATTATCAAATATTGGGTAGACCATATAGAAACAGTTCTGGCAAAGCATAATATAAAAGCTGAAGAGATAGACTACGTAATTCCTCATGTCTCGTCAATGTTCTTTTATGAGAAGTTGAATGACGAAATTACGGCTCGTGGAATTGCCCTGACAAAAGAGAGGTGGTTTACAAATCTCACATCTGTTGGGAATATTGGTTCAGCAGCTATTTATGTAGCTTTAGATGAATTGATAAGGACAAAAGACTTAAAGCGAGGTGGAAAAATTCTTCTTCTAGTTCCAGAGAGTGGAAGATTTTCTTATGGGACGGTATTGTTAAGTCTATAGAGTAAAAAATATCAGTGTACACAGATAGTATAGAGTATGGTACAACTCGCAGAGAAGGACGTGTCCTTCATTTTTGCAACGATTGAATTTTGCTGATCACAAAGTTTAGATCATCGCAAGGTGGAAACAGACCCACTGGCCAATGTCTGAATTGTTTTAATAAAATTATTTTCAAGATGAAGTTAACAGAAGACTTTCTCTCAAGAGAATTGCAAGACGATGAAATGATCGTCATCAATGGTGGATTGGCCTCGCCTTTAACAGGAGGAGACTGGTGTGGAGTTAATTGCAATGGCTCCGACGGTAGTGCTTGTGGTATTAGCTGTAGTGAAACAGTCATCAAATCTGGCACTAGTATTAAAAAGTAGATTTCAAATCTAATTTCTTTTAATCTTTCGGGGGTAGAGTACTTGAACTCTACCTCCGACTAAAACAATAAAGCATGAAAAAGAGCAACTACAACATATTTGTTCCTTGTGAAAGGATGGTTATAGGCTTTAATACATATAGGAATATGTACATAGCTATATCCCCAAAAGCATATAGTACTTATAACAAAGAATCCTTGGACGATTTAATGAGAAAATTCCCAAATTGTTATAAGAACATGCAAGAATTCGGCTTTTTGATAGAGGACGATTTTGATGAATTAGCATCAATTAGACTTCGGAATAAAATAGAGTGTTTTGCTTCTAGAAAATTTCAGTTAATGGTTTTCCCGACACAAGACTGTAATCTCAAATGTTGGTATTGCTATGAAACTCATCAACAGAACACTAAAATGACTCCAGAAGTAATGGAGCGAATTTATCTATATGTAAAGAATCTTATTGAAAATAACTCTTTCGATTCTTTTCAGATGTCTTTTTTCGGTGGAGAACCATTGCTTTATTTTGATGAAATCGTATTTCCATTAGCAAGTAGAATAAAAAACTTAATTGAATCAGCAGGAAAACAGTTCATCTCTTTTTTTGTTACTAATGCATCTCTGATAAATAAACAAACAATAGATAAGTTGGTAACGCTAAGTCCAAGACTCCAAATAACCTTAGATGGGGTAAAGGAGAAGCATGATAAAGTAAGAATATGGAAAAAGAACAACGCTCCTACATATGATACAATTATCCAGGCTGTAAAAGAATTAACCAAGAGAGAGGATTTGGCAAATTTTGCAATAACTCTAAGAATCAACTATGACAATGAAACTCTAAATAATCTCCATAGTTTATTGGAAGATTTGGCAGATGTTGATAAAACAAAACTCCATGTGCATTTTGAGCGTGTGTGGCAGACTGTTGATTCAGTTGATAATGAACAAAGGGACTTATTATTGAAAGCCTTGATTGATTTTACGGAGAGAGGATTCGTCGTAAATCAAGGCTCTTTTAGGCAGAAAGATTATTCTTGTCCTGCAGAATGTTATAATTATGCTATCATCAATCATGATGGAAGTGTTCACAAATGCAATGGACGAACTCTTAGCAAGAAATCCGCTTGTGGCAAAATAGCCTTGACAGGACAAATAGAATGGGATATTAATAAAATAGCAAAAAGAATCGGATTAGCAACATTCGAAAACCCGTCTTGTATAAAGTGTAAAATGCTTCCTTTATGTATGGGACCATGTAGTCAGAAGCTAATGGAAATGGGAGGTTTCGATAAGCAAATATGTTCAATGAAATCTGTCGATACGAGTCTAAATGACTACATTCTTCAGGATTTTAGATCGAAATCTTTGATAAAACAATACCAAACTAATGGAGGTGTACAATGAAAACAAGCAAAATATTGCTCATACTGATTTCTATCAGTTGTCTCTTGTTCCCTCCGCCTTTAAGAGCACAAAGCACAAAGAGTATTACAATATCTGGAAAAATAAAAGAGGCGAATACGCAGAACTCTATTCCGTATGCTACAATAGTCGTAATTGATAGCGATGGAAAAACAAGTGGAACGGTCACTACAGATGATGGAAGTTTTGAATTTACCACAACCATAGGGGACAAGAAGATAGTCATCTCATGTATTGGCTATATCAGATATATGACAGAGCGGAAAATTATGGGGTCAGTGGATTTGGGAGAAGTTCTATTGCAACCTGACACAAAATTACTTTCCGAAGTCGTTGTAAAGAGTTCTAAACCGATAGTCAGAAGAGAGATAGATAAACTTGTAGTTGATGCCAAAAGTCTTTCGCTCATTAGTTCAAATGCAATTGATTTGCTCAAGCGGACTCCCGGTCTATTGGTGTCAGAGGAAGGAAATATTTCAGTCATAGGGAAAGGAAAAGTAATAGTTTTAGTAAATGGACGAGAGTCACATATGACAGAACAAGAATTAACAGCATATCTTAAAAGTATGCAGTCTCAAGAGATAGAACGTATAGAGGTTATGACGACACCTCCTTCTAAATATAGTGCAGAAGGAGATGCGGGTGTCGTTAATATCGTTGAACAAAAAAAAATATCTGATTACCTTGGTGGCACTTTAACAGATCAACACTATGCATCCAAAGGACATGCAAATGACATTTCTGGGAGTTTGAAATACCAGAAAGGAAAATTATTTTTATATGCTAACACCTCACTTGGTCTTGGCAATCAGAAAAAAGAAAATTTTCAAGACAGGAGATATTCTGGAAAAAATTGGGAACAAATCTCTTGTATAAAGAATTCTAATAAATATGGCAGTGGAGATATCGGTTTTGAGTGGATTTTATCCAAGCATTTTAATCTTGGAGGTCATTACTCAATCCTTTCATTCTCTCCAAATCGTGAAATAAGAGAGAAGGTCAATGCTATTGAGAATACAAATAATTCAACTTATAGTTTCCTGAGTACTGATAATATAGCCCGAAAAATGCTTCGACATAATGGGGCACTATTTCTCATAAAGAACTGGGATGACAATAAGAGTGCAGCATTTGATATAAACTATATTCACCTCAATATGGGAGAAGATGAACAGTATCAAGCTACGGGCGACAACCACTTTAGATACAATAATAAATTTGATCGAACCACCCACTTGTTGATTACGAAGTTTGATGTCGAAATCCCCACCAAGAAGTTTAAGATAGATTTTGGAAGTTCTTATCAATATACTCTGACTAAAAACGATGCGAGTTATCTTGATAATCCTGCACTTCCTGATCAATATGATAAGTTTAGATATAGGGAGCAAATTGTCGCAGCATATGCCGATTTTATGTTTAGACCTTTCCCAAAAACAATTTCTAAGATAGGATTGCGAAGCGAAGTGACATTTATGAATGGGAATCAGATAAACAATGACGAAAAAACAGCTCGAAAATTACTTCATTTTTTTCCGACATTTTTCTTCAATTACAATCCACATAAAAACCATGTCTTAAGTTTTAGCTACGGTAGTAGAATTACCCGACCAACTTTTGCGATTCTTAACCCTTTTAAGAGATTTCAGAATCAATATAATATTGTGATGGGGTCACCTAATTTATCACCTACAACATCTCATACATTAGAGCTTGGATATACCTTTAAGCGAAATTTGAATTTTAACCTCTCTTATCGTAACACAAAGGGCATTGTGGATATTGTGCCAACAATTTTGAGTGATGGAAAAATCCTTCATTCATACCAAAATGCTAGTAACAACCAAATAATCTTACTTTCGTCTAATTATAGATGGGTTCCTTCCGATTGGTTCAATATGACTTTTGGAGCTTATGGGTATTATATGCATGGGCATTCCGATGCTTATGAAAAGCCAATAGATAATAGTGGGTGGAGTTTTTTGCTCTATGGTGTGGGGACAGCCTATTTTAATAAACAAAAAACATGGATCGCAGAGATTAATACGCAATACCAAAGCAAAGAATCGTATGCATTGCGCACCACAACTCCACGTTATTATTTACATGCTGGAATAAAATATATTGCGCTGAAGGGTAATTTAAATATAGGTCTCCAAATTCAAAATTTACTAAGCAACGATGTTGGTTTTACACAAGTCACTCCACAAGGATATTCTGTAAGTCAAACTGATTATGTTTATCGGACTCTAAAAGTCTCTGTAACTTATAATTTTGGAAGAACAATAAAGAAAAATACCCGTTCAGAATCAAACTCTCTTTACGATCGTTTAGGTGAATAAAGTTATGTACTGGATAAAGCAACGTGATTCAATGGATTGTGGTCCTACATGTCTGATGATGATAGCTCGACATTATGGACTACAACCCGATCGTGAACGATTGCGTCAGACTTGTGCTTTAGATAAAAATGGAGTTTCCCTTTTAGGTATCAGTAAATCTTCTGAAGATATTGGATTAAAAACAATTGGAGGGTGGCTAAGTTTTGACAAATTAGCTAAAGAGGCTCCATTGCCATGTATTGTTTATTGGAATCAGAATCATTTTGTTGTCGTCTATAAGATAAAAAAGCATCGTAAGGGACGCTATACGGTTTATGTAGCTGATCCCGAAAAAGGGTTAGTCTCCTATACTAAAGATGAGTTTTGTGAGCATTGGGTGAGTACTCAAACTAATGGCGGGGAAAAAGGGATTGCCCTTCTTCTTGAACCAACAGAACGGTTCTACTCTCAGAAAAATTCAGACAAGACGCCAACTACAAATCGAATAAAATTTCTTTGGAGTTATCTCAAAAAGCATAAAAGATTCTTTATACAATTGATATTCGGTCTATTACTTGGATCACTCCTTCAACTCGTTTTTCCTTTTCTTACCCAAGCTATCGTAGATACAGGTATTGGAGGAAAAGATCTTGGTTTCGTATGGCTGGTACTATTGGCACAAATGATACTACTTTTCAGCCGTACAGCTATTGACTTCATTCGTTCCAAGATTCTCCTGCATATCTCTACACGCATCAATATCTCGCTTATTTCGGATTTCTTCATCAAACTGATGAAACTACCGATGAAGTTCTTCGACACTAAACTTATGGGGGATCTTTTGCAGCGCATTGAGGATCATCGTCGTGTAGAACAATTTCTCACATCAAGTAGTCTGAGTCTACTATTTTCTTTCTTTACATTTCTCGTCTTCGGGGTCGTTTTGGCTCTCTATAATCTTGGTATCTTCTTTGTTTTTCTCTTAGGAACAATTCTCTATGCAGCTTGGATTGTCCTATTTCTCAAAAAACGTAGACAGCTGGATTACAAATACTTTGAGCAAGCAGGGAAAAACAGAAATGTAACCTACCAACTGATAAGTGGTATGCAGGAGATTAAGTTGCAAGGATGTGAACAACGTAAACGTTGGGAGTGGGAGGATGTACAAGCCGATCTCTTCAAAGTCAATCTACAATCTCTCAATCTGCAACAGCTACAACAAGCAGGAAGCATCACCATCAATGAGGTGAAGAATATCCTTATCACTGTTTTGGCTGCCACATCTGTCATACAAGGCAATATGACCCTCGGGATGATGCTGGCAGTGCAATACATCATCGGACAACTTAATAGTCCAGTAGAGCAACTTATTCAATTCATCTATTCTTGGCAGGATGTGAGTATCAGCCTTGACCGCATGAATGAAATACATAGCGAGGCCAACGAGGAGAATGCGGAACGGACAAGGAACAACTACACTGAAGAGTCTATAGATGGGCATTCGCTCACCATAAAAGACCTTTCTTTCAAATACAACATATATAGTTCTCAGAATATTCTTTCTGATATAAACCTCTTGATTCCGAATGGTAAAGTTACTGCTATTGTTGGAGCTAGTGGAAGCGGAAAAACCACGCTAATCAAGCTTCTTTTAGGATTCTATGAACCATTAAACGGAAGTATTCAGATAGGCAGTGCCAATCTGAACGAATGCAATCTTGGATGGTGGCGGAATCAATGCGGAGCCGTGATGCAAGAGGGGTATCTATTCTCAGGCACCATTGCAAGGAATATCGCTATATCAGATGATGAACCAGACATTGAACGTATCCGCCATGCAGCACGTGTGGCAAATATCGCAGACTACATTGAAACTCTGCCTTTGGCCTATAATACAATGATAGGACAAGACGGACAAGGCATCAGTCAAGGGCAACGACAACGCATTCTGATTGCGCGGGTAGTCTATAAGAACCCAATGTTCGTCTTCTTGGACGAAGCTACCAATGCCCTCGATGCAAACAACGAACGAGCCATTACTGAAAGTCTGTCTGATTTCTATAAAGGTAAAACGGTGGTTGTGGTAGCACACCGCCTTTCCACTGTCCGTAATGCAGACCAAATAGTTGTTTTGGATGACGGGAAAATCGTAGAGGTCGGGACACACGAAGAACTGACCTCCAAACGAGGCAAATACTTTGCCTTAGTGAAGAATCAATTAGAGCTTGGCAACTGATATGGAAGAGAAAAAGAAACAAGAACGAAGTTTTGAGCTTCGTAGCGAAAAAGTCCGCAGTATCGTAGGACAAATTCCATCCTCATTAGTTCGCTATGGCATTACTGCCATCGGAGTAGTATTGTTTTGTCTCTTTGTCGTGGCTTACTTCTTGCCCTATAAGCAAGTTTATTCCGGGACGGCAATTATACAAGACATTACTAGCGAAGCGAAGGCGGATACGATAGAAATAAGTGTACTCTTGAATTTTGGAGACAAACGTATGACAATTCCTCCGAAAGAAGGAGTATCCATTGATTTTCAATCGGCTGTAGGAGTTGCCCAAGGAAGTATCATTTCTCTTTCTATGGAACGTGATACCCTCGGTAGGCAAGTAGCATTCTGTCGAATACCATTACAATCAGTAAAAAAGATGGAGCACAGTGAAGTAGATTTCATATTGACACTTCAATCGGGCAATTTATTAAGTCGTTTCTTTTCCGGATTATTCGGGTAATTATTTCTCAAGCGACATTCAACTCAGGGCAAATCTCAAATACATTATCATATGAAAAGACTAACCCAAACACATTCATTTAGGACTCTTTCTTCGAAAGAATCCACAGTTTCTCAGATCCGTAAGGCAACTGATGAGTTGATTGAAAAGGTAATCGAATTGAGCGATTCAGAAATTGATGACACTTCCTTATTTCGCATTATGAGCTACACACGATTTATCCTTCAAAGACTCCAAAAAAAATCACGAAATAGGGCATTCGATCCAATCCTGTTTAATTGAACTATGCCAAGTTCTTTCTACAGAGTTAGAGATTTTAGAGAGAGGTCTGCGAAAAAAGACTTTTCTCATCCCTCACCGGCAAACAAGGCAGTCCATTCACTGGACAGGTAAGGCTACAGATTTGGTCGAACTCCTTTACGCCCTTGACACCTGCGACTGTATCAACAACGGAAAAATCGGTGTAGAAGAGTTGGCAGACGCTCTTTCCAACATCTTCGGCGTGGAAATCAAGAACTGCTACAACGTCTATATGAATATGAAGCGACGCAAGGACGACAGTCGCACCTATTTCCTTGATGGACTCCGAGAGAAACTGAATAAACGTATGGTGGAGAGCGACCTGAAAGGCGGAAAATTCAAGAAACGGTAAATGTAACAAAGGGAGATACTCCATTTTCGGAGAATCTCCCTTGATTTATTTTCTGTAACTGTTGGAGGCAGAAGATTTTCGAGTCTCTCGAAAGAAGATTAGAAAAAACTCCAACCCTTAGTTGGAGAATTTGCCTCCTCTTACCGAAAAGCCTTGAATACCCTATACACAGCCCAGAGACAAGTAAAAGGAGCGGTAAAAACTCCGATGACAACAAAGAGAATCAGTTTGAAGATATAGTAAAATACCCACTGCCCGTTTGTTCCAGCAATCATTTTATAGGGAATGAACTTCTCGGCGAAGAGGTAGCCCGACCATATCGCCATCAGCACATATCCGGACATCCATCTCATATCCTCAAAACCTTTGGTCGCCAAGAAATTCCATCTGAAACCTATGACAAACAAGGCGATGAGAAACAACAGGCTGAAGATGCTTCGCCAAATCTCACTACGTTTTCTTTTCTGAAAACAAGGTGTACAGAGTATCGGCTGATACCTTTCCGCACATTCTGAGCATAGTCCTTTCCCACAATCTGAGCATTGGGCAACTGCCGGTTCTTGGGTATGATTAAAACAATTCATAGTGTAATCAATTAGCGTGTTCAAAAATACAAAAATTCTGCCTTAGAGCCAAGAAAAACAACCGTTATTTCTTGGTATTGAGTAGTTTGGAAAGTTCCGGATCATCGGCAATCCGCTGCAACTCCCGTTCCACGATTTCCCGCACCTCCGTCTTGACACGGTCATAGTTCGCCTTGATTTCCTGCTCCATCATATCCTCTCCGTTTTCATTCGTGAAGTCTGTCAGAATGGGTATCGGGCGGTAAGCAGCCGTTTCCTTTGCAACTTTCGCATTGTCCACCACAATCTCACAGTGGAATATCTTCTGCTCGATACGTTCGGAGAAGTTATCGGCGACCGCTCCTACGAACATTCCCTGTGTGAGCGTGGAAATCTTACTCTGTGGGATAAGGCTGTCCATCTGCGTGGATATGGAGGTCGTTTTGTCGCTGCGGGTGATACTCATACTCTGTCGCTTTTGAAGCACCTTTCCGAAACGCTCCGATAAAGTCTTTGCCGTCTCGCCGACCACCTGACCGGAGAAAATGTTTCCGACAGTATTCATCACTACAGCAGCTTCCTTGTCTCCATAATCGCGCTTCAGTTGCGAAAAGTCCTGAAAGCCTAAACAGACCGCTACCTTGTTGCTTCGTGCAGTGGCAATCAAGTTGTCCAACCCCTTGAAATAGATGGTGGGTAGCTCGTCGATGAGCACGGAACTTTTCAGCATCCCTTTCTTATTGATGAGCTTGACGATACGCGAATTATACAATCCCAATGCCGCTCCGTAGATATTCTGTCTGTCAGGATTGTTTCCTACGCATAGGATTTTAGGCTCCTTGGGATTATTGATGTCGAGTGTGAAATCATCTCCTGTCATAATCCAATAGAGCTGCGGACTGATCATCCTTGACAGCGGTATCTTGGCGGAGGCTATCTGTCCCTGCAACTGGTCAGCCGCCCCTCCGAGCCAAGCGTCCATGAAAGGAGAAAGATAGTTCTCCAATTCAGGATATGAGGTGAGTATCGGAAAAATATCCTCGTACTTGCGGCAGAGAAACTCGATGGCGTGCGGAAAGGTACAGTATTTCCCTCCCTCGAAAATGCGGAGATACCAAATGATGGCGGCGAAGAGTACGATGGGCGACTCCACGAAGAAATCTCCCTGCTTCTGCACCCACGTCTTGTTCAGGTTGAGCATAATCGTATAAGCCGATTCGTAGGCATCCGATATGTCGCTCATGAAATCGGGGTGTATCGGATTGCAACGATGCGACCGCCGAGGGTCGTCGAAGTTGATCACGTAAAACTTCGGCTTGACTTTATATCCTTCCGAGTGATGCAGCAAATGATTGTACACAATCGTGGAGAGGTCGGGATATTTGAAGTCGTAGCAGTAGATGGCAAAACCTTTTTCGATTTGCTGCTTGATGAAATTATTGATGATGGCATAGGACTTACCGCTGCCCGGCGTTCCCAAGACGGAGACAGCTCGGAAAGGATTGACCACGTTTGTCCAGCCCCTGTTCCATTTCTTGCGATAATAGAACCGGGTCGGTAGATTGACCGAGTACTCGTTTTCCAAAAGTCTTGTCTCCTGCATAAAGGATTCGT
>ERZ773027.1438-NODE-1438-length-12649-cov-7.191917_pt1 | contig 12649 bp, 16 predicted proteins | sample MGYA00511032_ERZ773027 | MGnify/ENA primary metagenome ERZ773027 (study PRJEB29015, sample SAMEA2738138) | human oral metagenome | biome: human oral; feature: human-associated habitat; material: saliva | place: China | collected 2190 ... | reverse complement strand
TTTGTCCCTTGGTCAAAATCGTCCAAACACCTGATGAATGGTCATTGGTATGAATCCAGTCACGGACGTTTTTACCTTCACCATAGAGTTTTGGCTTGATACCACTCAAGATATTGGTGATTTGGCGCGGAATGAACTTCTCGATGTGCTGGTAAGGACCATAGTTGTTTGAACAGTTAGAAATTGTCGCTTTCACGCCAAATGAGCGCACCCAAGCTTTGACAATCAAGTCTGAAGCTGCCTTGGTTGATGAGTAAGGCGAGCTTGGATTGTACTTGGTTTCAGCCGTAAATTTCTCACCTGGGCCTTCTCCATGACCTGGCAAATCTTCACGCAGAGGCAAGTCTCCATAAACCTCGTCAGTTGACACATGGTGGAAACGAATGTCGTATTTACGTGCTGCTTCCAAAAGTGTGTAAGTTCCGATGAAGTTGGTGTGGATAAATGGACTCGAGTCATTGAGCGAATTGTCATTGTGGCTTTCTGCCGCATAGTGAACGATAGCATCCGCTTCAGAAGCAAGCTTATCTACCAAGGCTGCATCAGCAATATCTCCAACAACCAACTCAACGCGGTCACCTAAAATTTCTTCAATATTGGCACGATTACCCGCGTAAGTCAGCTTGTCCAGCACAGTCACATGAACATCTGGAAAGTTATTATAAACATAGTGGACAAAGTTAGAACCGATAAAACCAGCTCCGCCTGTCACGATAATTTTTTTGTATTCAGTCATTTTTATTCCTTAAACTTTTTTATAATTGCCTTAAGTGGTGGGGACGCAAGCAAACCTCCGGTTTCATTGCTTATTTTTGAGCCTAATGTCTCAAAAATCCCCTGTCATGTAACAAACTAAACAATTTGTTACATGACTTACACCACAGCGGCAATCATTTCTTTAATTCGCTTCGCTCGGATTAGAGCTGAGCTAAATCATATATTTCAATATAAATTAATGCGTCAGAAAAGAATTCTTCTTACAAATCTTCTTTTCTTAGTGGTTTTACATCCTTGAGTAATGGATGGTTCTTGTCTGCTTCTGAGACTTCTGCTGCTTCTAGGTTTTCCCACTGGATGCCTAGAGCTGGATCTGCATAGTTGACAAAGGCATACTTCGGTTTAAGTTCCAAAGCCCAATAGTCATTCACCAGATAGCTATAGGAAACGGTGTCAGAAAGGACTTGGAAGCCGTTGGCGACGCCCCGTGGCACAAAAATCCCCTTACTGGCATCAATTACTGTTTGGTAGGTGTTGCCAAAGGTCTCACCTTCACGCAGGTCGACCCAAGATCCTAGCACCTTACCATCATCTGCAACTGAGATGTACTTGTCCCATGGTTCAGCATGAAGACCACGCAGGACATTTTTACGAGAAAAGCTGACATTATTTTGCAGTTTCCCTTCTGCAAAAAAGCTTTCAGGAAAGCCTAGCGGCAGCATTTTTTCCTTTTGGAAATTTTCCTTAAACCAGCCTCGGTTGTCCCCGCGAACAGGAATATCAAATTCTAGCATTCCAGGAATTCCGGGAACTTCACGCGCTGCTAATTCCTTATCAAAAAATTGTTCCGTCATCTTCTTATTCTTCTCCAATCAAGCGCAAGAGATAGTGGCCATATTCATTCTTTTTCAGTGGTTGCGCCAATTCGTGCACTTGCTCTTTAGTGATATAGCCCATACGATAGGCAATTTCTTCCAGATTTGCCACCTGCACGTTCTGCATACGCTGAACTGTTTCGATATATTGTGCTGCCTCTAGGAGACTTTCGTGGGTACCTGTATCCAACCAAGCAAAACCACGTCCCATGAGCTCAACAGACAAATCGCCACGTTCCAAGTAAGCCTTGTTGACATCAGTGATTTCCAGTTCTCCGCGAGGACTTGGTTTGATGTTCTTGGCAATTTCTACAACATCGTTATCATAGAAATAGAGTCCTGTCACTGCATAGTTAGAGCGCGGCTGTTCTGGTTTTTCTTCGATGGAGATAGCATTCATATTTTCATCAAATTCTACGACACCAAAGCGTTCTGGATCCTTGACATGGTAGCCAAAGACAGTTGCTCCTTTTTCCTTAGCCGCAGCATTTTGTAGCATTTTACTCAGACCTGGTCCATGATAAATATTATCCCCAAGAATCAGCGCTACATTATCATCGCCAATAAAATCAGCCCCAATGATAAAGGCCTGCGCCAGTCCGTCTGGACTTGGCTGCTCTGCATAAGAGAGCTTGATACCAAACTCAGAGCCGTCACCCAGCAAATCCTCAAAACGAGGCAAATCCGTCGGAGTGGAGATAATCAAGATGTCCTTGATACCAGCCAGCATAAGAGTTGACAGTGGATAATAAATCATGGGCTTGTCATAAACCGGCATGAGCTGTTTTGACGCAGCGCGGGTCAATGGATATAAACGAGTACCAGAACCACCTGCAAGAATAATACCTTTCATATGAGTTTCCTCTCTTAATGTATTCCCTTTATTTTACCATTTTTGAAAGCGAATGTCATCCTTTTCACTCCCCTTAAATAAAAGAAAAAAGAGCGGAAATTCCGCTTCCTTCTGCTCTTTGATTCTAAATTGGCATCAACCTAAAGCTACATCCAAAACCATCATGAGAACAAATCCCACCATGAGACCTAAGGTCGCCACATCGGTATTGCCATTGGTCTGCGAATCCGGTATCAGCTCCTCTACCACAACGAAAATCATAGCTCCTGCCGCAAAGCCCATCATAATATTCAGCAACTTACGACTGACCTTTTTAAAGAAAAATACAACAGCCGAGCCCACAATGGTACATCCCCATGTGAACAGTCCAGCCAAGAATGCCTGCATAACCACAGGCTGCGATCGTAACCAGTCCATAACTTCTCCCTATCCTCTCAAATCAATCATACAAAATTGTCTTGGTTTCGCCGATACAATGTTTTTCCTCATTCCAGTAATGAATCCGCTCAAAAGAGCCTTTCCGCCAGTAGAGAGGTAAACGTTCACGTATGTCGTCCTGCATATCTATTTGGTCAAGTTCCGAAATCTTCCACCATTTGGGCTTCCCTTCATGATCGTTTCCCCTAACTTGCCCCTCAAAGGCAGTACAAAGAAAATCATAATACACATACCGTTCTTTTTTACTCGGATTAGTGAAGCCTGAAATTCCTTTCAATTCCAAGTTTAGAGCAGTCAACCCTGTTTCTTCTTTTAATTCGCGCCTTGCAGCTTCAAAAAAAGATTCTGGAAACTCCACCTTCCCGCCTGGTTGTATCCACCCTTTAAAATTGTCATGCTGGCGATTGAGCAGTAGAATTTCATCATCTTTTTTTACACAAATATTGACCCAATTCAAAATAGTTTCTGTCATATCAAACCTTCCTCACATGAAACTAGTAACTTTAAAACATACATTTGCACAACTACAAGCTGTAATTAAAAGCAAGCTCCCAAAAAGATTATTCTAACTTATATTGTTCATTTTGGATAGAAAATCGAACGATCTGATGATTTTGAACAATGACTTCATATTTACCAAATCCAAAATACTTGCTATGTTTCCCGACACTAATGGCCATAAGATAGCGTGCATTTGGTAGCTTGGTTAAGTCTAGCTGCTCTTGTAAAATCTGCTTGATTTTATCATCATTCTTCTGGTCTTGGCCAATACTAATGATAGATCCATCGTCTTGCTCCACGTTCAAAATTACCTTCATTTCAATGGCAAGAGCCTCTTTTTCCAACATGTCAGAAATAGGGATTGGGTACAAGCCCTGCAAAGGCTGGCCTTCTGCCCGATTCTTTTTTATAAGGGCCTCGTATGCATCAATATTTGGCGCATCCTTATCTATCATAAAATCAAGGGATTCAAGATATAGTTTCTTCTTATCTGCCTTTGTAAAACTATCTTTTACAGTCTCTAAAGTTTCACTATAACCTGGACTCAGCTCAAGTCCCCTATAAGCGATACTAGGGAAAGCTTGATAAATTGCGTCTCCCTTTTCAAGCTGTAGGTCAATATCTGTTTTTCCATTTTTCTCATCTCGAGAGGTGTAATACTCAATTCGGTCACCGATCTTAACCGTTTGCCCCTCAATTTCCTCAGAATATTCAGCTCTGATTAAATAGCCAGCGAAAGAGGTATAGTTTTTATTGGCATCTAAAACTCTGACCGTTCCTTCAAAACCACTCTGCTTATAAGAGCGCTGAACAGCCTGTACCATTTCATATTTCGGCACTCGTACAAAAATCCCCCATATATCTATGAAATTCAGAAACATAGAGACAAGAGCCATGAAACAAACGATAACCACCCCAGATAGGAAACAGCCCAAAACACCGAAACCTATTTTATGTTTGTTATTCTTTGCTAGTTCCTGATTTCCTCCATTATTTTGAGCAACAAGAGAATGTTGAGAACGACTTTTATGTCTAGTAAATAGAATAAGTGAGATTGATATTAATATTGATATTACTAATAAAAGTAAAATGAGGAATATTATAATCATTTGTTTTCCTTAAGTATCTTCTTCTCCACGTACCGTCCAATAGGATAGTCAGATGGATCTAGCAGTCCTGCTTCTCCTAAAGCTATCTGAGCTAATTGGCGTCCGATGAGCGGACCAGTTGTCAGACCAGAAGAGCCTAGACCGCTTGCTGCGTAGACATTCGGCAAGTCTGACACAGCTCCAAAGAAAGGAGAGAAGTCGCTGGTATAAGCCCGCGTTCCCACACGCTCGCCTAGAATCTCTGCTTTAGACAACTTCGGCAAATAAGTTTCCGCTTCTTGCTGCAACTGATTCAGCACCGTCTTATCTACTGTCAAATCAAAGCCCCGATCATTTTCATGACTAGCACCGACGCTGACCTTGCCCGCCAAAAAGGGAATGATATCCAGCTCGCCCTCAGGCATCACAACAGGGTAGTCATCTGTCTTTTCAGCCAGCCTAAAATCACGTAGCTGTCCTTTTTGCGGGCGAACATCTGTCTCATAGCCCAGTGGCTGCAAGATTTCTCCCAGCCAAGCCCCCACAGACAAGATAACACAGTCAAAGCTGCGTCCGTCCACAAGAACTTGCTCCCCATCTACTGCTAGACTTACCTTTTTCTCAACCAATTCTGCCTTGCTGGCCTTCAGAAGCGTCTCCGTCAAGAGTGCTCCCTCCACACGGGCACCACCGGAAGCATAGAGAAGCCGCTCAAAGCCTTGCAAGCCTGGAAATTTCTTATGAACTTCCTGACGGCTGAGAAGATTCAAGACTCCTATTAAGGGCGACTCTTCACGACGATTAGCAGCTAAATCATAAAGCTCCTGCAGCTTGCTCTCATCTTTTTTCAGCAGATAAACACCTGTCTGTTGGTAAAAGTCTGTCTGAATTCCAGCTACTTTCAGTTCTGCAATCAATTCCTGATAAAAATCAGCGCCCAAACGCGCCATCCTGTACCAAGCCTTGTTGCGACGCTTGGAAAACCAAGGACTGATAATACCAGCAGCTGCCTTGGTTGCCTGCCCCTCGCCATCATCAAAGACAGTCACCTCAACATCTGGAGATTTGGACAAATAGTAAGCCGCTGTTGAGCCGACAATCCCTGCTCCAATCACTGCTACTTTTTTCATGTCGCTCCCTCTCAAATATGTCGGAAAGGATTGGTCGAAGCCTGACTAGCCAGAATCTCAATCTCCCAGCCTTCTTCTGCCTTCCATGTATCAAATTTTTCTTTCAATTTTTCCGTAAAAAGAACCTCGATATGGTGACCTGGATCTAGCGCCAAAAGCCCCTCTGTCAGCATTTCCTGAGCTGTGTGATAGTAAATATCACCTGTAATGTAGACTTGCGCTCCCTTGGCAAGGGCCTCCGTATAAAAGGACTGACCGCTGCCACCACAAATAGCTACACGCTCAACCACACGTTCGAGATCTATTTCATCATAAGTAACCAGACGCAAACTATCTAGTCCAAAAGTTGCCTTGACCTTAGCCGCAAAGTCCCCAAAGGTCTGAGGAGCAATCCTCCCCACGCGGCCAATACCGTGATCTGGCCCCGTCTGACTGAGAAAACTTGTATCCTCAATCTCAAGAAGTTGGCAGAACCAGTCGTTAAGCCCGTCCTCCACAACATCAATATTGGTATGACTGACATAGACAGCAATATCATGCTTGATGAGGTCTAAAATCATCTGATTTTGTGCCTTATCCGCCACTAGATCCTTGAGCGGGCGAAAGATAGGCGCATGTTTAACGATAATCAGTCCAGCACCTGCCTCAATAGCCTCCGCCACCGTCTGCTCGCGAATATCCAACGCTACTAGAACTTTGTCCACTTCCTTGTCCAAAGTCCCGATTTGCAGGCCCGAAATGTCGCCCTCCATAGACAATTCTTGCGGGCAGTAGGCTTCATAACGGGCGATGATGTCACTTGCTAACATGGAGTACCTCCTTGATACTTTCGATTTTTTGGGACATAGCAGAGCGTTCCAGCACATTCTTTTCTGGGATATGGGCCAGTGCTCCTTCGAATTTCTTCAGTTCTTTCTGCCATTTTTTCCGAAAAACTGGAGATTGCTGTTCTAACAGGAAAGGACCAAAGCGTTTTTCTTGCTCCGTCAAAGTTTGCTGGCCTGCCTCAGCCACTAGGATTTCGTAAAACTTACCAGCCTCTTCTAAGATATCCTCAGCCAACAAACGAAAACCTTTAGATACCAGCCAGCTGCGGAGCTCATCCTCTCGGTTATTGGGCTGCAAAATCAAGCGGGAAACAGACGCAAGCTTAGCTCTGCCATTTTCCAAAATCTCTGAAATCAAGCGACCACCCATGCCAGCGATGACGATGGTGTCAATCTGATCTTCTACTTCAAAAGCTGCCAGACCATTGGCTAGGCGAACCTCAATCTGCTCCGTCAGCCCATGCTCTGCCACATTTTTCTGGGCAGACTGAAAAGGCCCCTCTACCACTTCACCGGCCAGAGCCTTCTCAATCCGTCCCTGCTGAATCAGGTAAATAGGCAGATAGGCGTGATCACTCCCAACATCCAGCAACTTTGCTCCATCCGGCACAAAAGCAGCCACTCGCTCCAAGCGTTGGGAAATAGTCTTTTTTTGCATTGCTTACTCTTTTCTATACATTCTTCTATTCAGTATATCATTTTTAAGGGTATAAAAAAAGCAGCGGAACAAAAATCAGCCTGTTAATAAACTGATTAGATTGATTATTACAACAAACGAATTGAAATTAAATAAAAAGGACTTGGCCCCATCCAGTATAGAATTTTTCTATCTCCTCTTGACTTTTTTCTTGAAAACTGGATTAACCTTTGCTAATTCTTTAGGGCTAAAATCTCTTTTAAATAATTACACGACCTGATTAACCCCAAGCCGTGTAATAGTTTTATGAATCTCTATTGGAGTCTTTATACTAGTTCAATCTTCTAGGATTATGGGAAAAATATCTTCCCCTCTGTACATTTTTTCTTCCATTTCTTTCCACTCTAAAACCAATTTATATAGTTCATCAGTTGAAATAAAGCAAGGTTCCCCAAGACTTTCATCATCCATTTGATAGTACACTCCTGTTTCTTCTTTGCGTATATCAATATTTAGCATATTACCGCCAAAGTCTGATTCTTTTTTTGACCAGTAAGAACTGATTCCAATTCTTTCTGAATATGGGTGTAAAAATTATGAACCTCAATAATAAAAAACTCGCCTAAAGTTTGATAGTTTTCATCCAAGAATTTTATCGATAATCTAATATCACCGTCAGGATATTTAAATATTCCATATTGTCTTTTTAACATTTGTCACATCCTATATCTTTCTATTTATTTACTGCTAGGAAAAGCTGAAATAATCTTTTCATCAGAGTCTAAATATATCGTAATCTATATATTATTCAAATATCAACATATTCTGTGACAACAGTTCTTACATAAGAACCATTCCATTATCTAATATAACTTTATAGTCTTCAATATTTGTATTTTCATTGTCGTACCATGCATTTACTATCTGAGCTTGATTATCAATTATTTGAGCAATTTCAAATTTGAAATTTTTATAAGGAGCAAAGCTTGGCTCTTCAACTAGTATTTCTCCCATTTTATCTTTTGTTTCTAATAATATTCTCAAGCAATTTTCATTATCAATTAACACTTCTAGACTAATATTTTCTTGTTTTAGAACATTAATGTTTTCTGATAGCCACTCTTTAGTCACTTTTTTTACTTCTTGAAGTCGACTCATTACTTTTCTCCTTTGATATTTATATTACGAGCATCCGGCATTTCTGTTATAGCTGGCAAGCCCTTCTTTTGATTTAACCTATCAATAGAGAGCCTGGACCTGGGATTTGTCCCCATCCTTCTTTTCCAGCCGGATAAAGACTATGGGAATTAACATCGAATTCTTTAAAAACGCTTCCTGGTTTAGCAGCTGGAAATGCTCCAATATTAGAAGGAGTAGCAACATATGCCGATAGCTTCGGGGATTGAAGTTAGTTTACCCTTTCTTCAACAAAAAACATTTTTTACAAAAAGTTCACTTCTAACCTATCAAGTTTACATGTAACATATTGACCGACTAGATAGGAATAATCTGCTAACCACTCACTTGAGATAGGAAAGCCAACAGCGATTGTTTCTGAGTCAATCATTTTTCCTGTTATAGCATAAGAGTAATTTTCAATATGAGTGATATCATATCTTTCATTAGTAGCTAATTGTAATTTAAAATCTCCAAACATATAGAACGTCAATTCTGCATCATATTCTTCTCCTTCTTTAGGATTATACAGGGCCATAGATATCATTGCTTCAATTTTTTATTACCAATTTGAATAATAATATCATCTGTATCATCAAGTGAGATTATTTTGGCCATTTGTTCTTTCCATCTAAATCAAGCTTCACAATCAAATCGTTTAACTATCTATAAGTAAGTAATACTTTTTACAAAGAAAAATATTCAGTATAGTTTAAAACTATCTTTTAAATCTGCGTATTCTTTATCTGTTAAATCCAACAGTAAAATACTCACTAGTATTCCATCTTGAGAAAAACCTAATTTTACTCGACCATTCGTTAGATAATATGTTTCTTCCACATCAATTAACCGAATCTTCAAAATTTCTCTTGACAAGAATACATCAAAGGACTGATTTATATCATGCAGGTCATTTGTGAATGAAATATCACTTTGGAAAACAGGACAACCTTGGATTTAAATCTATATTATTTATTAAATCGTTATTTTTATAGGTTTTAGTTTTAATTTTTTTAAGAATATTCACCATTAAATTATTTTGTTACCGTTCCAGCAAATAATCAGCAATTGTTTTCGTTGAATCTGATATGACTTCATTAACTGTTTTTCTTGTTCCAAAGTCGTTATGCCAATAATGAATATCTGATAAACCACCGCGTGGTGGAAAAAGTTCTTGATAAAGAGTAAATTTTTCCCTTGTACTTAGCTCATCATTGGTATTCAAAGATTTTTTTAAATATTTTAAATCCTCTACTTGCGGATGAACGTTTTTAATCTTATATCTGTCAATTATTGATAACAAATCATCAATTGCTTTTAAAACTGTTTCTAACATACTATCTTCCTCCTCAATGAATTATTGGCCATGAATCTATGACCTCCACACCATCTAAATTCCATGGTGAATCAATGAAAATTTGTTCTTTATTGAGCCCACCTTGATAAATTCCTCCCTGACTCCCTACAGGACCGTCATAGATAGTAGTTCCTTTAGGAATCTTTATTTTATAGACTTTATCAATTGCAGACTGACCACTATACGAACCATCAGGTTTTGTCCAGATATCTTTCACTGCTGTATCAATCCTCACCTGTGCTCTGGACTGAGGTGCTTCTCTAGTAAACCATTGTCCTAAAGGATTATCAGCATTACCCGCTCTATAAAATATTGTATCTTCTGAAAGTACGGTTTTATTATATCGACCTCCATAGAAATTTCGATTTGGCGTTGTAGAAAATTCATATAATGGACCGGGATTGGTATATGAATTATATTCATACGAATACAAATCCATATATTTAGATTGAATATTGTTCATCGACGGCAATTCCGGAGTCCAATTCTTTGATGGAAGTTGAGGACCAACCACCGGCTGACTCCCCACACTTGGTATTTTCCCTTTAATCCAATCTTTTCCTTTGCCAAAAGCTTCGGGGATTGTTGTATAAGGTTTATTGTAATACTGGTTATAGCCCACATAAGCAGAATACAAGGCAGTCCCCCAGCTAAGTGTTTCAGTGATAGGATGGATGCGATTATACCATTCAGCTGTTTGAACTTCTTCTGCTGTCGCAGGCTCAAGTGTAATCGGATTGATCCCTTCTTCAAGGATGTAATGATTAAACTTCGCCGTGTAATTAGGATCACGCCAACTAAGTAATTTCTGACTGTCCATTAAAAAATAACGGTCTGTCACATAGCGATGATTAGCCCATTCAGTCTCTGACATGCCTAAACTGCCAAATGGTTTCACATGAGCTTGGGAAATGGCATTTTTGAGCTCAGGAAATTCTTTTTCTATCTCCTCTTGGCTCATACCATCTATTTTTTTCTTGAAAGCTGGATCAACCTTAGCTAATTCTGTGGGACTCAAGCCTCGATGATCATTTTTTACTTGGTCATATCTCACCATAATCAATTGAAGAGCATCCTGACTCATAGTAGCAATAGATGCATCACCATATCCCGTGGTTAAAAAACGTTCATAGGCCTGAATCTTGCCACCATACTTTTCCTCAAGCTCAGCTCGGGTCATATTGAAAACATCCAGTAGATTATCCCCTTTATCTGTCTTAAGATCTTTATTAAAGTTTGAAATAATCTTCTTCCATTCAGAACGTGGTTTTCCCTGCAGCTTCTCTGGAAGCTTACTTCGGTAATAGATTTCAGCAGCACCGGATAACTTCATATCTTTGACAGCCTTGTCTATAGCCTGTTCTTGTGGTGTCCGATAATCACTCTTTGAAACAGTCTGAATCTTCTGAGCCTTCATCTTAGCAGACCAACTCATATCTATGCCATCAGTAGAGTAATTACCCTCACTGCCTACCAATACCTGACTAAGCTGCGTCGCTCCTTGAATAGCTAAACCCAAAACCTGCAGACTATCTGTGAAATACTGGGACACCTGAGCCACAAACCATTCAAGTTTGTCAATTTTTTCCTGAATTTCCCGAATGCCAATATTTAGCTGGTTTTCCAGCATTGTCAGAGCATTCGTCTTGGACAGATTGTCAGCTAATTTCCCTGCAACTCCATCAATAATCCGGCGAAATAGAGATTGATACTCTGCCAGCTGAGCTTGGGTTTTCTCCAGCATCTCCTGTTTTATTTTCAGTTGTTCTTTCAATAAATCTAAATCTAACTCGCCGTATTTAGCCACCTCGGTATCGGCACTTTTATAAGAGGAAAGCTCCTCCTGAATATCATCAATAGCATCTTGTAGCTTTTTGATAGCAGGGATTATAATTTCTGTAAATAAGCCCTTTCCCGCTGTATAAGCCGCTCCCTGCAGCTCACCCGACTCCAAAGAGGAAATCAGGTGATCGCAGCCACTAGATAGACGATCGCTCACCTGATTAGCTACCTGCAGATTGCTGGTCATCGCTTGGATAAGCTGGGCCGAATCTGCTGCACTATATTTCACTCCCATGGCAGACTATTCCTTTCTTTGGTCAGTTTTTCTCGTTCTTCTTCCAGGGTCTTTCTTGTTTGACGACCGAGCTTTTCTAGTTCATCCATCTGCACCCCAACATAGTTCTTAACCTGTTGGTTAAGATGCTGAGTCTCTGCTAAATCACGACTGAGGGAAGCAGTATTTTGCGGATACTCATAAAGTAGATTTTCCATTCGATTCGTCAAATATTGGAAATCCGTTGCAAAATTTACTAGAGAATCTTCGTATTGATGTTTGAGAGCTATAAATTTGTCTTCTTTTTTGTCAACTTTGAGAATTTTTTCGTAAAGTGCCTTACGTTCTTTTTCGCTTTTATCTGCCTTCATCTCAACTCTCCCAGCGCTTAGCCTGCTCTATATCGCGTTTCTCAATTTTTGCAGCAATTTCTGGAAATTTATTGGCCTGAGTCAAAACAGCAGAGCTGAAGTCACCGACAGCCTGAAGCATTTGATTGCAGGCCTGACGGCCAGCTTCCATTCCAGCAATCCCTGTTGTATAGGAAAATTCGACTTGTTGATTTTGTGCATTGCTAGTATCAACTCCAACGAGCTCGCTGATAGCAGAGCCAGCTGAAATGGCGCTTGATTTAATTTTTCCCATTATTGCTTCTCCTTTTGGTATTTATGGTTTCACATTGCCAGAATTTGCTTCATCTATGGCTTGCTTAATGGTATTGGCATAGAGAGTTCCCCCTTCAATGATGGACTCTGAGTTCGAGCCAAAGTGGACATAGTCTGTCCCTTCCCAAATCTGCGGATTTTCGATAGCAGTTTGATGCCAGTCAGCCACAAAGACATAGTCGTACTTCTTGGCTAATTCCAGCTCATACTCCCGCTGCTGGGCCAAGACGCCGCCCTCTGAACGACCATCATAAGGAGTCACGAGAATCAGTTGATGACCTTTAGGCAGGCTGGAAACATATTCATCCAAAAGTTCATTTGAATAACCA
>ERZ773027.1433-NODE-1433-length-12686-cov-4.578022_pt1 | contig 12686 bp, 10 predicted proteins | sample MGYA00511032_ERZ773027 | MGnify/ENA primary metagenome ERZ773027 (study PRJEB29015, sample SAMEA2738138) | human oral metagenome | biome: human oral; feature: human-associated habitat; material: saliva | place: China | collected 2190 ... | reverse complement strand
TGCCTATAAAACCCCATGGAAAAATCATAGGGAAGGGATGATTTTGCCTGTATTTGTGTCTGTATTTGACTATGCCGGCTAAGTCCATAAGTTATATAAAAGTTAAACAAGTGGGGGCCCCAGGTAACCCCTTAATACCTGGGACCCCCACAGATTATGGGAAGGCCGGCTCGGTTCAGCCGTTCAGCCGGTCGGCCTTTGCGGTCGGCGCCGTGGCCGGGCGCTTACAGATACGGAAAAACCATCCGTTCCCTATAAAACCCCATGGAAAAATTATAGGGAAGGGACGATTTTACCTGTTTTTGCCTGCGCCGCCCTGGTAGACGTAGCTGAAGGGGGCATTGCCGTGCATACGGTTCTCAATGGCACTGAGCACTACCTGCTTGGCGTCGCGCACTGCCTGCAGCGGCGCCACACCCTTAGCTACCTGCGCGGTAATGGCGGCGGCCAACGTGCAGCCAGCACCAGAAACTCGCTCGGAGCCCACCGCCGGCACTTCCAGCACCTCTAGCTGCTCGCCGTCGTAGTAAACATCTAGCGCAGTGCCAGTACCTAGCAGCGTGCCGGCCTTAGCCACCACCACGGGCACACCCTGGTCGTAGATGGCCTTAGCAGCGTCTTTAAGCTGCTCCACACTGGTGATCTCGCCGCGACCAGAAAGCACCTGGGTCTCGAACAGGTTCGGGGTAACAATACTGGCCTTGGGTAGTACCTGGGCGCGCAGAGCATTGTCCACATCCAGGGCCGCGCCGGGCTCCTGACCCTTGCAGATCAGTACCGGGTCCAGCACCACCTGGGGGAACTTGTAGGTGTCCAGCGCCTGGGAGACCACCTCGATGGTGGCCGGGGTGCCCAGCATGCCGATCTTTACAGCATCAATGTGGCTGTGAACGCTGGCGGCCGCCTCAATCTGGTCGGCAATCACCTGCGGGTCAACCGGGACGAAACGGTGGCCCCAGTTGTTGTTGGGGTCAAAGGAAACAATGCAGGTAAGCGCAGTGCAGCCAAATACACCCAGTTCGTGGAAGGTCTTTAGGTCAGTCTGAGCGCCGGCGCCGCCGGAAGCCTCAGAGCCAGCAATTGCAAGTGCAATGGGAGTAGCCATACGGATAGTTTGCCCCCTTATGGCGCGCTTGGCTAGGGTAGCAGCAGTGTAGTTAGTTATTACTAACTCAGTTATGTCTTGAGTATTGTCTGGTCACATAGGCAAATTAATTAACGACGCCGCCCCCAGGCTTGCCCATTAGGATCCGTCTGCTGGGTAGTAATTTACGACGACGCCGGCCCGCCCCAAGCGCGCCGTCCCCTTAAGCTAAGCGCATACCTACCCGGGCACAGCCCAGACAAAGCTAAATGCGGCATTATTAGAACATGACCGCACTCAACACCAATGCGCTAACGGCCCTACCGGTTGTCCCCGAAGTTGATGGAGAACTAATCACCCCCGCCGCACTGATGGCTGGCGCAGTTGACCCCGAGCTGGCCTCGCGTCCCTTAAGCGTATTCGACCTGATGCGAGTCGGAATCGGTCCCTCCTCCTCCCATACTGTGGGCCCCATGCGTGCCGGGGCTGCATTTGGCGCTGCTCTCGTGCGCAACCTTGAGCGCCGTCGCCAAGCCACCCCGCTACCTCAAGTAACCCGCCTGACCGTAGAGCTATACGGCTCGCTGGGGGCCACCGGGCGCGGACACGCCACCGACCGCGCCGTCGTCATGGGCCTGGGCGGCTACAACCCCAAAACCGTCCCCCAGGAAGTGTGCGCCAACTTCTGGGACCAGGTGGAAGCCCAGGGCTACGTGCAAATGCCGGGGCTAGGCCAAGTACCCTTCTCCACCAGCAAAGACATCATGTTCCTACCCGGGCGCGTGCTTTCCTACCACGTAAACGGCATGACCCTAACCGCCTACGACGCCGCCGGGGCGGAAATCCTGCGCCGCACCTACTTCTCTGTGGGCGGCGGCTTTGTGATGGAGGATGTGGGCAGCGACGGTCACCCCGAAATTCGCGCCCTGGCCACAGCCGAAACCAAAGAAGTCAGCGCCACGGTAGCCCCCTACCCCTTCTCCACCGCCAACGAGCTACTAGCCATCTGCCGGCGCACCGGGCTACGCATCAGCGACGTGGTGCTAGCCAACGAGGTATCTGCCCGCACCGAACAGGAAGTAATCGACTACATCCGCCTGCTAGAAACCACCATGATGCAGTGCATCGAGGCCGGCTGTAAGGCCCAGGGGGTGCTACCCGGCGTGCTTGGTGTCCACCGCCGCGCCAACGCTCTCTACCAGCGCCTACTGGCTGAGGAGAAAACCCCCGCAGACGCCTACTGCCGTCGTGACCCGCTGCGTGGTATGGACTGGGTTAACCTCTACGCGCTCGCGGTCAATGAGGAAAACGCCGCTGGTCACCGCGTGGTTACTGCCCCCACTAACGGTTCGGCGGGGATTATGCCGGCGGTTTTGGCTTACTACCGTCACTTCTGCCCGGGTGCTAACGACGACGGCGTGCGTCGCTTCATGCTGGCAGCTACCGCCGTGGGGGCCCTGATCAAGACCAATGCTTCAATTGCTGGCGCTGAGGTGGGCTGCCAGGGTGAGGTGGGTTCAGCTTCCTCTATGGCTGCGGCGGGCTTGACTGAGGCCCTGGGCGGCACCCCTGAGCAGGTGGAGAATGCCGCTGAAATCGCCATGGAACACAACTTAGGTCTCACCTGCGACCCGGTGGGTGGCCTGGTGCAGATTCCTTGTATTGAACGCAACGCGGTGGCCAGTGTGAAGGCTATTAACGCCTCGCGCATGGCCCTGTGGGGTGAGGGCCGTCACCAGGTCAGCCTGGACACGGTTATTGAAACCATGCGCCAAACCGGTGAAGACATGCTCTCCAAGTACAAGGAAACCTCCCTGGGTGGCCTGGCTGTAAACGTCGTCGAGTGCTGAGTAGGGGGAGTCTTCCCTAAGCGTATTAGTAGCGCGCAGCAGCTAAATGCAGTGTGATAGAGCTATGACAGCCACAAACGCCACCACTTCCGAGGCCAGCCAGGTCAAGGTGCTAGTGGTCGACGACGAAATTGTCCTAGCCGATCTTCTAGCCAGCGCCCTGCGCTATGAAGGCTGGGAGGTTACCACCGCCCACACTGGTGCCGACGCCGTGCGCCTGGCCCGCGAAATCTCGCCTGACCTGGTGGTTCTAGACATTATGCTGCCAGACTTTGACGGCCTTGAGGTGCTGAGCAAGATCCGTCGCAATGACCCGGATATCTCGGTGCTGTTCCTGACCGCCAAAGACTCCATTGCTGACCGGGTGGAGGGCCTAAGTGCCGGCGGGGATGACTATGTAACCAAGCCCTTCAGCTTGGAAGAGGTAGTGGCCCGCCTGCACGCCCTGCTGCGCCGCTCCGGCTCAGTGGTGGCCCCGCCCAGTAACGAGCTGGTGGTGGGCGATTTACGTATGGATGAAGACTCCCACGAGGTGTGGCGCGGTGGGGACCCAATTAAACTCACCGCCACTGAGTTTGAGCTGTTGCGTTTCTTCATGGAAAACCCGCGCCGGGTGCTGTCTAAGCCGCAGATCCTGGACCGGGTGTGGGATTACGACTTTGGTGGCCAAGCTAACGTGGTGGAGCTTTATGTCTCTTACCTGCGTCGCAAGATTGATAAGGGGCGCGCCCCCATGATTCACACCGTGCGTGGGGTGGGCTACATGCTTAAGGCCGCTGAGGAAAACTAATTGTTTAGGGCTATAAAGCAGCTTCTGGCCTCGGCGCGCGGTTCTGTGAACAGCTGGACGCGCGGCTGGGAACGCAGCTGGGAAGACAGCGGGCAACCAACTGCCAGCCAGTGCGCCCAAGCAGCCCAGCAGGCACAGGCCGCCCAGTGCGCCCAGGCAGTCCAAGCCGCCCAGAGTTCCCAGCCGGCCCAGCAGCCCCAAGCCTCCCAGGCTGCCCAGCACCCCCAGACAGCCCAGGCTACCCAGGTAGAGGCGGGGGTGCATGGGCGGCTGTGGGCCCACAAAAAACTGAGCCTGCGTCGCATGATTGTGCTGACCGTGGTAGCCGTGGTGTTTGTGCTAGCTGGGACGATTGGCTGCCTTAGTACCTGGGCACTGGAAGCTTCACTGATGGACCGCGCCGATATTCGTGTGCAGGCCGCCTCCCAGCGCGGTAACACTCGCCGTCACAGCGAATCCACCGAAAAAAACGTCGCCCAGCAGCTACTGCAAACCTACGGCAGTGACAGCAGCGACTATAACCCCCCCGCCGGCCTAGACGCCCCCGGCCAGGCTGCCGGCACCCTGGCCCTGTTGCGTAACCGCCAAGGGGTGGTGGCCAGCGCTTACATCAACAATGAAGGCAAATACACCTACCTGACTCGCGACCAGATAAACACCCTGATGGCAGCGCTTAACTCAGGTAAAACCAAGCCTTTCACGGTGTATGTGGAGGGGCTGGGCACCTACCGGGTACTGGTTACGCGCGACTCGGTTAGCTCCGACGCCGTACTTACCGGGGTGTCTTTAGCTGATGATGAAGCCCTAATTGGCCGCCAAATGATTATTGAGGTGCTGCTGGTGGGCAGCGGTGTAGTTCTGGCGGCGGTGGTCTGCTTTGGCTTGGTGTCTAGGTTTTTGCAGCCCCTGCGGCGCGTGGCAGCTACCGCCCGTCAGGTAGCTACGCAGCCTATGGATAGCGGTGAGGTACAAATTGAGCGCCGCGTAAGCCTTGCTGACCTGTGTTCTTCCACTGAAGTGGGGGAGGTGGGCACAGCCCTTAACACCCTGCTTGACCACGTCAATGACGCCTTGGAGGTGCGTCAACGCTCCGAAACCCAGGTGCGTCAGTTTGTGGCCGACGCTTCCCATGAGTTGCGCACGCCCCTGGCCGCTATCCGTGGTTACACCGAGCTGGTGCGTAGCGGGCGTGAGGGCGATCAGCTCAGCGAGATTTCCCAGCAGGCCATGGACCGTATTGCTAGTGAATCGCTGCGCATGAGCGAGCTGGTTAATGACTTACTGCTGCTGGCGCGCCTGGATGCGGGCCGGGAGCTGGAAGATGAGCTGGTGGATTTAGCTCCGGTGCTGATTGAGTCGGTGGCAGACGCGCAGATAGCCGGCCCTGATCACACTTTTGAGCTGGATTTAAGCGCCGTGTTTGGGGCAGATGAGGATCTTGATGAGCAGCTGCCGCTGGTGCGCGGTGACGAGCAGCGCCTGCGTCAGGTGCTAGCTAATTTGCTGGCTAATGCCCGCCTGCACACTCCCGCCGGCACGCATGTGTGGGTCAAGCTGCTGCAAGAGGGCGATGAGTACCGCATTGTGGTGGCTGATAACGGCCCGGGTATTTCCCCGCAGCTGCGCGGCAAACTGTTTGAGCGCTTTACTCGCGCTGATGCTTCGCGCAATCGTCAGGGGGGATCGACGGGCTTGGGGCTGGCTATTTGCGCTGCTATTGCCCAGGCTCACGGCGGTAGCGTGCAGTTGGCTGATTCGGCTAGCTATCTCGACGACGCCGCCCAGGGGGCTTGCTTCGTGCTCAGTTTGCCTGTGGCCAGCTAGCGCTAGTTCCCGGTTGGTCGGCGCGGAAAGTGCAAGTGTTTTCGCGTGTGAGATGAATGGCTAAGCAATTTTTTCTTCTCTAACCACAGCATGTGGGAAAAACCGCGTGCCCGGCCTGGGGGAAGTGGGGATAAACCATCCTGAGCTGGAGCTAAGGGGAGGGCGTGGGGCGACGTCGGAAAAAAGCAGCTAAACCGGCGCAAAAATGGCCACTTAACGCGTGGTGTAGACCGGGCACGCTAAAAGGAAGCGCGCAACGCAACGAAAGTATCCACAGCGGCGGCGCCAGTTGTCCACAAATTCCAGGAGGTTTATGCACAGATTCGGTGGCAGACACATCATCTTGGGGTGCTGGCGCTTTCGTACCCCTAGGGGTAGTGTTTTCTATTGCCGGTCGGAATATGCCGGCCGCGTGTTACAAGCGTGTTGTTTCTAGCTCTGGTCTCCCCGCCAGACAGACCCATCAGGATTGAAAGGCACAAATAAAAATGGCGATCACCGTCTACTCCAAGCCCAACTGCGTGCAGTGCAACGCCACCTACCGCGCCATGGACAAGGCTGGCCTTTCCTACTCCACCGTCGACATCTCGGTAGACGCTCAGGCGCTAGAGCAGGTTAAGGCTCTGGGCTACGTACAGGCTCCGGTAGTTATCGCTGGCGATGACCACTGGTCCGGTTTCCGCCCCGACAAGATCAAGGCTCTAGCTGTAGCTAACGCCACCGCAGTTGCCGTCTAAGTGGCTCTAAGAGCGACGCCTACCTGCTGGTGGGCGTCGCTCAACTGCGTCTTAGGGCGCATAATTGCCGGCCCGCTAGCCGGCGAGATTAACTGACAACACAGGTCGTGACCAATGGCGCTTTTAGTGTATTTTTCCTCCACCTCTGAAAACACACATCGCTTCGTAAGCAAACTGGGTATGCCCGCTAAACGCATCCCCCTGCTGCCAAGCCAGCCGCCGCTGGAAGTAGACGAGGAATATGTGCTGTTAGTCCCAACCTACGGTGGTGGCAGCATCAAAGGTGCAGTCCCCAAACAGGTCATTAAATTCCTCAACAATCCCCACAACCGTGAGCTATGTCGTGGCGTTATCGCTTCTGGCAATACCAATTTTGGTGCCGCCTACGGCCTGGCCGGTGACATAATCTCTAATAAGCTAAAAGTCCCATATCTCTACTGCTACGAGCTGTTGGGAACCCCCAAGGACGTAGAGACCGTAAAGCAAGGATTGGAAAAGTTTTGGCAGACACTCTGACTGATACCGGCAGCGAGTCGGTACGTTCCCCTGAACTGGACTACCACGCTCTAAACGCCAAGCTGAACCTTTACGGCGCTGACGGCAAAATCCAGTTTGACGCCGATCGCCAGGCTGCACGTCAGTACTTCCTGCAGCACGTAAACCAGAACACGGTGTTTTTCCACGACATTGAGGAAAAACTCGAATACCTGGTTGAAGAGGGCTACTACGACCCCACCGTGCTAGCCAAGTACCGTGAAGGCTTCCCCAAGGAGGCTTTCAAAGCCGCCTACGCCCACAAGTTCCGTTTCGAAACTTTCCTGGGGGCCTTCAAGTACTACACCTCCTACACCCTCAAAACCTTTGACGGTAAGCGCTACCTGGAGCGTTTTGAGGACCGCGTGGCCACAGTCGCCATGGCCCTAGCCGACGGCGACGAGCAGCTAGCTCTAGACCTGATTGAAGAAATCATGTCTGGCCGATTCCAGCCGGCCACCCCCACCTTCCTAAACGAGGGTAAAGTCCAGCGCGGCGAGCCCGTATCGTGCTTCCTGGTGCGCATCGAGGACAACATGGAGTCAATCTCGCGCGGGATCAACTCAGCCTTGCAGCTATCCAAGCGCGGCGGCGGCGTCGCCCTGCTGCTAACCAACCTACGCGAGATGGGCGCCCCCATTAAGCGCATCGAAAACCAGTCCTCCGGCGTCATTCCCGTAATGAAGCTGCTGGAAGACTCCTTCTCCTACGCCAACCAGCTGGGTGCGCGTCAGGGCGCCGGGGCCGTGTACCTGCACGCCCACCACCCCGACATCATGCGTTTTTTGGACACCAAACGCGAGAACGCTGACGAAAAGATCCGTATCAAGACCCTGTCCCTGGGTGTGGTGATCCCCGACATCACCTTCGAGCTGGCCAAGAAGAACGAGGACATGTACCTGTTCAGCCCCTACGACGTCGAGCGCGTCTACGGGGTGCCCTTCTCCGAAATTTCGGTGACGGAGAAGTACCACGAAATGGTCGACGACGGGCGCATCCGTAAGTCCAAGATCAACGCCCGCCAGTTCTTCCAGACCATCGCTGAGCTCCAGTTTGAATCTGGCTACCCCTACGTGATGTTTGAGGACACGGTTAACAAGACCAACCCCATTAAGGGCAAGGTGGTCATGTCTAACCTGTGCTCGGAAATCTTGCAGGTTTCTGAAGCTAGCAAGCTAAACGCAGACTTAACCTACGCCTATGTGGGTAAGGACATTTCCTGCAACCTGGGTTCGCTAAACATCGCTAAAACCATGGATTCGCCTGATTTTAGCCGCACTATCCGCACTGCTGTGCGCGCGCTGACCGCCGTCTCAGACCAGACCGACATTGAGTCTGTGCCCTCTATTCAGCGGGGCAACCGCGAATCGCACGCCATTGGCCTAGGCCAGATGAACCTACACGGTTTCCTGGCGCGCGAATGCATCCACTACGGCAGCGAAGAAGCCCTAGACTTCACCAATGTTTACTTCGCCAGTGTGCTGTTTGAGGCCCTCAAAGCCTCCTGCGAGCTGGCCCGCGAGCGCAATGAGCGTTTTGTTGGTTTTGAAGAATCTAAGTACGCCACCGGCGAGTTCTTTGAAAAGTATCTAAACCAGGATTTTGTGCCCACCACTGAGCGCGTAAAGGAACTGTTTGCGGCTTCTAGTGTGCACGTGCCCAGCCGTGAAGATTGGGCCCAGCTGGCCCAGCAGGTGCGTGAATACGGCCTGTACAACCGTAACTTGCAGGCGGTGCCGCCCACCGGCTCTATTTCTTACATCAACAACTCCACCTCCTCGATCCACCCGATCGTGGCCAAGGTAGAGATCCGTAAGGAAGGCAAGATCGGGCGCGTCTACTACCCGGCCCCCTACATGACCAACGACAACCTGGAGTACTACAAGGACGCATACGAGATTGGCTATAAGGCCATTATCGACACCTATGCGGTCGCTACCCAGCACGTTGACCAGGGCCTGAGCTTAACCTTGTTCTTCCCGGACACCGCCACCACCCGTGACCTGAACAAGGCCCAGATTTACGCCTGGCGTAAGGGCATCAAAACTATCTACTACGTGCGTCTACGCCAGGCAGCCCTGGAAGGCACTGAGGTAGAAGGCTGTGTCAGCTGTATGCTGTGAGGCTTGGCCCTGCACAGTAGTCTGTAGTCTTACACCATAATTTCGCTGCTGGCCGTCTAGACCACCTAGACGGCCAGCTCGTTTTTGGCTGTGTCACCTTTTGGTGACGCCATCTTTTGATTGCGACAGTACCTTTTTTGTGGGGTTGGCCTAGGCCCGTTTGGGGCGGTTATTGGCTAGTATTGAGTTGCCTTTTGCTCGCTATCCACCTCAAGAAGGTCCCAATGCATCACGAGAAGCTCAAGCTACTAGACCGCGTTCAGGCCATTAACTGGAACCGCCTGGTTGATGACAAAGACCTTGAAGTGTGGGACCGCCTCACCGGTAACTTCTGGCTGCCTGAAAAGGTTCCGCTGAGCAATGATGTGCCCTCCTGGGCTACCTTGACTGAAGACGAAAAGCTCATGACTAACCGCGTCTTCACTGGTTTGACGCTGCTAGACACCATCCAGGGCACGGTGGGTGCGGTTTCACTGATCCCTGACGCGCGCACCCCGCATGAGGAAGCGGTGCTAACCAACATTGCTTTTATGGAGTCGGTACACGCACGCTCCTACTCCTCGATTTTCTCGACACTGCTGTCCACTAAGGAAATCGATGAAGCCTACCGCTGGAGTGAAGAAAACCCCCACCTGCAGCGCAAGGCTGACATTATCCTCAACTACTACCGTGGCGATGACCCGGAAAAGCGTAAGGTTGCCTCCACCATGCTGGAGTCTTTCCTGTTCTACTCAGGTTTCTACGCCCCCATGTACTGGTCTAGCCACGCTAAGCTAACCAACACCGCTGACCTGATCCGCCTGATTATTCGTGACGAGGCCGTGCACGGCTACTACATTGGTTACAAATACCAGCAGGCTGTGGCTGAGGCTTCGCCGCAGCGTCAGCAGGAGCTTAAGGACTACACCTTCGAGCTACTCTTTGAGCTCTACGACAATGAAGAGCAGTACACCGAGGACCTCTACGACCCGCTAGGCCTAACCGAGGACGTTAAGAAGTTCTTGCGTTACAACGCCAACAAGGCCCTAATGAACCTGGGTTATGAGGCCATGTTCCCGGCTGACTCAACGGATGTTAACCCGGCTATTTTGGCTTCGCTTTCCCCTAACGCTGACGAAAACCACGACTTCTTCTCCGGCTCTGGCTCCAGCTACGTCATCGGCACCGCTGAAGCCACCCAGGATGAAGACTGGGACTTCTAAGTCAGCTAGGGAGCTACATGCATACCGTAACTTTCGGACTGCCCTTTAACGGCGTCGTCCCCCTATGGCACGAAGACGGGCTGATCACCTGGCACCAAAGCGACATTGACCTGGCTGAAGTGCTGGGGCTGGGGCTAGTTGAGGAGCGTGAAATCACCGAGGGGGCTCCTGCCGGCTGGAGTGAGCGGGTGGAGGTGGGCCGCCTAATGGGCAACATTTTGGAGCTCAAGGCCATCACCCCCACAGGTAAGCGCGCCATTAAGGATGTGGGGCCTGGGGCCCGTATCGGCATCAGTGACCCGTTGCCTTACCAGGAGGCTATGGGAGAGTTTTTCGACGCCGACGCTTTCAGTGTGCATATCGCTCGGATGCTGCTGCGTGGGGCGCGCGACGGGCTACTGACCGTGTTTACGCTGCACGAGTCGGGCAACCCCCAAACGCATCACCTGCTGAGCGTGTCTTCCACCCTGGATGAGTTGGGATACATGTATTTCCATCTGGTCACCATGGTGGATATGAGTGAGGTTCCCAGCTGGGCGGGTTACTCTAAGTCCGACGGCGTCACTAGCTTGGATATGAGCATTAACTACTCTGATCTGCTGGGTAGGGCGGAAATTAACGGCGTGGAGACCGCTGGTGAGGCGCTCGACGCCGGCAAGCTGATTAGCTTTGTGCGTCCGGCTGTCGATGCCTTGCTAAAGCCTGGTTTCCCTTTCGCTTTGGGAGCCAGCGTGTTTGGCCCCAAGCAGGCCTAGCAGCGGGCAGGCCAAACAGCTGGTAGGCCAAACAGCTGGCTCTAACGCCCTACCTGCGGCCGCTCCCGGCGCCGGGGCTACGTATTTGGCGGGCAGTGCTTAACTGGCACTGCCCGTTTTGTGTGCAGATTCCTATAGTTGAACTATGCGCGACCTTAGCCAGCCTACTGTGCCCTCCCGAGCTTTTTACGACCAACTTGCTGTAGAAACCGAAAAACGCCGTCAAGCTAACCCCACCGCCACCGCCTTGGATCCTCATTGCGGCGCCAGCCAGCAGCTGCGTGAAGAACTAAAGGCCCACATTGAGGCTTTGGCCCCACAGATCGTGGCGCTAAGCCAGGATATTCACGCCCACCCAGAGGTGGGTTACCAAGAGTTCTATGCCGCCGACGCCGTCGCTAAGCTGCTGCAGGCCCACAGCATTGAGGTTGAGCGCGCCAGTTTCGGCATGGAAACCTCGCTGCGCGCTCAAATCGGCGGCGAGGCCGCTGCTACGGCCGCCGGCGCCGTCGTCGCAGCTGACGCAGACCGCAGCGAAAAGCAGCCCACAATCGCGATTTTGTGCGAGTACGACGCCCTACCCGGGGTGGGTCACGGTTGCGGTCACAACGTCATGTGCGCCAACTCCGTTGGGGCCTTCCTAGCCCTAGCTGAACTGGAAAAAAGCCACCCTGGCGCGCTAGGCGGGCGGGTTATCCTGCAAACCACCCCGGCTGAAGAATGCGACACCGCCAAGGAAATCCTGGCCCAACGCGGCATGCTAGAGGGTGTGGACGCCGCCATCCAAACCCACTCCTACGCCTATGACCTGGTGGATCAGGCCTGGCTGGGGGTGCGCCGGATGCGCGTAGTGTTCCACGGGGTTTCCGCCCACGCCGCCAGCGCCCCCTTTATGGGCCGCAACGCCCTGGATGCGGTGACGGTGGCGCAGGTGGGTATGGGTTTGCTGCGTCAGCACATGCTGCCCTCAGACCGTATGCACGCGGTGGTTACTGACGGCGGGCTGGTACCTAATGTGGTGCCTGAGCGGGCGGAAATGAGCGTGATTGTGCGTTCGCTGGACTCTGCCACACTACGCGACCTGGTGGCGCGGGTGGAGGATGTGTTCCGGGGCGCCGCCCTGGCTACCGGCTGTGGGGTGGAGATCCTTACCGGTGAAACCACCAATGAGATGCCGGTGCGTGCCAATGGTCCGCTTAGCCAGGCTTGGGTGCGGGCGCAGAACACAGTCGGACGCACGGTGCTGCCGCGTGGGGTGATTACCGAGGTGATTGCGGCGGGCACTGATTTTGGCAATGTGTCTCAGCGTGTGCCCGGGATTCACCCGCTGATTAAGATTGCCCCCGAGGGTACGGCCCTGCACACTCATGAATTCGCGACGGCGGCTGGCTCGCCGCTAGGCGACCGTGCGGCTGTGGATGGGGCTTGGGGCCTGGCCAGTGTGGCCCTGGATTACCTCAGTGACCCGCAACTGCGTCAGGCCGTGCACGCCGATTTCGAGGCCAGTGGTGGGGTAGTGGACGTGGCCTCCTTCTGGGAGAAGTAAATACAGGCATTACAAATACAGGCAAAATTAAATACAGGCAAAATCGTCCCCTCCCTATAAAAAATTCATGGGGTTTTATAGGGAGGGGACGAAATGTCAGTATTTGTGAACCAAGGGCCGTGGCCCTGACCGCCGGGCCGCACCCAGACCGGTCATACTGCAAGGCGGCGCCGTCGACGCAGTTTCTACGACGACGGCGCCCGGCGCGGGTGTTCAGGCTAGCGCCTCGCGCAGCACATCC
>ERZ773027.1423-NODE-1423-length-12730-cov-2.858856_pt1 | contig 12730 bp, 18 predicted proteins | sample MGYA00511032_ERZ773027 | MGnify/ENA primary metagenome ERZ773027 (study PRJEB29015, sample SAMEA2738138) | human oral metagenome | biome: human oral; feature: human-associated habitat; material: saliva | place: China | collected 2190 ... | reverse complement strand
CAAAATAAGTCTAGCTGTTCAGCTTATTCAAGATGCTAAAAATATTGTAGAATAATAACAAAAAAGAAATATCAATATGATTAGAACCCCACAATTTTTAGATGAGACAAAGAACGATTTCGTTGAAATGGAAGAGTTTGTTTTATTCATTGAAGACAAACTCCAAATCAATAGAAACAAAATTTACGAATGTTTGTTTTGTTTAGGATATAATCTTTTTACTAACTTCTCAATTTATTATAATAAAGATAAAAAGTCGCGTGGCTTCTCTTTAATTATTTGGGATAAATGGGGGGAAGAAAGATTTTCTTTTACCTTTTATAAAAGCAAAAAAGGTGGCATAAAGGTTGCGATTAGGTCTATTGAAGAAGAGGTAACTATCAATGAGATGGAAGGCATCATTAAAGATTTGAAAACTATTGCTGAAATGTTGAATAAATAAAGAATAAGTATGATTAGTTTTTCTGCCACCCTTTCTAACAATGAAACGATTGTGTTCACCGACAATGATTTTGAATTTGCTAATCTTGCAGAGTTCAAAGCATCCTTTGCGCCTGAATGTATTACCAAGCTAACTTTTGAAGGTGAAGATGAGTGTGAAAATGAACTTGCTGATTTTCTGAATATCCTATGTAGAGAAGGGACAATGACCGAAGAGGTTTTTTGGTTGTTTCATTATATCTCTAACGATTTGGATGAAACGGAAACAGCTGCGTTTCAAATTTACATTGAAAACGTCGGCACAGAACGAGAAACAATCCAAAAGTTTGAAGAGAACTTTTTTGGCATGTTTGATGACGTTTATTCTTTCGCAAGTTGGTACATTGAAAAATACAACATTGACCTTGAGGAAGAAGAATTGACGTACGATACAATTCTTGAAGTCCTTAAAAACGTTTTTTGGTGCGAAGGTAATTATTATTTCAAACGATAATAAATAAAAATAATATGAATAAAAAAGAGGAAAAACATAAACTTGAAGAAGTAACTGACTCAAAAATGGATGGCAAAGTACCTCCTCCTTTTGTGTTTACTGATATGGATCTTTCATCAGTAAAAGGAGAGATTCCAAATTATTCGTTGTACGAAAATCATTAAATCTTAAATAAAGGTTGGAATTTGTGAAAGTCTTTATTAAGAGAATATGCAGAACGTCACATACTGATGTTAATGGAGCATATAATATAATGTTAAAAGCAATCCCAAATGCTTTTGCAAATGGGATAGAGGGTGTTGGAGTTCACCCAATGGTATTAACCATAAAGAGATAATATACTATGTTATTTCATACTCTATATAAGACCAACACGTTCCAACCTTTCTATTTTACTACGCCAAACCAATCATTGTATCTCAATATAGTCCACGTATAAATACGTGTTCTCTTTATCCTTATTGTTTTGATAAGCCCTTATATTTTTCTCATTCTTGATTAGAGAGTATATGATTGGAAATAAGTCATCTATCATTCTAAGAAACTTGTTGTGGCTCTTAAACAAACTTGTAACAGAACTATGTAACTCTTCAATTGCCAAATTGCCCATATCATTCTTAAACGTATATAGCTTTTCGCCACTGCCCGATTCTTGGCCACCAAAGAATAGAATAGAAGGATATTTCTCTTCAATTTCAGAACAATAAGCCTTGAACCTTGAACGTAACTCATCAATGTTACCAATCAAGCCCTTATTATAAGAACGTACTTCTAATAGCACTCTAACGATGATATTATTTGATTCTGCATAACTTAGTACCTCATCTATATTATCGGCTGAGAAACGCAAAAAACCATGCCGATATTCTAACTTACCATCATCGCCCCAAAACAGCCTTAAATCATAACCAACAGCCCCCAATGAGTGCTGAACCTTATAATCAACTGATTGGCATCTACCAATAAATGGCAATAAACGCTGCCAAAAAACTTTTGGCCTTAAATAAGTCATAGTGTTGTGACTACCTAATTTCATTTGCTAATTTTATGATTATTTTATTTTCAATAATAAATAGATATAAACAAAGAACCAAGCGTTAACGTAATGTTAAACTCATGAGATTACTTGGTTATCTCGAAATCATTTATTACCTTTGCATCATCAAACAAAGGTGAGTTGCCGTTTGGTAGGTTTGGGTGAGACCAAAAAGTATAGTCTCCGTCCCACTCCAAAAAAAAAGTGTTAAATAAATTAACGCAAACGTTAATGGAATGTTAAAAGTCCGATTTTGCTTGCATATATCAGATTTGTTTTGTACCTTTGCATCATCAAACAACGAGGGATATTCCTCACACAACATCATCAAACAAATAACACAAATGAAAAAAATTGCTTTGGTTCTTCTCTTTATCTGCGTGACTTTCAACCTTGCAGCACAAGATTATTACTTTGATATCTTGCATCCTAAGGTGACATACCGAATGTACAATAAAAGTACTAAAACCTACGATAAGTGGCAAGATAATTTCCCACCTTTCATTAAGGACGTTTTGGGGTATGAAAATGAAACACTATATCTCTGTGATGGTTTTCGACTGCGCTATATGAAATTCTCCAATGTGCAAGAAATCTATACTAAGATTGGTGGTGAACTTTATCCTACTTTTTATGGTGAAACAACGCGTGAAAATAGTGATGGTAGTACATACGTTATTAAAGTACACGCAGTTTATGAAACTGAATTTAAGTGCGAGTTGAAGTACCTTAAACTCACTTATCCACTTTATGAAATTAAAATCGAGTGTACGGAGTAAAGTTAATGCCAAATACACACATCATGGAATCATACAAGCCCACACACAATTTTCTTTTGAAAGAGAATAATACTACAACCAATACAAACAACAAAAGTTCAGTTGACATCTTTATTAACCGTATTGAAGATTTCAAAAATGAAATTGAAACTTACAGAAATAACTTGACTGACGAACAGCAAGAGCAAATCAATTATTGCAATAGTCTCCTCCTTTCAAACGACGCTTTAATTGTGAAGGTTGAAGATGAAAAAGAAATATTTGATGAGGAAGCATATAACCAAGTTTACGTGAAACAAGTGAACCAATTGGCTAATGTAATTTTGATGAACCTAATTAACAAATAACAATACAAAAGTATGGAGAAAAAGCATTTCTATATCATCGTCACATTAGATGAGCTACAGATTGTTTATGATGAAACTGCCTTTGAAGATGACTCTACACTAACTGACCTAATTGATGAAACCTATGATATCTATTGTATGGCATACCAAACGACACCAAACAATAATGATATTAAGGTGGAATATAAGGATAAAGATCAGCAATACATTATCACTGACTATCTAAATTTCAAGTGTTAAATGGAATGTTAAAATCCTGATTTCACTTGCATTCCTCGATTTTATTTCGTACCTTTGCATTGTCAAACAACGAGGGATATTCCTCACATAACATAAAACAAATAATTAGAATTATGACACTTAAAGATTTTATTACAAAGGCTCGTGAAATTCATGGCAACAAGTACGATTACTCCAAAGTGGACTACGTGAATGGTAGCATCAAGGTTTGTATCATTGATCCCGAGTATGGAGAATTTTGGCAAATGCCTTCTAATCATCTAAAAGGATGTGGTTGTCCTAAACGTAGTGGTAAACATGTTCCTACAACAGAAGAATGGATTGCAAAGGCTCGTTTGGTTCATGGCGATAAGTATGACTATTCAAAGGTGGTCTATGTGGATAGCAATACAAAGGTTTGTATCATCGATCCCGAGTATGGAGAGTTTTTGCAAACGCCTGCAAATCATCTTCTTGGCATGGGATGTCCTAAACGTGAACAGATTGCGATTGATAAACTTAAACAAGCAATAGTAGAAAATTTCATTAAAAATGCTCGTTTGGTTCATGGGGATAAGTACGATTATTCCAAGGTGAACTATGTAAATGGCAAAACTAAGGTTTGCATCATCGATCCCGAGTATGGTGAATTTTGGCAAAAGCCTAATGACCACCTAAAAGGATGTGGTTGTCCTAAACGTGATGTTGAACAGAATAGTGAAGAACAATCCTTATTAACAAAGGCTTTCATTAAGCGAGCACGTTTGATTCACGGCGACAAATATGATTATTCCAAGGTGGTCTATGTGGATAGCAATACAAAGGTTTGTATTATCAGTCCCGAACTTGGTGAGTTTTGGCAAAAGCCAATTGATCATCTTCTATGTGGAAACCACGATGAGTGTGTTTACACTGAAAAAGTAGAATAAAATAGATTTCCTATCGTCATAATAAACTTATGGCGATAGTTTTTTTTTGTCTCTATGTACTTACCATCTCCGTTATATTACTCCATAGCCAAAGAATTTCCCATCTCTCCTGCACGTTTACTATTTAGTCAGTAACAACTACAACCAATAACAAGAAACACGCTTATAAGCTAAAAGAAAGCGATAAACCCAAACGTTATTGTAATGTTAAAATCGGGAGATCACTTGCATTTCTCGATTTTATTTCATATCTTTGCAGTATCAAACAAGGGTGAGTTGCCGTTTGATAGGTTTCGGTGAAACGAAAGAGTATAGTCTCCAACCCACCTTAAAAAAAAGTGTTAAAATAATTAACGAAAGTAATAACGGAGGTTAAAAACCTGATTTCGCTTGCATTTCCCAAAAATGTTTCGTATCTTTGCATCGTCAAACAATGAGGGATAGTCCTCACAAAACAAATAAATCGCTATACAATTATGATTACTTCTTCAATCGGTATTTTCGACGTAAAACAAGGTGACAACAACAACACTCTTCTTATGGTAGAAGATAAAGTTGTTACAACTATCTGCGATACCTATTGGTGGGATGCGGATAAAATCCTATCCTTCATTAAGGATAATGTGGCTTTGATTAAAGAAAAAATCGAAGAGCTGAAAGTGAATCCTTTCGCAAAACAAGATAATAATCTTGTCGTGTTAGATTAAAAAAAGTATCGGTTCTATTGGTTCTCCGAATAAAAGAACCTATTATTTGCCCGAATGGTGAAATGGTAGACACGAGGGACTTAAAATCCCTTGAACTGAAAAGTTCGTGCGAGTTCGAGTCTCGCTTCGGGTACGATGTGTTAATGAAATGTTAAAATCGGAAGATTGCTTGCTTTTCTCGATTTTATTTCGTACCTTTGCACTATCAAACGATGAGGGATAGTCCTCTATTTACAAACAACTTAAACAAAGTGCCTTATGATTTATTTTGATTTTATCGTAACTCTCAATGACGAAAAGCAATACACCTATGGTTGTGAAATCGTCGAAGATATTGAAACGCTTGATGAACTTAAACAAATGGCAATCGACGAATTTGAGGAGGAAGACGAAGAAGCTGCAGACCTTATTGACGTGTCGGACGTTTCTGTTCAAGTCGATGCTCAAGGAGAACTCTACTCCTATCTTGCAGGACGTTTCACTGAAAACACCGCAGATGATATCATCAATATCTTGGATCAACTAACAACTGATGATTATGATGAAGATCAAGTAATCGCTTATCTTGAGTGTTTCGACCTTGAGAATTTTGACTTGCAAAAAGTCTATGAGAAAATGTTTGGAGAGGGTTCTTTCTCTTGTGATGCTGATGCGGCAGAATATTACCTTAATAATTACCGCGACGATATTCCCGAGGACATTAAAAACGTCATCGACTACGAAGCCGCATACACCTACTTTGGACTAAACGGCGATTTATTCGAAAGCCGTGGGTATTATTTTTGGGGTTAAATAGAACAAGGTTGCTCTACATAAAAGTGGGGCGACCTTTTGTTTACCTAAGCAAACGCCAATACAACCACTTATACCACACATTATCACGTAAGTGGGGCAACACCACACCAATAACAAGAAACACGCTTATAAGCCAAAAGAAACCGATAAGGTCAAACGTTAATGAAATGTTAAAGTCAGGAGATTGCTTGCATTTCTCGTTTTTATTTCGTACCTTTGCATTGTCAAAACGATAAAGGAATAGTCCTAATTCATAACCACATAAAATCATTGTTATATGGATAACGTAAATTTCACTTTGGTACTCCTTCAAGTAAGCGGAAACTTGTCCTTTTTGGATAAACACTACACCACCCTAATCAATGATGAACGAATTAAACGTCATCGGCGGGCAAAAGAACTTGAGTATATCCTTGTAAAGTTGCAAGAAGTTACTCGACAACTCAACACTTTCGTTGAAGAACAGTTTGAAATGTTTTTCCAAGCCCCAATCCAAACGCCTGATGAAATCGATGAAGAGAATTTGAAAGATGTTATGCAAACAATCATGCTGACACAAGACTTGTGCTATAAAACGTTTGATTCCTTGATTGTTTCTGAACCTTTTGAACACGAAATGTTTATCGCAAAATCTGTGGAAGGTGTTATCAATACTTTGTATGCTGCTTTCTGAAATATAACAAGTCAAGTCACCCCACACAAATAAACGTGGGGTGGCTTATATTTCCTCTCTCCTGCACGTTTCTCCTGCATTCAGGATAATACCCACCAATAACAAGAAACGAGATTACAAACAAAAGAAAGATACATTATGGCAAACTACGATATTGAGATTTATCCTAAAAGTAAAATGAAAACCGATAGTGGTGTTTTCTATGTGTGCGACAAGAATCGTATCAAACAAGTAGACAAGAATGTAATGTGGGAGTCCACAAAAGAACCTACCCCGAAAAAGCGGCATAATAGACACGCAGTAGTGCCTTATATTATAATCAATAATAAAGCCTATGATTTTGATTGTAGCTTTTATATGTCACTAAAACTTATCCATGGGGATAATGTTGGTATTTGGAACGCTTATGAAAAGTTTATCGGACAATATGGAAGGAGACCGAGACATCTTTTGCTAATGCAACATTTCTCAAATCGTAATGACTATGACAACGTAATGCGGCTTATCAAACTAATGATTGAAGAAGGTATTAGCGATTATAACGTGTTAGGGATAGATGGTATCTCATCGGCCTTAGAACTCGCAAAAACATCAATCACTGATGAAGAACTTAAAAAAAGTAAATATCCTTTTATTAAAAAGAATGCAGAACAAGCATTAGAATATAGAAGAATGTGGCGGGAAAAATAAACCACAACGATTAACCACCCTGCATAAACAAATGCGGGGTGTTTTCCTTTTCTCTCCTGCACGTTTACTATTCAGGCAGTAGCAACTACAACTAAACAAAAGAAACATCACTACAAGGAAAAAGAAACCGATAAACCAAAACGTTAATGGAATGTTAAACTCAGGATAACACTTGCACATTCCAAAATTATTTCGTATCTTTGCAGTACCAAACAAAGGTGAGTTGCCGTTTGAGGGGTTTCGGTAAAACGAAAAAGTATGGTCTCCGTCCCACCCTAAAAAAAAGTGTTAATAAATTTAACGCAAACGTTAATGGAATGTTAAATCAGGAAAATCGCTTGCATTTCGGAAAAACATTTCGTACCTTTGCATTGTCAAACAACGAGGGATATTCCTCCAACAACAAACAATTTAAGATTATGGAAAGTGTAGTAGCTAACGCATGGGTAGAAACGTATCAAAATTTCATGAACCTTGTGTATAATGGGCTTGACACCCACGAAAAGATTTCATCTTATCTCCATCAGATGAATCTATTTGCAACCGAAGGAAAAGTGTTGCTGCATAAAGGATTCTTAACAACGTTAAAAGAGAAAAATGCGTTGGCTTTTTTTGTTGATTGCTTTTTGGAGGAAATTTCAATGTTTGCAGATAATGACCTGCCTTCAGAATCTCCGTTTGCAATCAGTGAGCAAGAACTCAAGGATAAGCATGAACTTATCATTGATAGCATTCGGGAAATTAGTAGTGCTTTTTGCAACTTCCTGAACAAAATGGAACACTTTGATGATGACCAACCAACTACAACAGAACTTAAACAACGTATGAAAGCATTTTCCATCGTTGATAGAGCACTCCTTTTAGAGATTGATGAAGAGTAAGATTAAGTGGTTCCCTATCGTCACAATAAACTTGTGGTAGTAGGTTTTTTATTATCGCCCTATCCTGCACACACACATACCCACAAACCAATAAAGCTGCACATTTAGGCCGTCTCCTGCGCGTTTCTCCTGCATTCAGGATAATACATCACCTGCAATAAGAAATGCGATTATATAGCAAATAAACGACGAAACAAACAAGCACAAAGCCAAATGTTAATGGAACGTTAAAGTCAGGAGATCGCTTGCTTTTCTCGATTTTATTTCGTACCTTTGCAATATCAAAAATAGCGACCTTGGCTTTTGATAGGTTTCGGTGAAACGAAAGAGTATAGTCTCCAACACGCATTAAAAAAAAGTGTTAATTATTTTAACGTAAACGTTAATGAGATGTTAAATTCCCGATTTTGCTTGCATTTCACAAAAATGTTTTGTATCTTTGCATCGTCAAACAACGAGGGGATAATCCTCATTCGTAACTAATAAAATCATTCCTATATGGATAAAATCAATTTTACTTTGATTCTCGTGCAAGTAAGCGCAAACTTGTGCTTTTTGGATAAGCAATATGCCGCTTTGCTCGATGATGATAACATTAAACATCATTGGAAGGCAAAAGAAATCATCTACACTCTTGTAGACTTACAAGGAACAATTAAAAAGCTAATCATCTTATTCGATGAAAAGTTTAAGGCGTTTCTCCAAAGCCCAATCCAAACGCCTAATGAAAACGACAAGGCAGATTTGAAAGATATTATGCAAAAGATAATTATTGTACAAAAAATGTGCCAAAAAACACTTTGCTCTTTTACCGATTCTAAATCTTTCGAACAAGAAATGTTTGTTGCAAAATCTGTAGAAAGCCTCATCAAGGCATCACTCGACGTTTTCTAATCTTTCAAGGCTTATAGTACATATTACCACCTTACGTAAAAATACGTTGGGTGGCTTTTTGTTTTACACCACACACACAATTATAACAACAAACAAGCCGTTTTATTTCTCATATCCTGCATGATTCTCACTCATTTAGGATAACACACCGCCTGCAACAAGAAACACCGACACGGAGCAAATAAGGAGAACAACAAAAATCCAAATGTTAAAATCAGGAGATAGCTTGCACAATCCAAAATAAATTCGTATCTTTGCAGTACCAAACAATGGTGAGTCTCCGTTTGGTGGGTTTCGGTGGAACGAAAAAGTATAGTCTCCAACCCACCTTAAAAAAAATCGTTAAATAATTTAACACAAACGTTAATGAAAAGTTAAAATCACGATAAGACTTGGTTTTAGCAAAATCATTTCGTATCTTTGCACTGCGATTGAGGGAAACGCCCACAAGATAAACAATATAAAATATGCAACGTATGAAAAGTGAAATCGAACTCCTTACTGAAAAACTCAATATGCTTAAAAGCGTATTGCGTCAGAGAAAGAAAATCGACACCTATGCAACTTTCAAGCTCACGGAGAAAAAAGAAATTTTCTATGATGATGGGATCGTATTGTTTGGTGCTACTAACATTGATAAGCTCAATCTGCAGGAAACAATCGAGACAAGCGTCTACAATTTCAGATGCGTCCAAAAGCAAATATTTATCCCAAAATCTTATGAAGAACGTGGCCTATGTTTATTGGGCGATTATAAACGCATACAAAATGCAAAGAAAATAATTAAGGTTTCTTTGACAAAAAATGAGGCAAAGCAAATCTTAAAAACAAATAAGCAACTTTATTGCATTCCATTGCAAATCTTTTGCGCATATCATAACGGATATCTCGCAACCGCTAACGGAAACACAATTAAACGTGACAAAGTTAGTGATTTTGGAAACGAAGATTTCATGATTTCCGCAGAGATGATGGCACTATTCGCCAAATTCGCAAACAAAGGATTTGAAGGTGAATTGCACTTAGACGAAGATAATAAAGTCGTTTTGGTGAAATGTAAGGACTTTTTCATCGTATCACGAGAATCGTGTCGTTGTGTAGGCAACTATGCAATTTGGTTCGATAATTACGATACACAAAAGCAACACGTTGCAACGTTTGAAAACGCGGAAGAATTGTACAACAACACAAAGCCCAAATATCCGCAAAACTACTGCGACCAAAGAATGATAGACGAAACAATTGACGTATCACTCTACCACATCAAAGAAATCCTCAAGGCAGAGAAACAAACCAAAATCACTTTGGATAAGCACACAGATAACGAAAACCAAACGTTTATCGTATTAAACGGAGACTACATCATCAACCGACTATAATACATACACCACAAGCAAATAGAGCCGTACTAATCAATGTACGGCTTTTTTTTTGTATATAAACGACCGCACAATAAACGGGCATATTTACCCTCACTCCAAACAACAATCTATTTAAGCCCACATCCACTATATGCGTATTGCCAAAAGGAACATCTATCCACGCCCGAGTATTTCTTCACCTTTGTGTTTTCCTTTCATCTCCTGCGCTTTCTCCACTTTGCTTGACAATACCACCACCGACAAAAAGAAACAAGACCACGGGGCAAATAAACACAGAAACAAACCACACGTTCCTTTGCGCAACTCAAAAACAAAACTTGTATCTATGATACCTACTCACTCAAAGCCACGTATTAAAGCAAACAATATATAGTGGACTTCGTGGGAGAAACACGCAGGATAATAACAACACCAAAACAAGTTGTTTCCTAAGCAATACACCACGATTATATCTCAAATGATATAACACCATATCGAAACAAGAAACAAAGCCACAGACCAAATAAACGATGAAACAAACAATCACAAAGCCAACCGTTAATGGAATGTTAAAAACGGAAGATCACTTGCATTATCCAAAATTATTTCGTATCTTTGCAGTACCAAACAAAGGTGAGTTGCCGTTTGAGGGGTTTGGATGAAACCAAAAAGTATAGTCTCCGTCGCACCCTAAAAAAAAGTGTTAAAAACATTAACACAATTGTTAAGATATTATTAAGCAAAAAAACTTGCACCGCCACAAATTTATTTCGTACCTTTGTACAGCCAAACAAGGCCTAAACACAATATACAAAATTTAATAATAACCGAATTGATATAACTGAAATTTAGATATAAACCAATCAACGACGAATTTGTATATCGTCCACTTTGGTATATCACAAGCACAACAATAACAACAATACAATATGATACCAACAAAATACGCTTTCAAGCTATTATACGCACATTTACCTTACAAGTGGCATAACACCACACCCACAACAAGAAACACGCTTGTAGGCGGAAATAACACGATAAAGGGCAAAAACATTTTTACACATTTTTTTCGACTAACAAAGTTGGTTTTGGGGCAATACTTTGGTATAATATAAGTGCTTAGGGCAAAACAATTAGCCACGGCTTAATTACACCAATATCTTACACAACCAATCACAGCAATGGGAGATAAAGGTGATGAAAGCTTAATAAAATCGCAGGCTTAGAAAAATTAAGTAAAATGTCTGTAATTCTAAACTTAGTATATAAACTATACTACTATTGTTAATAAAAACTCAGGCTTAATAAAATTAGTAATAATTTGAAATAAAAAGTGAAATTTACATAATTTATAAAAATGCGTAAAAATTCACATATATTATACAAAAATTATAAACTAAATTATTATTATTTAATAATACATAAGTTGGTAATTTGATGAAAACGTAGTATAATAGATATGTAAACTAAACAATAATTGCTATGTAATATAACAAAATAAAATATATACATACCAATTAACATGCTGTAAGTTTTAATAACAATGAAAAGATAAAAAATGTCAGGCAACTTGTACCTAAATAATTCAGGATAAAAATGCGAATAATCGCAAAAACAAAATACAGGAGAAAGATTAAATAACATAAGGTAAAATAAACTAAACAAAATGATTTATACACCAAATAACAATAATTTTGTACAATCAAGTACGGCCGAGTATGGTGACTTTTATGGCTCTACATATACTTCATTGACGCAAGAATACGCAAAAATCTTTAACACATCCAAAACTGATGGCACAGTTAAAAAGTGGACAACAACACCACACAACTATACTGAAAAAAAATATAAATGCTTGTGAAACACCTTGGGAAACTTAACGGAAACACAAAAGCATAATAAACGGCAACAAGCATCCACAATATTTACTCAAGGCAATTAATGGAGGACGCTGAAACATGAAAAATACCACCCCATTACTCAAATGAGTAAAAAATATTAAGTAAAAAAAAGATATAGGAAATATTTACATTAATAAAAATGTTTCAGCAATAAAATTCTTATAAAGAAATTTTGAAGTTAATAAAAAGTTTTATTAAACAAAAATAAGGGGAAACATAATAACCCAAATTGTAAAAACCTTGTTAACCAAAATATATAATAGGCAACCGTAAGGCCAAATTTACGCTTGTGGACTACGACATCTTTAAAAAATAAATTAACGTTGGTTTTTCTTAACGTCGTAGGAAGAAGCAAGAAGTTGAAATAATTAATAATTTTCAATATACGAGAAAAAGCCAAGACATGGCATGTGGATAATTCAATTTTTATTCATACTATATTTTTTCTTTTTATTTTTCTTACCAACGTTAATATAACTTATGCCACTTGGCGATATACCTATTACTCAAATGAGTAATAACCGATCTGTTCATTCCATAAAAAGAGTGAACAGATTTTTTTATGCAACTTTTTTATTTATAAA
>ERZ773027.1417-NODE-1417-length-12766-cov-7.888679_pt1 | contig 12766 bp, 8 predicted proteins | sample MGYA00511032_ERZ773027 | MGnify/ENA primary metagenome ERZ773027 (study PRJEB29015, sample SAMEA2738138) | human oral metagenome | biome: human oral; feature: human-associated habitat; material: saliva | place: China | collected 2190 ... | reverse complement strand
TCCCCGAGCTGAAGCTCAACGTGAACCTCGGCTACGACTACGCTTCGGGTAAGGGGCACGTCACTATCCCCAATAACTCTGTCATCGGATGGGAACGATATACCCTGAAGGTAGCTGGTCAAGACGTCAAGAAGAGTGGTACGAATACTACCTTCGACCAGCGTAAGCGTAGCTTGCTCTTCGACTTCTATGCGAACTACGCTAAGGAGCTCACCTCACTCAAGAGTCGCATTGATGTGATGGCTGGTTACTCCTATCAGGACTGGAAGACTTACATCCACAATACGCCTGACTACACCTTCGACAAGACGCTGGTCAGCAAGCCTGTCTATGAGTACGACTACCCACAGAATACGCTTGTTTCCTTCTATGGTCGTCTGAACTATAGCCTGATGGATCGCTACCTGCTGACCGCTACGGTACGTGCCGACGGCTCGTCGCGCTTCAGCAAGGCTAACCGCTGGGGTATCTTCCCTGCCTTGGCTCTGGCTTGGCGTCTTAACCAGGAGTCCTTCCTGAAGGATGTCTCTTGGATCGATGACCTCAAGCTCCGTCTGGGCTATGGTGTCACGGGGCAGCAGGATGGTATCGGTAACTACAGTTATCTCCCCTTCTATGGTCTCAGTGTCAATACCAATCTGTATCAGCTCGGCGATAAGTACTACAATATGATGCGCCCTGCTGCCTACGATGAAAACATCCACTGGGAGCAGACCGCTACCTACAACGTAGGGCTGGACTACAGCTTCATCAAGGGCCGTCTCTCGGGTACCCTCGACTTCTATCAGAAGAATACCAGCGACCTGCTTAGCTTGACTCCAGTACCTGCCGGTGCTAACTTCTCCAATAAGATCCTGACGAACATTGGTAACATCACCAGCAAGGGCTTCGAGCTGAGCATCAATGCTACGCCAATCCAGACCAAGCACTTCACCTGGGATGTGAACTACAACATCAGCTCCAACAGCACGCGCATCACGAAGCTGAATGCTGCTCAAGGCACAGGCTACGAGGGGATACCTCTGACCAATGTCAAGGGGGCTACGGGTACTTCGGTACAGATCCATCGCGAAGGCTATGCTCCTGGTACCTTCTTTGTCTACAAGCAGTTATACGATAAGAATGGTAAGCCTGAGCTAAAGAAGTTCGCCTCAGATCATCGCTACTATGCGCAGAATCCTGAGCCCAAGGTGCTGATGGGACTCTCTACGAGCCTGACCTATGACCGCTGGACGCTCTCCACGGCTCTGCGTGCCTCCTTCGGCAACTACATCTACGACAATCTCTCTGCCTATATGGCCAATCACGATATTGTCTATAACAAGGCCTTCTTCCGCAACACGACGCCAGAGATCAACGTCTCAGACTTTAGCAAAAAGGATGATAATCAGATGGTCTCGGACTATTACATCCATCCTGCTTCGTTCCTGAAGATGGACAACTTGACGCTGGCTTACAACTTCGGTCGTCTCTTCGGTGGCGCCTCTTCGCTACGTGCTTCAGCTACGGTACAGAATGTCTTCACCCTCTCTTCCTATAAGGGACTTGATCCTGAGCAGGCTGTAGACTATCGTCTCTATCCTATTCCACGTACGTATTCGCTCAACCTATCTCTCACGTTCTAATTCCTATAGCTAAACTATGAGTACAAATAAGAAGATGCTCCGTCGTAGCTTGACCGTGCTTAGTCTGGTCGGTGCACTCGGGCTTAGCTCTTGTGTCAAGGATTTGGATCGCTTCCCTTCGACAGGGGAGACTTCTGTATCCGTCTACGGATCGGCTGATAAGACGTTCCAGGCCTTAGCTAAGGTGTATGGTGCTTTTGCCCTCACTGGAAATTCTGGTGATGGAGAGGGCTCCGATCTTAATGTCCCCGACCAAGGTGAGAGTGGCTTTGTACGTAACTTCTTCGTCCTCCAAGAGCTTCCTACCGAGACGGCAGTGTGTGCCTGGGGGGATGGCGGTCTACAAGACATCAATCAGTCTACCTGGAATGCTACGAATAAGTTCGTAGAGCTCCTTTACAATCGTTCCTTCTACCAGATTAAGCTGGCTTCTGCATTCTTGAAGAATACGGAGGAAAAGAAGAATGATGCGACTATCCGCACCTACCGTGCTGAAGCTCGCTTCCTGCGAGCTTACCAGTACTGGGTGCTCCTTGATCTTTATGGCAATCCTCCATTCATTGACGAGACGATGGGGACGGGTAAGGTCGGTCCTCGCCAGATCAGCCGTGCAGACCTCTTTACTTACATCGAGAAGGAGCTGAAGGATATCGAAGGTGATCTCAAGGATCCGAAGACGAACGACTATGGTCGTGCTGACAAGGCTACTGCTTGGGCTCTGCTCTCCCGCCTCTACCTCAACTCTGAGGTGTACACTGGGACTGCGCACTACGATAAGGCTGCTGAGTATGCTGAAAAGGTTATTGCCTCTGGTAAGTATAATCTGAAGTCAGAATATGATCAGCTCTTTATGGCGGACAACGATAAGAATAATCCTGAGGTTCTGCTCTCGGTCAACTTCGATGGGGTAAAGTCTCAGTCTTATAGTGGAACGACCTATATCGTCAACGCTTCGATCGGAGGTGAATCAGCTAATGTTACCCATATGCCTATGGGTGTGACTGGTGGCTGGTGGGGCAATCGTGCTACTACGGCAATGCTTGCTCTCTTCGGTGAGAATGCTACATCGGATAAGCGTGCGCTGATGAAGCCATCTGCTACGCCTGAGATTAGCAACCTCGGTGACTTTAACCAGGGAGTGTATGTCTACAAGTTCCGTAATGTCACCAGCACGGGGGCTAATGGAAGCGATGGTAACCACTGTGATATCGACTTCCCGCTCTTCCGTCTGTCGGAGCTTTACCTCACCTACGCTGAGGCTGCTATCCGTGGTGCAGCAGACCAAACTAAGGCTCTTGACTACCTCAATAAGGTGCGTACGCGTGCAGGGGTAGGTAGCTATACACAGCTCCCTGCACTCGATGAGCTCCTGAAGGAGCTAGGTCGTGAGTTCTACTGGGAAGGTCACCGCCGTACTGATCTGATTCGCTTTGGTAAGTTCACTTCTGGGGACTACCTCTGGCCTTGGAAGGGCGGTGTTCAGGCTGGTAAGGCACTGGATGCTAAGTATAACCTCTACCCAATTCCAGCAGTAGACCATCAGGCAAATATTGAGCACCTCAAGCAAAATCCTGGTTACTAACCTGCGGTAGGAACTTGCTCCTCTGGCTTGCCCCTCTTGGGGTGAGCATACGCTGAAGACTTGCCCTCGAGCTCCCGCTGTGGAGCCCGAGGGCAAGCTGCTTTATATCGTCTCCTTGCACGCCTATATGTGACTGTCCGATAGAAGGGGGTGGTGTGAAGCTATACTGGTCGCTGGGTCAACCTATATAGATCGCTCTTCCGACCAATATAGGTCACGACGCGTACCTATATAGGTCAGCCCGATGACCAATATAGGTCGGTAGCACCTCCCACGGATGTCAGCTACAGATGTCGTGGGAGAGAGGTGATTGCGACCAGTACTGGTCAGCGATCGAACCAGTACTGGTCACTAATAGGAAGCAGTACTGGTCACCGCGCGAAGTAGTACTGGTCGGACGAGTGACCACTACTGGTTGGTTTTTGCTCCTGCTAAGAGGCTGTCTGAAAGCTCCCTTTTTTAGAGCCTAAATTGAGGGGATCGGGTGGGAGAGAAGAGGAGTGTTTGGGAGGGCTTTCCCGAGGGGTACTCTACTTATATATAAGAGCGGGGGCGGGGAAGAGGCTAAAAAAAGCGTACCTTTGCATACATAAGGAATAACGACGCTATGACCCAAGCCGAAGACCAAGAGCTCCAGCGATTACAAGTCAATATCCGACGTCTCGCCGATATTGTCGCAGAGCAGAACGAGAAGCTCGCTCAGCTCAGGATGCTCCTTCAGCAACGGGATGAAGCTCTTCTTGCGATGCAAGAAGAACTCAAGTCAGTGCGACGACACGAAGCGACCTTGGCCACTGCCTCGGCACTTGTCTCTCCTGATATGGGAGATGTCAGCCGTAGGGATGCCCGGGAGCTCCTTGATGGGATCATCAGTCAGCTCGACCGCTGCATCAGCCAGCTCACCAGTGAGCCCGAGGCTATCGCAGCATCTGAGCCCGAGATATAGTCAGAGACCGAATAGCTTGGGGCCACCCCGCCCCGCTACCGATATATGGATACCAATACCAGCCCAGAGGCCCTGCAGCGTATCACACTCGCTGTCGAGCATACCCGCCTCTCGCTCTACGTCCCTCGCTCCGAGGAACGCTTCTACCGCGATGCAGGTGAGGAGATTGCCACTACGCTGCGTATCTACCGATATAAGTACCCCAATCGCTCCGAGGTCCCCGCAGAGGGATATCTGGCGATGGCTGCTATCGATATCGCTACGCGCTACAAGCAGGTACATACTGCTCTGGAAGCGCGCAAGCAGACCTTGACTCCACGCCTCGTGGAGATCAATGAGGAGCTTGAGGCTCTGATTCGTCAGGCGCGACAGCTCATTGACGATCCCCCCACCTCGTCCCGATAACCACAGCGTCCCTTTCCTTCAGCATTACATTTATTTCAGACAAAGGAATGGGAACAATTACGATCATTATCATCTGCATCGGTGCGCTGATCCTCGGTGCGGCCCTCTCGTGGGTCGTCTCGGAGAAGCTCCTCGGGCAGAAGACCCGTGCAATCCTCAGTGAGGCAGAGCGTGAAGCTGAAGTCCTCAAGCAGAAGAAGCTCCTTGAGGTCAAGGAGAAGTTCCTGCAGCTCAAGGGCGACCTCGAGCAGCAGGTAGCACAGCGCAATAATAAGCTCAAGCAGATCGAGGGCCGACTGAAGACCCGCGAGCAGGAGCTCACGCAGCGCCACAATGAGGTAGAGAAGCGCAACCAAGAGATCGATATACTCAAGGAAAAGCTCGCGCTACAGAGTGAGGGCATCGAGCTGAAGAAGGAAGAATACGACGTCAAGAAGGCCGAGTACGAGGAGAAGAAGGCTGAGCTGGAGCTCCTTCGTCAGAGCGAGCAGAAGCGCCTCGAAGCCCTTGGCGGACTCTCTGCAGACGAGGCGCGTGAGCGTCTTATCGAGAGCCTTCGCGCCGAAGCCAAGGACCAAGCTCAGGGCTATATCAACGAGATCATCGAGGAAGCGAAGATGACCGCCAACAAGGAGGCCAAGCGCATCGTCGTACAGTCGATCCAGCGCCTGGCGACCGAGACGGCTATCGAGAACTCCGTCACCGTCTTCCATATCGAGAGCGATGAGATCAAGGGCCGTATCATCGGCCGTGAGGGGCGTAACATCCGCGCCCTCGAGGCCGCTACGGGTATTGAGATCATCGTCGACGACACCCCCGAAGCCATCGTACTCAGTAGCTTTGACCCCGTGCGCCGTGAGGTAGCACGTCTGGCCCTGCATCAGCTCGTCCAAGACGGCCGTATCCACCCCGCCCGCATCGAAGAGGTTGTCTCAAAGGTGCGTAAGCAGATCGAGGAAGAGATCATCGAGACGGGGAAGCGCACCGTCATCGACCTCGGTATCCATGGTATGCACCCCGAGCTCATCCGCCTCATCGGTAAGATGAAGTACCGCTCGTCCTACGGGCAGAACCTCCTCCAGCACTCCCGCGAGACCGCTAACCTCTGCGCCATCATGGCCAGTGAGCTGGGTCTCAATCCCAAGCACGCTAAGCGTGCCGGCCTCCTGCACGACATCGGTAAGGTACCCGATGATGAGCCCGAGCTGCCACACGCACTTCTGGGGATGAAGCTCTGTGAGAAGTACAAGGAAAAGGCGAACATCTGTAATGCCGTCGGGGCACACCACGACGAAATCGAGATGGAGAGCCTCATCGCCCCCATCGTCCAGGTCTGTGACGCCATCAGTGGCGCGCGTCCCGGTGCCCGCCGTGAGATCGTCGAGGCTTATATCAAGCGCCTCAATGACCTCGAGCAGCTCGCCCTCTCTTACCCCGGGGTGGTGAAGACCTACGCTATCCAGGCGGGTCGTGAGCTCCGTGTCATCGTCGGCGCAGAGAACACCGACGACAGCAGCATCGCTACGCTCTCAGCTGAGATCGCTAAGCGCATCCAGGACGAGATGACCTACCCTGGGCAGGTCAAGATCACCGTCATCCGCGAGACCCGCAGCGTCAGCTACGCCAAGTAGTCTCCCGAGGTGTGGGGCTCCTCCCCGCACAAGTGGGTGGCGTATGGCAACCAAATTCCCCTCTGCTGTGTTTACAGCGTAGGAGGAATAACCATCCATATTTATTGCATGCAAGATAACGATCAGATCATCGACGAGGTCACCTCGAGCGATTACAAATATGGCTTCACCACCGACATCGATACCGAGACCATCGGCAAGGGGCTCAGCGAAGAGACCGTCCGCCTGATCTCGGAGAAGAAGGGTGAGCCAGAGTGGCTCCTGCAGTTCCGTCTCGAGGCCTACCGCCATTGGCTGACCCTCGAGCAACCCGACTGGGCGCTGCTGAAGATCCCCCCTATCGACTATCAGGATATCATCTACTATGCCGCTCCGAAGAAGAAGGAGGGCCCGAAGAGCCTCGACGAGGTAGATCCGGAGCTCCTGCGCACCTTCGAGAAGCTCGGTATCCCCCTCGAGGAGCAGAAGATGCTCTCAGGGATTGCCGTCGATGCGGTCATGGACTCCGTATCGGTGAAGACGACCTTCCGCGAGACCCTCGCCGAGAAGGGCATCATCTTCTGCTCCTTTAGCGAAGCCGTACGCGAGTACCCCGAGCTGGTGAAGAAGTACCTGGGCGTCGTCGTCCCCTATACCGATAATTACTTCGCTGCGCTGAACTCCGCCGTCTTCAGCGATGGCTCCTTCGTCTACATCCCGAAGGGTACGCGCTGTCCGATGGAGCTCTCCACGTACTTCCGTATCAATGCCATCAACACGGGGCAGTTTGAGCGTACACTCATCGTCGCCGACGAGGGTGCCTACGTCAGCTACCTTGAGGGCTGTACCGCTCCCCAGCGTGACGAGAACCAGCTTCACGCTGCCATCGTCGAGATCATCGTCGAGAAGGAGGCTGAGGTGAAGTACTCCACCGTGCAGAACTGGTACCCTGGCGACAAGGAGGGTAAGGGCGGTGTCTACAACTTCGTCACCAAGCGCGGCCTCTGCCGTGGTGCCAGCTCCAAGCTCTCCTGGACTCAGGTCGAGACGGGCTCAGCGATCACGTGGAAGTACCCCAGCTGTGTGCTCGAGGGGGATGACTCCGTAGCCGAATTCTACTCTGTCGCTGTCACGAATAACTTCCAGCAGGCCGACACCGGTACGAAGATGATCCACCTCGGGAAGAATACCCGTAGCCGCATCGTCTCGAAGGGTATCAGCGCTGGTAAGAGCCAGAATAGCTACCGCGGGCTCGTCTACGTCGGCCCCAATGCGGAGAATGCCCGCAACCACTCGCAGTGCGATAGCCTCCTGCTCTCCGACCGCTGCGGTGCACACACCTTCCCCTACGTCCATGTCGACAACGACACGGCGATCATCGAGCACGAAGCCACGACGAGCAAGATCAGCGAAGACCAGATCTTCTACTGCCAGCAGCGTGGTATCGGCGTCGAGGAGGCCGTGGGCCTCATCGTCAATGGCTACGCCAAGGAAGTCATGAACAAGCTCCCGATGGAGTTCGCTGTCGAGGCTCAGAAGCTCCTGAGCATCTCCCTCGAAGGCTCCGTAGGCTAATCCCCATCACCCCATTTCCGAATCATACAGATATGCTTAAGATAGAGAACCTCCACGCATTCATTGGAGATAAAGAGATACTCAAGGGAATCAACCTCACCGTAGGCAAGGGCGAGGTGCACGCCATCATGGGCCCCAACGGCTCGGGGAAGAGCACCCTCTCATCGGTCCTCGTCGGCCACCCCACCTATGAGGTGACGGAGGGCTCCGTGACCTTCGAGGGTGAGGATATCCTCGAGCTTGAGCCCGAGGAGCGCGCACACCTCGGCCTCTTCCTCAGCTTCCAGTATCCCGTCGAGATCCCAGGCGTCAGCATGGTGAACTTCATGCGTGCTGCCCTCAATGAGCGTCGCAAGGCTGCTGGTCTTGATCCGCTGCCCGCTGCTGAGTTCCTCAAGCTGATGAAGCAGAAGCGCGAACTCGTCGAGCTGGACAACAAGCTCGCCAGCCGCTCGGTCAACGAAGGCTTCTCCGGTGGTGAGAAGAAGCGCAATGAGATCTTCCAGATGGCTATGCTCGAGCCCAAGCTCGCTATCCTCGACGAGACGGATAGTGGTCTGGATATCGACGCCCTGCGCATCGTCGCTAAGGGCGTCAATGAGCTGCGTAGCCCCGAGAACTCTACCATCGTCATCACGCACTACCAGCGTCTTCTGGACTATATCCGCCCCGACTTCGTGCACGTCCTCTACAAGGGGCGTATCGTGCGTAGCGGTGGCCCCGAGCTGGCTCTCGAACTCGAAGAGCGTGGCTACGACTGGATCAAGGAAGAGGTAGGAGAGTAGTCTGACTATGGAAGCGATCACCAAGAAGTACCTTGACCTCTACGCTGCCCTTAGTGGGGGGCTGCAGGAGCGTCCACAGCTACTCAATCATTACCGCGAGGCGGCTTATGACGCCTTCGCTCGTCTGGGGGTACCCCGCTTCAAGAGCGAGGACTACCAGCGTACCGACCTGCCTAGCCTCTTCGCCGAGGACTGGAAGCTCCACGTGCTGGATGGTGCTCCTTACTGGGCATCGCAGGCCTTCGCACCGGAGATCTTCATCGGTGCGTTCTCTGACTTCGTACGCCTACATCCCGAGCTGGCGCAGGAGTACTACGGCCGCATTGCGCCCATCGCTACCGACGGGCTCGTCGCGCTGAATACCCTCTTCGCTGCCGAGGCTCTCGTCATCTACGTGCCTCGTGGTGCGAAGATCCCTGGCCACATCGAGCTGAGCTATATCCTGCCACGCCTGGCGGGGCATATCTCCGTAGAGCGCGCACTCATCATCCTCGAGGATGACGCTGAGGCAGTGCTCCACTTCCGTGACTGCCCCGAGACGAAGGAGCGCGCTATGGCGCTGCGTACTATCGAGGTCCACGTCGGGCGCCGTGCCCGCTTCTCGCTCATCGAGCGTGAGGAGTCGGCCGAGGCGAATGTGCGTGTCTCCTCGCTCTATGTCCGTCAGATGCAGGATAGCATCGTCGACCTCAGCGGTGTCACGCTGCGCAATGGTGTGACGCGTAATAACTACTTCGTCACGCTTGCCGAAGAGCGTGCCGACCTCAAGGTCTCTGGCTTCGTCCTCACCGCTGGGAAGGCACATGCGGACAACTTCTCCTACATCGAGCATGCTGTACCGCACTGTACCTCGGATGAGCTCTTCAAGTACGTGCTGCGCGACGATAGCCGTGGTGTCTTCACGGGGCGTATCCTCGTAGCGCAAGACGCGCAGAAGACGCAGGCCTATCAGAACAACCGCAACCTCCTGCTCTCGCCCACGGCTCGTATGCAGTCGAAGCCCCAGCTGGAGATCTACGCTGACGACGTGAAGTGCTCCCACGGGATGACCACGGGTCAGCTCAGCGCAGACGCTCTCTTCTATATGCGCCAGCGCGGTATCTCCCTTGAGGAAGCCCGCCTGATGCTGAGTAATGCCTTCGCCGAAGACGTCATAGCGCGTATCCCCGTCGAGGAGATCGCTGACGACGTGCGTGCTCGCATCGAGGAGCAGCTGCGTAAGTAGCCCGCCCTACATATAAGATATACGACCCGCGCCCATGGCTCCGAGTGAGCTATGGGCGCGGGGCTTTTATTACCTATATGTGTGACATAATGACGTGGAATAATGCTGTTTATGCGATGCAACCTCATTGCTTCGGTCATAATGGCGTGCTTTTCGAGCTGGGTACGTGCTTTGCAGAAGGGTATGTAGCGTGGGCACTAAGGTCCACCCCCTGACATAAAAATGAACATTAATAAGTATACCATCAAGTCGCAGGAGGCCCTGCAGAGCGCTATCGAGCTTGCTCGCAAGGCCGGCAATCAGGCCATTGAGCCCGTTCACCTGCTTACAAGTCTTTTGACTCTCGGAGATAGTCTTACAGACTTCCTCCTCTCTAAGCTCGCTATCCAGCGTGCCCGTCTTGAGGAGAGCCTGCAGCGTATGCTCTCAGCTCTGCCTAAGGTCTCGGGTGGCGAACCCTATCTCAGCTCCGATGCCACGAAGGTACTCGACAAGGCTGAGGACATCGCCACCGAGATGAAGGATGAGTATGTGGCTCTCGAGCACCTCTTCCTCGCACTCGCTGAGGTCGACACCTCGGTCGCTCGACTCCTCAAGAGCGACTTCGGCCTGCAGGTCGCAGAGCTGCGTAAGGCTGTCGACGAGCTGCGTAAGGGCAACCGCGTCACCAGCCAGCACGCCGAGGAGCAGTACAACGCCCTCAGCAAGTACGCTATCAACCTCTGCGAGCGTGCTCGTAGCGGTAAGCTCGACCCCGTCATTGGCCGTGACGATGAGATCCGTCGCGTCCTGCAGATCCTCTCCCGTCGTACGAAGAATAACCCCATCCTCATCGGGGAGCCTGGTGTCGGTAAGACGGCTATCGCAGAAGGTCTGGCCTTCCGTATCGTCCGTGGCGACGTCCCTGAGAACCTCCGCTCCAAGCAGGTCTACTCCCTCGATATGGGTGCCCTGATCGCAGGTGCGAAGTATAAGGGTGAATTCGAAGAGCGTCTGAAGTCCGTCGTCACCGAAGTCACCAAGAGCGAAGGCGAGATCATCCTCTTCATCGACGAGATCCACACCCTCGTAGGTGCTGGTAAGGGCGAGGGCGCTATGGATGCTGCTAACATCCTCAAGCCTGCTCTGGCACGTGGCGAACTCCGCTCTATCGGTGCTACGACCCTCGACGAGTACCAGAAGTACTTCGAGAAGGACAAGGCTCTGGAGCGCCGCTTCCAGATGGTCATGGTCGACGAGCCCGATGAAGCCAGCTCGATCTCCATCCTCCGTGGGCTGAAGGAGAAGTATGAGAACCACCACAAGGTGCGTATCAAGGACGATGCCATCATCGCTGCTGTCCGCCTCTCCGACCGCTACATCACCGACCGCTTCCTCCCCGACAAGGCTATCGACCTTATGGACGAAGCTGCCGCACGTCTGAGGATGCAGATTGACTCCCTCCCCGAGGGGCTCGACGAGATCGCACGTCGTATCACCCAGCTCGAGATCGAGCGTGAGGCTATCCGCCGTGAGGACGACGAGGAGAAGCTCGAAGAGCTGAACAAGGAGATCGCCACGCTGCGCGAAGAAGAAGCTGGCGACAAGGCTAAGTGGATGCGTGAGCAGGAGCTCATCAACCGCATACAGCAGTGCAAGATCGAGGTCGAGCAGTTGAAGATCGAGGCCGACAGCGCTGAGCGCAGTGGTGACTACGGTCGCGTCGCTGAGATCCGCTACGGCCGACTCAAGGAGAAGGAAGCCGAGATCGCTTCTATCCAGCAGGAGCTTACCGAGGCTCAGGGCGATAGCGCTCTGATCCGTGAGGAGGTCACTGCCGAGGATATCGCCGATATCGTCTCTCGCTGGACGGGGATCCCCGTCGGGAAGATGCTCCAGAGCGAGCGTGAGAAGCTCCTGCATCTCGAGGAAGAGCTGCACAAGCGTGTCGTCGGTCAGGAGCAGGCTATCCGTGCCGTCGCTGACGCCGTACGCCGTAGCCGTGCCGGTCTTCAGGACCCCAAGCGTCCCATCGGCTCATTCATCTTCCTTGGTACCACCGGTGTCGGGAAGACCGAGCTGGCGAAGGCGCTGGCTGAAGTCCTCTTCGATGATGAGACGATGCTCACCCGTATCGATATGAGCGAGTATCAGGAGAAGTTCTCCGCCACCCGTCTCATCGGTGCACCTCCAGGATATGTAGGCTATGACGAAGGTGGTCAGCTCACCGAAGCTATCCGCCGCAAGCCCTACTCCGTCGTCCTCTTCGACGAGATCGAGAAGGCTCACCCCGACGTCTTCAACGTCCTCCTGCAGGTCCTCGATGACGGTCGTCTGACGGATAATAAGGGTCGTCTGGTGAACTTCAAGAATACGATCATCATTATGACGAGTAACCTGGGCTCCGACCTCATCCGTGAGCGTCTCTCCGACGTCCCCGCGGGCGGTGAGCAGGCTGCTATCGATGAGACGCGTGAGCTGGTACTCGGCCTTCTGAAGAAGACGATCCGTCCTGAGTTCCTCAACCGTATTGATGAGACCATCGTCTTCACCCCGCTGGGTCGCAGCGAGATCGACGAGATCGTCCGCATCCAGCTCGACAGCACGGCCCGCCTCCTGCAGGTCAATGGTATCGAGCTTCACTATACGCCCGCTGCAGTTGAATGGATCGGCAAGGAAGGCTACGACCCCGAGTTCGGGGCACGTCCTGTACGCCGCGTCATCCAGCATGTGGTGCTCAATGAGCTCTCAAAGAGCATCCTCTCGGGTGCTGTCGACCGCTCCAGCATCATCACGCTTGACGTCGAAGATGGACAGCTGCGCTTCCGCTAAGGGCGCACGTCCCACGTGATATTGTTAGTTTAGTTGTTAGGGGTTGCTCCTCTGTAGGTCTGGATGCTTGCATCCTGCCTGCAGAGGAGTTCCCTTTTTATATAGCGTAGGGTAGGGGTACGGACCTATATTGGTCGCTGGGCTGACCTATATAGGATGGCGAAGAAAGCTATATAGCTTTGGACTGATTCCTATATAGCTT